>Ga0182024_10004244_pt1 | contig 33222 bp, 28 predicted proteins | sample P32metaG_FD_120480 | JGI IMG/M metagenome (GOLD analysis project Ga0182024, IMG submission 120480) | Permafrost microbial communities from Stordalen Mire, Sweden - P3-2 metaG (Illumina Assembly) | ecosystem: Environmental > Terrestrial > Soil > Wetlands > Permafrost | place: Sweden: Stordalen... | reverse complement strand
GCGCGGCGATCGTGCTCGCCGGCGGGCGCGTCATCGCGATCGACAACAACCTCGATCGGCTCGAAATGGTCGCTCGACTCTCGCGGGTCACGCCTCGTCTCGCCGACGCCCGCGACCTCCCCGCGATCGAGCGTGTCCTGGCGACCGAAGGGCCGGTCGACGGCCTCGTCCACGTCGCGGGCGGGCTGCGCGTCGACCAGTGGGAACGTACGGAAGATCTGCGGCTGTCGTCCTTCGATGACGTCATCGCAAACAACCTGCGATCGGCGCTCGTCACCTCACGTGCCGTGGCGACGCGGATGATGTTGAACGGAACCCGCGGTTCGATCGTGCATGTCGCGTCGATCGCCGCGCTGGGAGCGCTTCCGTACGGTGCCGCGTACTCGGTGGCGAAAGCCGGGATGCTCGCGCTGATGCGTACCCAGGCGGTCGAGTGGGGCCCGCGCGGCATCCGCGTGAACGCGATCGCGCCGGGCAGTGTCGCAACCCCCGGCGCCGACACATACTCGCCCGACGCGAGCGCAGACCACCGTATTCCGTTACGTCGGCGCGCCGAACCCGACGACGTCGCAAGCGCCGCCCTCTACCTGCTCTCCAACCTGTCGAGTTTCGTGACCGGACATACCCTCACCGTCGACGGTGGCGCGTCGGTACGGCCTGCCTACCTTGACGACACGGACCTGCCGGTGTTCGTGCAGGACGCCGAGCTCCGACCGCGGCTCGTCCGCTAACACCAGTGCGCGACGCGCGCGAGGCCGTGGTTCGAGCGCACATGGAGTCTGAGAACCGACACGATTTCGACGCGACGATCGCCACGTTCTCGCATCCGCGCTACGAACTGGTCGCGACCGGCGAGGTGTACGACGGCGAAACCGCGGTGCGCGGCTACTACACCAAGACCCGGGCCGCGTTCGCCGACCAACGCAACGAGGTGATCGCCCTCCACCACACCGACGACGGCGTGATCGTCGAGTTCGATCTTCTCGGTACCCACACCGGGCCCCTCGCCGGGATGGCGGCGACCGGACGCGAATTCCGTTGCCGCATGATTGCGTTGTTCGGCTTCGACGGCGACCGCATCAACTGCGAGCGGGTGTACTTCGACTCGGGAACTCTGTTGCGTCAGCTTGGGCTGCGTTGACGATCGTCAAGATGTCGACGCCGTAGCGTTCGAGCTTCGTCGGTCCGATCCCGGCGATGCGGGCCAGGTCTCGTGCGGTCACGGGCCGGGCAGCCGCGATGTCGTTGAGTGTCGCGTCGTGCAACACGACGTACGCGGGTACCGCGTCGGCGCGGCAACGTTCGAGACGCCAGGCCCGCAACGCGTCGACCAGGTCCGAGTTCTCGACGCCGGCGTCGCCGGCGACGAAACCGCTCGGAGCTGTCCGACGCGAGCGCTCCAACCGGCTTTCGGCGGTGATCGGCACCGCGGCCGTGGTCAGCTCATCGACGAACGGCGCCTGCAAAGCCGCGTCGGCGAGCAAGACAACCTGTTCCCGGCACCGTGTGAGCGCGACGTGGAACACGCGCCGCTCCTCCTCTCGGTCGTCGGCGAGCCGATGGGGCATGAGCCCGTCATGCGCACCGAGCACGATCACCCGGTCCCATTCGAGCCCTTTCACCCGGTGCACGGTCGACAGTGTCACCTGGCCGGCCGCGCGCGGATCGTCGCCGACCGCGACGCCTTGGAGATGCTCGCGCAGCCACGCCTCGAACGATGCCGGGTCGGGATGCACGGCTGCGATCGCGAGGAGCGCCGTCACATCGTCGAGGTGCGACGCATCGCGGCCGCGACCCGAGTTGTCGAGCGTGCCCATCGCGGCGCCGAGCCCGACGTCGTCGCGTACCGCGCGTAACGCCGCCGCCGCGTCGCTCGACGCGACGACCGCGCTGAGGTGCTCGAGATCGTCGGCGAAGTCGTGGAGCCGTGCGGTGTCGGCCGATGCCAGCCCGTCGGCATGCGTGCGCAATGTCGAAAGCGTCCACGTCCGCCGGTTGCGTAACGCGTCGACGACCCGTGCGGTGATCCGCCGGTTCGGACGTCGGGCGACTTCGGCGAGATCGACGCCGCGCAGCTGATTGGCGTCGGACGTCGAGCAGGCCAGACGCAAATAGGCCAGTGCGCTGCGCACGCCGGTGCGCCGCAAGAACTGCTCACCGACGGCTGCGGTGACCGGCAGCCCGCGGTCGCGGGCCAGGACCTGCACTGCCAGCAATCCGGCGTTCACCCGGCAGAGCACCGCGATTGTCTCGGGCGCGATGCCGTCGCCCAACCATGCGCCGATCAGGTCGGTCGCACGCGGCGCGATCGCTTCCGCGGTCGGGCGCTCGACCATGAGCACATCGGCGCCTTCGCCGGAAACGGACCGGCCGGTACGCATGACCTTGGCGACACGGCGCATGTTGTGCGACAACAGCATGCGCGCACCGTCGACCACCGCGGGCGGGCAACGGTAGTTGACCTCGAGCGGATGGTCTGCGGCGCCGGGAAAGAACCCGGCGAAGTTGATGAGGAAGTCCGGATCGGCACCGGAATAGCCGTAGATCACCTGATCGTCGTCACCGACACCGAACACGTCGTAGGCCGGCGCCGCGACGAGTCGCACGAGCAGAAGATGCGCGGGGCGCAAGTCTTGGAACTCGTCGACGAGAAGATGACGGCACTCACGCTGAACTGTGTGACGAAGAGCCGGCTCCCGCAACAATGTCTCGATCGCGCCCGCGACCTGACCGTCAAAATCGACGGCATCGTCGCGGGCCAGCCCATCGCGGTATTGGTGGTACATGACCGCGAATCCGTCCACGTCACCGCGAAGTTGTTCGACCCGCTCCGGTGTCCGCAGCCCGAGCGACACCTCCTCGAGGGCTTCCAGATAGGGACGCAGCGCATCGGTATTCGCCCGGAACCGCAGCGTCAGATGCGGTTCGATCCGGTCGCGGATCTCGCGTTCGTCGATCACCCGTGTGGTGGGCCGGGCCCGCCGGACGATCTCGTAACCGAACGCGTTGAGTGTGCGGACCTTGTGCCGGATATCGGCCGGCAGGTCGGCGAGCCGACCGACCATGTCGGCGCCGGCCCGCCGGTTGTAGGCGAGTGCACATACCGTTGCCGCGCCGTAGCCGCGCTCGACGACGAGGTGACGCACCCGTGCCGCGAGGACCGTCGTTTTTCCCGACCCGGCTGGGGCGAGAATGCGAGCCGGACCGCCCGCGTGCAGCACCGCTGCTCGCTGATCGGAGGCGAGCCCAGCCGCGGCTGCACTCTCCGATCCCCGAACGTCGGCGCGCAGCTGGCCCGACTCGATCGCGAAGCGATGCACGATGTGCGCCGACGTGTCAACCCCGGAGCTGCGCGGACCGCCGTCGCACCACGCCGGCGTGCCGTCGGGCAACACCACGTCGGCCGACCCTCCGATCCGGGCGCCGAGCCGCCCCGCTTCCGCCGCCGCTCCCCAACGCGGGGAGCCGTGACGCGCGTCGTAGTTGTTGGCGCGGACGAGGAAATAGCAGCGTTCGCGGGTGAAGTCGAACGCGGGGGTCAGTTCGTAGGCGTACCTGCCGTCGCGCTCGGGTGTGCTCAACACCTCCCGCGGGACCCGCAGGTCGACCGTGACCGGCGTACGGGTCGACCACAGCTCATGCAACCGGTCGACCGTGTCGCGCGGGTCCGCCAGCACGGCGTCGTCGACCACGACGCGCGGCGCATCCGCCCACGGCGCCGGCGCGGGCGCACCCGACTCGACGATGACGCCGCGCCCGAACGCGGCCGGCCCCGACGCAGGCGACACGCGGCGCATCGTCCCACGCGCTGCGACGTCGGGCGGTCCCACCTTCGACGTGTACTCGATTTGGGGTACTCGCCGTCGCCGCCGATCGCTACGAAAGTGGCCGAAAGGTTGCAGAACCATGTCGACCCCATGGCCAGAAGATGGACTGTCGGTGTCGGGCGGCGCGTGGGAAGCTGGCCGGATGCTGTCCCGGGTGTACCGCTCCGTCCTTGTCGTCTCGGCTCTGGTCCTCGTGGCGGGCGCGTGCTCGTCGCCGGGCGCGGGCCAGGCGGCCGCGAAGCCCACGAGCACGACTGCGTCGGACGTCTTGACCGCCAAGTCGACGGCGACACCCGCCGCGGCGACGAAGATCACCCACATCTTCCTCATCAACCTCGAGAACGAGGACTTCACGTCATCGTGGGGTCCGTCCTCGCCTGCGAAGTACCTCAACGGCACGTTGCGTCCGCAAGGTGCGCTGCTGACCCAATACTTCGCGATCGGTCACGTCAGCCTCGACAACTACATCGCCCAAATCAGCGGGCAGTCACCCAACCACGACACCAACACCGATTGTGTGAAATACGTCAACTTCGTCTCAACCGGCACCGGCGCGTACGGGCAGGCGCTCGGGCAGGGCTGCGTGTACCCGGCGTCGGTGAAAACGATCGGCGACCAGCTCCACGCCAAAGGTCTCACCTGGAAGGCATACGAAGAAGACATCGCGAACTCGACGACCGAGCCCAAAACGTGTCGGCACCCGCCGATCGGTGCGCCGGATCCGACGATCGTCGCGACCAAGACCGACATGTACGCGACGCGCCACGACCCGTGGGTGTACTTCCACAGCATCATCGATTCGCCGGCCTGCAAAACCGAGGTCGTCGGCCTCAACGTGCTCCCAACCGATCTCGCGTCGGCGGCGACGACCCCGAACCTCTCGTACATCACGCCGAATGTCTGTGACGACGGCCACGACTCGCCCTGCAAAGACGGCCGTCCCGGAGGGCTGGTCTCGGCCGACGCGTTCTTGAAGCTCTGGGTACCGAAGATTCTCGCGTCGCCCGCCTACAAGGCCGGCGGCATGCTCATCATCACCTTCGACGAGGCAGCAGTCGGCAAGGACGGCGATTCGACCGCATGTTGCCACACGCCTCCTTCGCCGAACTCGCCGTTGCCTGGACTCACCGGTCCTGGCGGCGGCCGCGTGGGCGCGCTCGTGCTTTCGTCGTTGACGAAGCCGAACACGACCAGCGTCACGCCGTACAACCACTACTCCCTGTTGTGCAGCATGGAGAACGTGTTCGGGCTCACCCACCTCGGCTTCGCCGGAGCTCCCGACCTTTCCTGCTTCGGCAAGGACGTCTACAACGAGCCGTAAACCGCAGACGGTCGGCCCTGACGACGCGTCGTGACCGGGAGGGCGTCGCAGCTGCGGAAGTACCGCGCTGTTACTTCCCCGGCGGCGTGTAGCCAACCTGGCGTGTGGCGGCCTCGTCGATCTCGGCGGGGCTGAGCAACACGACGGTCTTCACGCCTACCAGGCCGCTCGACGACACCGCGAGCCCGAGCGCGGCCGCGGCCGTGTTGTCGGGCAAGTCGACGATCACGTACACGTCGTCGCTGCCGAACGCGTAATGAAAGCTCTGCATCTTTCCGCCGAGCCCCTTCACCGCCTTCTTCACCGCGTCGGCTCGTGTCGTCCCACCATCCTTCAACAGTCCTTTGACACCTTCGGACGTATACGAACCGATGACGAGGTAACTGGACATGACGTCTCTCCTCTGGAGTGTGTTGACGCCGAAGTCTTGCGCGCTGGGCCGGTCTTGTCGATCGGTCGTCGGCCTACGCGGCGACGATTGACAGGAGCTCGGGACGCGTCAGCCCGGGCAGCCGCCTGTCGCGCCATCCGCCCCCCAGCTCGAGGATGCGTTCGAGCACGCCGGGCCGGGCTAGCACTTCGTCGCGAAGGGTAAGGACGCCGGAGATCTCGAGCGCGCATCGCAGCATGTCGGGATCTTTGCTCGCCGCGATCTGCAATGCCTCGGTGATCTCGTATTCGGGGCTCGGTTGGAACTCGCGTCCGTCGATTTCGGCGTGGATATGTTCGAGGCGCGCGTCGTCGTACGCGAGCGTGTCGCGATACCAAGGTTCGACGGTCGCCATCGTTGCGTCGTGCCAGCGGCATGCGAGTTCCATCGGATCGTTCGGGGCGTCGTGTAACAGATCGCGTAGTGCGACCGCGTGGATCGCGCCGAGGGTGATCCCGCGCCCGAACGAGGGGTTCGAACACGCCCACGAGTCGGACAGGGCGAGGACGCCCGTCGCGACGGGTTGACCGTCGATCACGAACGTGCGGTGTCGGTCTTCGATCTTCGCCATGACGGCGATGCCGTCCTCGAACGGCTCACCGTCGAGCCAGTGAGCGGCGAGCGGGTAACTGCCGACGACGCGAGTCCAGACATCGGCGTTCTTCAGGCGACGTAACGCGGTGTCCCTCGTGCTCGTGACCACGCCGACACCCCACGTGCCGTTGTCCGCCGGCAAAGTGAGCAGCGACACCGACTCGTACGCCATTTCGAACGGACCGGCCGGTCGGGGCACCGACCCGTCGTCGGAGCGGAAGTGACGGGCGTAGTAGACGAACCCGCAGTCTTCCTTCTCCTCGATGGGCGATCGGGCGCCGATCCTTTCCAGAAAACTCGGGAGCATCGAGCGACGGCCGCCCGCCTCGATGACGATGTCGCCGAGCACGACCTCGCCGCGATCGGTGCGCACACCAATCACGTGCGGGATGCCGTTGGTCACCGGATCGCCGGTCACCAGGCCGGCAACCACGACGCCGCGGCGCACCGTCACATGCTCAGCGGTCTCCACAATTCTCGCGATCGTCGCCTCCACCAAAGGTCGTCGCGCGGTCAGCGTGTCGTAGCGCGCGTCCGCGTCGCGGAAACCGCCCGTGAGCAACGGGTGCAGATCACGGAACGGATTCATGCGAAGCGCTCCCGCGTCGATCAGCGCACGCACAACGTCCGGAGCGTTGTCCGCCAGCAACTGCCGAAAGCGCGGCTGAAAGATATGCAACATGCGGAACTGGTTCACGCTTCGGCGTTCCCAGCCGTCCCACGCTGCGTCGGGCTCGGGTGGCGGAGCGGGGTCACGCTCGAGCACCGTGACCTCGTGCCCATCGAAGCCGAGCAAGAGCGCTCCACACAAACCGACGACACCGCCACCGACCACGACGACGCGGGCCATGAGAGCCCCTTTCCCTAGCCCGAACCCTATAGGGGAGTGGGTCGCACTCCGTACCTGCGGCGGTCAAGCCGACAGGAGTCGGCCCACGTCAGACTTCGCGGGCGGTGCAAGCGAGCGTCGCAATGCGTGCGTCGCTCGGTCGGGGTCGCTCGGTACGCAGATGCCCGCGTCGGAGGACAGGCGCGCGGTCAGCTGCGATCACGCGGGACGACCGAGTGAAAGGACATCTCGGATGCCTGACCCGTCAGGCGGTGTTCGCACTCATGCGGGCGTGTCCAACACAGTCGTGGGAGCCGGTACCGAAGCGACTGGGTACTCACGGTCAAGAAATGCTGTGGACACCTCGAATAGGCGCTGGCGCGCTCCCGGAGAGGAGAAGACGTGATCGCCTCCGTCGATCTCCACGAGTTGCACGCGGTCGGATCGAAGGAGAGCCTCCAGTGCCCGACCGCCGAACATTCGTGCGTAGCGAGCGGTCGACTCCCCGGCCGAGAAGATCATCAGTACTTTCACGCCGCGCGCTGCGATCTTCTCGAGGTCTTTCGGGAGCGGACTGGGCGCATCGACGCGCAGCCCCACCCGACGGGCGGCATTGCGGGCGATCGCGCCGAACGCCAATCCGAAGCCGTCTGTAGCTCCCGCGCGCAGCAGGTCTCTCACGTGGGCGAGGCCCTGGGTGATGCCTTGTTCACGCAGTACAAGGCGCCACTTCCGCGGGCTCACCAGACCTCGGCCCAAGGAGTGTGCCGCCCAAAGGCTCGTCTCGGTCGAGGTTGAGACTGTCTCGTCGGCTCCGAGGTAGAAAATCCCGGGATTCACGAGCATCGCATGGCTCATGTCGACGCCGTCGACCGCTGCGTGGAACGTGTTGAATGCACCCGAGCACAACCCGAACAGGACGACGGAGTCGAAACCGGTCCGAGTTCGCACCCACGCGACCGTCTCGCGGATTTCGTCGATTCGAGTCGGCGCATGGGGCTGGATCTTGGTCAGCAGATCCACGCCGACGCTGTCACCCACGCCGCCGACGTCGATCCGTACGACCGTAAATCCGAGGCTCGCCCAATACCGGGCCAGCAGGACGTACAAACGTCCGGGCCCGACGCGATTGTTCGCGCCGGTGGTACACAACACGATGGCCGCGTTTCGGATCGGGACACGGCCGGCCGGGCGCGCAATGATGGTGAACAGCCGATCATCGACCCAGGCCGGTTCCTCGATCACGGTATCTCGTGCGGGACCCAGCGGCGCGAAGCGCCCGGCCGTCGGATCCTGAATCGACAACGTATTCGTCTCGACGACGGGCGCGTCGGCCACGACGGGAGTGTCGGCGTTAGGCACCGCGGCGTTCGCGATGTCAAGCCAGTCCACGATGCGGTGAAGGATGCTCAGCGGAGCTACTGACTTCACCTCGTCGTCGGTCATGAACTCCGCGTAGCCGGGCACTTGCTCATGCTCGACGTTGGATCCCGAGTCGACGAGTTTGCGAACGAGGAGGTCGTTCGGCGCTCCGTCGCTACGGTCGATCAGCAGTACCGATGGTGGGCAAACCGGGCATGGTGCCGAGACCGGGTCGATGGCGGCGAGGTCGACGAGTGTCTGTGCGGCGAACTCGAAGCCGCACACCTCGAGCGAGTCCTCGGGGAACCGATCGGCCGTGACGCGTTGGGCGGGACGCGCCGCAGCTGAGAGCTTCGAGAGCACGCGAAGCTCCCGCACGTAGGCGGTCCCGCTCGCGGTGGGCCACCACAGCACAAGACCCGATATGCCGGGATGTGTCGTTGCGTAGCGGTGCGCCAGCAACGCACCGGCCCGATATCCGACGAGCCGAATGTCTGACACGCCGCGCGACCGCAGCACCCCGACCGCCGCGTCGATGCTTCGGATCCAAGCATCCAGCCGGTTGGGCTCCCAGGGTCCTCCGGTCGAGTCGCCTTCGCCGTCGTAGTCGATGCGCAGGCTCCAAAACCCGCGCTCGGTCAGTGCACCGGCGAGATGACGCAACGCGCGATACGCGATCAGTCCGTCGAAACCAAACGTGTCGCACAGGACCACTCCGCGGTCGGAGAGGATCGCCGGCTGATGAAGCGTCCCGAAGCAGCGTGACGTTCCGCGGCCGAACCACAGCGTCTGCGGCTTGTGGGGTTCATGCATAGTGGCCGGCGAGTCCACGCATCGTCGAGTCCCATTGGTGCTCGATCCTTTCGAGAATCGGACCGACGTCGATGTTCCGCCCGCTAACCAGTCGAGCGAGCTGGAACTGTGCCGTCTTCGCACCCAAGGCGAGTTCGCGGAACTCTGACGCGACTTCGCTGATCGGCTCGCCGCGAGCGGTGAGCCATTCGCAGAGCGAACCTGCGAGCTCCGCAGAACTGCCCAGCTGGCGCAGCGTCGCGTACGAATATAAGTGAAAGGTCGCAAGACTGTCCGAGCGCAGCCATGCGATGTCCCGGTCGAGGCGCTGTCGGAATCGTCGTACCGGGTTGGTCGTCGGACGGCGCCGCAGATGCACCCGCACGAGACCGAGCACGGCGTCCAACAGCTGGTCCTCGTCGAGGTGGTGGATCCGGTCGAGTTTCACAAGCTCCACGTAGGGCGGCAGCACCTCGGGCTGATTTCGTGCGCGCTCAAAGATACCCACGAAGTCGTCGCCCTGAAGTTCGTAGTAGCCCGTATTGTGAAAATACCCAAGACGCTGGTGGTCGCGGTCGATCATGTTCGGTGCGATCACAGTCTTGACGTGCTCGACCCGGTAGGACAGCCGGTCGGTGTCGGGAAGGAAATAGGAGTCGGCCTCGACGATAAGGAATCGCCCCATTGCCAGTTGTTCGTCGACGTGGTGCGCCACTTCGCGCCACGTGTTCATCTCGGCGACGTCCAGCCCATACAGTCGACGCAGGTCCTCGAGCGGAAACTTGAAGCTCTGCCATTGATCACCCTCGAAGTCAACCGACAGCGTGAACGCCAAGGCCGGCGTCGAATCGAATCCGAGTGCGTTCAGCAGCTCGATCCACAAATCGACGTAGCAGTTCGTCGCACCCCAGACGCGGTCCTCATCGTGCAGCCTGCTCGGTCGATAGTGCGCCGAGTCGATCGGGAGCATTGTCATCACAGCCAAAGTCGCTTGCGCGTTTCATTCGGCCAGTGATCAGGCTCCAGCCCGTGTTCGGCGAACAGTGCAAGCACGATCCGTTCGATGCCGAAGCCGACGCACGCGGAGTGCGCCGTGCCACCACCAGAAGCCGAGATCCCGAATGGCGCTGTCAAATGATCCAGGTGATAGTTACACGACACAATCGCGGTCGGCTGCTCCTCGCTGGAGACCGTCGCCAGCAGTTCGAACTTGAGCGCGCGCTCGCGCTGGCTCGCGGCGAGCATCGAACCCGCTCGTCCGAAGAACGGGTCGTTCGCGGCATCGGCCACGACCTCCAATCCGAGATCGGCCATCATCCGCTGCGATCTACCGATCCAATCATCACGAAAGGCAAGCGAGCTCTCCGGGGTGCCGATATGCACGAACTCATGCTGATGAAAGGCCTGCATCCTCGCCGGATCGTCGGATGGTTCGTGCCGGAAGCACGTGCCGAGGACGTCGAACAATCGGCCGCCTTCGGGCAGCTCACCCGACACCATCGGATAGATCGGATAGCACGCTGCCGGCAGGAGTACGAGGTCGGTCGCCGTGAGCTGCGCGGCCCAATCGAGGCCATCCGCGTCTCGAAGCAACGCGGCGTGTTCGGCGTCGCCACCGTCGAACCCGTGAATTGACCCCGCGAGATTGGGAAACGAGCGTAGAAATTCGCTTCGAATCAGGTACTCAAGCGAGAACACGGCCGGAAATCGGTAGACCTCGGGTTGGTCGCCGCGTCCGGACTCAGTGACGAAGCGATCGACGCTTTCGAAAGCTGCCACGAATGCGGTGCCCATGCCGTACACGCCCTTGACACCGCTGCGCGTCAACACGCCGGCCGCCACCAGCGAATCTCCAAATGCGAGCTGACCTTCGCTTGCGACCGGCCCCATCACTTATCCTTCTGTACCGGCGGCATTTGGGTGTTCGCTCCAAGGATCCGGTTGTTGCGCACTCTCAGTGTCGCGCGTATGCGTCACGGAGCTGGTCAGCGAGCAAGTGCGCCGCATCGCTGTGGCAGCCCGCCCGTCATCGCCTCATTCCGGGACCAGGCGTCGCGGTCAAAGCCAACCGCGAATGTTCCAGCGACCTCGAACTAAAGCGCAGCGCGAACGCCCAGAGCTCGAACGGCCGACGAAGAGACAGATTCGCGCCGCCGAGTCGGACAGGTGCGCTCGCCGGCTCGTCAGACCACATTCAGACGTTCAACTCGGCGTGGAGCTCGTGGATCGCGCTGCCGATCGCTGCGACAGATTCGAAGGTGTCGCGACGAAGGAGTCGCTCCGGGAACTCGATATCAAAGGCGTCCTCGAGTGCGAGCATGAGGTTGACGCTTGCATGCGACGTCAGTCCTGCACGATAGAGATCATCAGTGTCGCTGAGGGCCGCGACATCGACTGCTAATCGGCCGTGCCGAGCGATCACCTCTCGAATTCGGTCCGTAGTCACTTTTGCCCCCGCATCCGTGTCATTCCTCTAGGAATTTTGGCTATTCGAACAGTGTCGCGACGACGACCGCGTTGGCCATGCCCGCTTCATGGCTGAGACTCACGGACAGCGAGTCGATTGCGGCGTCGTGCGCGAGCCGAGCTGCACTCCCGGTGAGAGCTAGCTCACACCACCCTCCCGGATCGCGCCGCACCTCGATCGTCCGCCAGTCCGGCCGCGCGTCGCCCGGTCGCAAGACCTTCATCGTGGCTTCCTTCGCGGCGAAACGCGCTGCCAACCGCTCGGCCGAAAGAGCCGGGTTCTGGCTGCAGTACTCAAGCTCATGGTTGGTGTACACACGTCGGAGGTATCGCTCTCCGAAAGTCGCGACCGACTCCGCGACCTGCTCGACAGAGCACAGGTCCGTTCCGACTCGTAGCGCCGGGGACGGCCGCCCAGGCTCGTGCACCGACCTATCGTCCCGTTGAGGGGTGTTTTGGGTCACGATGGACTGGCCCCGCTGCCGCGACCGATGTTCCGGACGCCATCGACCTTCAGCCTCGCGCTTCTCCCTCGACGCAAGAGAGGAGGCGACGACTCGTCGTCCAAGCGTAGTTGGCCCGCCGGGCGAGTGAAACCGTAGGCCGTCTCTGGAACTGACGAAGAGCGGACGTCGTGGCCGGAGACGGATTTGACGCCAAGGCGGCCCTCAACTCGTGCCAACGGCAACTCGGTCCCCATCGTCCCGCCCCGTCTCCGTGGTCGTAAGAAAGCAGTCAACATGCTGAACGCTCTGAGCGTCCATATTAGACTACGACCACAGAGAGCGGTTATCAAATGCCCGGATCGTACCCTTTCAGGCAAAAATGTCACACTGCCGCGGTCGTCTGGCGGGTTCTGGTCCGATGATTCTGAGCATACCCTGTGATAACGCCGAAGGGAACATGACGGGCGATGCGTAGCAATCTGTTGTCGGTGTTGCGGGACCGGCCGACTCGAACGGAGCCACGCTTGGCTCGGGGTAAACGGCCCGAGCAGGAACCCGGCCGCTGCATGCCGAGCCGGCGTGTTCAGTTTCGTCACCACGCTTCGCAAGCACAGCAAGCGCCGGCTTGCATGCGATCTTGGACCTTCAGACTTCGGCTCCAGGCAACATCCTGGTGTTGCCCCCAGGCCGCTCAAGTCATGCATTGCGTTTTGGTTTTTGTCGCGGCCCGGTTCGAAGATGACCATCGGAGGATCTTCGATCTATGCAATGAGCCTCACCTCACGGATGTGCTGCCTGACGGGTCCCACTATTGGCGTTGCTGGTTGTCTGGATGCACTCTGAACACCGTCTACGGCGCGGGCGAAAATGTGATCCCGGTGGCGTGGCAGGCGCTGGAATGCAGCGGCTCCTGAATGCCCTGCGCAGGACTGGCGCCACACGGTCGATCATGCTGTCGGATCTTGACTTCGCAAATGGCCGTGTTTCCTGCACGCGGAGCGATGCGCGCGCCGGTTGGCTCAACCACAGACCTGTTGATCCCGCGGCGCAGCTGGTCGCGTCGGTGCACGTGAACAACCATTCGTACTGCCATGGGCTGCATGTTGGAGCGCAGACGAGCTGTATTCCTTGCCAGTCGGGCTATGGATTGATCAGGGGTTGCCGAGGCGGTCGCAGTGGGTCTCCGAAACCACTTGGCCGCGCTCGCCCGCTGAACGCCATGGTGTCGATCCGGAGCCGGGCAGGCTCGCTGTCTATAGTGTGGGCGACCCGGTTGGTCTCGTTGACCGTGGTAGATAGTGTCTTGGCGTTCGTACAACGACGCGGTCCCATTGCCGTCATGGTCCTTTCGAAGTCCCAGCTCGCCGGGCCCGTCGAACAAGGCCGCGCGGGTAAATGCGACTCGAGGCAGCCCGCTCTCGAAGTAATCCTCGAGGCAGGACGCCCCTGTTTACACGAGAAAGTGCCGGGCCCGATTTCCCCACCAGGGTGCGAGCCCAACAGACCGCCCACCGTTGCTGGCATCCACGCCAAAACTGACACGCTCGGGACAACAAATGAAACCGACGACAGCGGACGTTTCCGCGTCTATGTCCCATCCCGGGTCGAGGCCGTTGTCTTGAAGGGTGTTGAGGCACGCCGCCGCGAGTCTCGTGGCATCACGCAGCCTTGCGGTCGCCACAATCCGCGTCAGCATCGGCGTAAGGCGTTTCGCGAGACCGACTCGTCGAGACTCATAGACATCGGTCAACCGTAATGGCGTCATGCGACGTCGCCAATCAGGAAAGACGAGAACTCGAGGTTCACTTATCCGGCCCCGCCATGCGGCCCAGACGGCGTCTTATGCCGGTTTCGAAGTGTTGATCGGCCGAGCGAAGAAGGTGTCGGGGTTCGTTCGCAAGGTGTGGACGCATCCGGCGAACGAGCAACGTCACGTCGCGCAACTCCTCTCGGCCACCCGATTTCAGCTTCGGGGGCGCTTGCTCCATCGTCCGACGATCATCGACATCGGAGCGCATTCGAAGATGTGGGCCCGGCTCGACTCGGCGGCATCGATCCTGGCCGCGTACGGGAACCCACCTGACTTCAACGAGTGGCGACTTTGGCAGCGGCACCTCGCGCCTGGCTGTTTGTTTGTCGATGTAGGCGCGAATGTCGGCACGTACACGTTGCTGGCCTGCGACCTTGGAGCTTCTGTGATCGCGGCGGAGCCGAACGCTGAGAACATTCGGCGTTTGGAGGAAAACCTCAAACTCAATGGATACTCAGCCGAGATTTGGCCGGTAGCGCTTACCGACCGCAGCGGGCCCGTCCTCTTCACCTCCGATTTGGACACCGAAAACCACTTCACCCGAACTCCGACTTCCTCTGGTGTAACGGTTGCCGGAGAAACCTTCGATTCGCTCATCGCTGGCCGTCACGTGCATGGAATCAAGGTTGATGTCGAGGGCGCCGAACGATTCGTGCTTGAAGGCGCGCAGGCCGCGTTGGCTGCGGGACGGATTGACCTGTTGCAACTTGAATGGAACGGGTGCGCACGAATGAATTTCGGGGAAAGCCGCGTTGTCGCGAGGGAGTTCCTTGCTGCGCACGGCTACGGGTTGTATCGCGCGCAAAGCAATGGCCGTCTCGCTCCGGTCGAGGGCGAGGAAGGCACCGACATTTTCGCTGCCCGTACGGGTGTGGCCGAGCGACTGATGTGAACGCTTGAACAATCCGGTAGCGCGCGATCCGCGAATCTGGCAGCGGTTAGTTGTTGTGCGTCTTCCGAGTGGGCCAACCATCAAGCCCAACACAACGGCATCACGTTCACGGCGTTCAGCAACGGCCTCGCCACACGCGCGAGGACCCCGAGGGTTACAGGCGATCTGCGCTCGGTTGGACGCGATGACGTGCAAGGATTGCTCGACCGGTGGATCACGTCAGACCCGGCATCGTTAACTTGATGGCCGGCGTGGAGGTTAAACTTGGATTTCATCGTCCCCTTGTTGCGAGACGAAAGTCTGGCCGAGTTGTGAAAGTCCTGCTTTCTGCATACGCCTGCGAACCGGGCAGGGGGTCTGAACCGGGCATTGGCTGGAATATGGCACGCACCCTCGCCAAACAGCATCAGGTTTGGGTGCTCACGTCACACTCGCACCAGATCGCCACTGAGACCGAACTCGCTTGTCATCCCGTAGACAATCTTCATGTTGTCTACCTTGATCCACCTGACTGGGCGCTTGGTCCGTTTCGCAGGGGCTCCGGATGGGCCGTGTATCCTCACTACTATTTGTGGCAGTTATGGGCTTATTTCGTCGGCCGGTCGCTCCATCGGCAAGTGGGCTTCGACCTCTCCCATCATGTGACCTACCTGAAGTATTCGGTTCCTAGCTTTCTTTCGCTCTTGCCGATTCCGTTCTTCTTCGGCCCGGTTGGTGGCGGTGAGTCGGCTCCCAAGATGTTCTGGAAGGACTTCACCTTTCAACAAAGGATGTTCGAACTCGCGCGTAGTTGTGCGCGCACGGTCGGCGAGTGGGATCCGTTTGTACGAATGACCGTTCGACGGAGTCGGGTCGCCTGGGGTGCAACCGAAGAGACAGCCGAGCGCCTGCGGCGGCTTGGGGCTCGGCACGTCGAGGTGTCGTCGGGGGTAGCCCTGAATCAAGAAGAGATCCAAATCCTCGAACAGCTGGCCGCACCGGCCGCGAGTCCGATGCGATTCATTTGCATGGGTAGGTTGCTTCATTGGAAGGGCTTCCACCTTGGGCTGCGCGCGTTCGCTCAGTCGGGACTGTCCAACGCCGAGTTTTGGATCCTCGGGGATGGTCCCGAACGCCAGAGTTTGGAGTCGATTTCCGCGGACCTGGGTGTCGCGGATCAAGTCAAGTTTTGGGGTGAGTTGGATAGACAATCCGCGCTCGCGCGCATCGGCGAGTGCGATGTTCTGGTGCATCCCAGCCTGCACGATTCTGGTGGTTGGGTCTGCTTAGAAGCGATGGCGGCAGGACGTCCAGTCATTTGTCTTGATCTAGGCGGTCCTGCCCTCCAAGTAACAGATGAGTGCGGCTACTCCATTTCGGCTGGTGCTCCGGCTCAGGCGGTTGATGACCTGGCGATTGCTATGACGCGTCTGGCCGGTGATCCTGATTTGTGTCGACGCATGGGAAAAGCCGGACAACGCCGCGTCAAGGGACATCTCACCTGGGACGATCACGCAGAAACGGCGACGACAGAGTACCGAAGGGTCGTGTAGGAATTCATCAATCCGCAAAGTCAGGTGCAAAGTCACGCGAAGCGGCGGCCCGGCCGAAGCCAAGGCCTAGGCCAATTAATGCGCCCAGTGGGATCATGACGAATGCGTAGTCGAGCGGATTGTCAGTTATCATCATGATGAGGACAGCGATGGAGGCGTAAAGCGCGGCGAGAGCGGGAACCGAGTTGGGAGATCTCTTGCGGATAAGCTTGAGCGACCTTGCAGTTCTGATTGCGAACCAGGTCAGCAGGCCTATGCCCACTGCTCCAAAGTCGTAGACAACGCGCAAGTAGTCGTTATGCGGGTGTGTGAATGCCGGGTTCAGCGAAGCCGCACGAGCAGAAGCAGCTCCTGAGCCGCGGCCGATAAGGATCTCGTGTTGTGCTTCAGACCACAGAACGCCCCATATCATGGTGCGCCCATTTGCATTGATACGGAGGCCGCCAACTGAAAGGCTCGTGTCTCCCTGTGTGAACCGATCTCGCAGCGGTGCCCAAGATGTGACAGCCCAGTAGCCGGCCGTGAGGACAAGCACGACGAGAATCACATTGCGAGCACGATGTTTGCGCGTCATCAGAAGGAGCGTAAACACAACCAGTACGAGACCCGCGAACAGGGCCGTTCTTGAGAGCGAGATCGCGATTGCCACGACAATCGCCGAGGACCACCATAGGCCACGGCTGTTCCCTAATCGGTACTCAGCGAGAAACCAGCCCAGGCAGATCAGCGCCACAATCGATGCCGGTCGGTCGCCACCGCCGACGTTTGCAACATTTGCAGCGCCGAGGATAAGAGAGCCGACGACCACGCAGGTGGTGACCCGAAAACATCGGCCGACCGCGACATCGAGGCTGCGACCGATCGCTTGCCGCGCGGTGGCTGTCAGCGCAAGCGCTCCCAAAAACGCGGCTAGCACCATGAGGATCTGCACGCCTTGGCGCGTGGCCCCGTCGATCATCGAGATCCCGACCGCCCACGCCAAAAAAGCTATGAATACCCCGACGACACGGCCGGCGAGCCTGGGTATTGAGCCGTACCGCAGTACGAGGGTCCAGCTCACGAACCCCGCGAACGCAGCAAGGTCTGCGGTAAAAGAGACCGATCCAGCGCGGATGTTATTGACCCCGGCCGACAGAGCGACCGCGGTGAAGATAAAGACGACGAAGCGACCGGCAAGACCCAATACTCTGGTTGGTTCGAGATCGGTCGCAGCTGAACCTTCCCGACGGCTCGATCCGCGAGGCGCCAGCCCGTGGCGCTCCACCCGCTCAACCAGCTTTCGTGCGTGCCGAGGGCGTGTCGCTCCTCATTGTCCTGCCTCTGCCGTCGGTCAAAAACCCGTCAACCCATTGAACGCGCTGAGCGTCCATTCAAGAGTACGACCACAGAGAGCGGTTATCAAATGACCGACTCGCGGAGTTTCGTACCAAAAGTTTGGGGTTCATGGGGGAGTTTTTTCACTTGCGACACAGAACCTGAGTGCATTCTGTGATCACGCTGAGTGGAACGGATCGGGTGAATGTAGCAATCTGTGTGCGGGGATCATAGTTGCGCTGAACGAGCGGCTCGCGATGAGAGCCGCGCTGAGAAGCTGCAGCCATGGACTCTGACCTGCGGAAATGCACCTCTCATGGGCGGCGCTAGCGCGCCGCTCGCTAGGGAACGATGCGCGAGTCTCGATATAGGGGGAAGTTGAGACTGAATGGGCGCGGCGGCCTTGGCGCGCGCCTTGGCGTTGTGGCCCTCAGCGCTGTCGTGCTCTCGGGCGCCGTCCTTTTCGTCGCCGGCGATGTGGCATCAGCGGGCACCGATGCGCCGGGAGTGACTCCCACGAACGAGGGCTTCGCTTCCCGGCTCAGCGGAGACCGGTCTGCTCTCATGGACGACACCAGCGCGAACCCGACGAACTCGGACGCGAGCGACGCGCACGTCGTACCCGGTGTGGAAGATTTTCTTCCGGTCTGGTATAGCAACGTTTGCCAGGGAGCCGTGGCCGTTACCCCTGCCATGAACCTGCAGAACACGATCCAATCGAACCCGCCCGGAACGACGTTTTGCTTCTCGTCCGGCACCTACGTTCTGAAGACCTACTTGACACCCAAGAGCAACGACCGACTGATTTCGGTGCCACGTCGAAAGGCGGTGCTCACCGGACTAGACCGGTATCCCGGCGGGATTCTGAGTTACAACCCCGATGTTCTCGTCCAAGGCTTCGTGATTCACGATTTTGACGACCCGTGGCCGACCTTTCCCCGGTCGCCGCTGCAGCTCGGAAACCACTGGACCGTGCGCGACAATGACATTTCATCTAACTCGGAGTCAGGCGTGAGCGTCGGCAGCGGCACCCGGCTCGTCGGGAACTGGATTCACAACAATGGCCGCTACGGCTTCACGGGTGGGCCGGCAATCGATATCGTCGTCAAGGACAACGAAGTGAGCTTCAATAATACTCGACACTACGACCCGCACAACGATGCAGGCGGGTCGAAGATCATTCAGTCTTCCGGGGTCGTGTTTACCGGCAATTACGTACACGATAACTATGGCAACGGCTTGTGGTGTGACTGGGCCAACATAAACGTCACCTACGTGAGCAACGTCCTCGCCCGTAACTACCTAGCGGGGATCTTCCATGAGGCGAGCGCCCGCGCAGTGATCCGCAACAACACGTTTACGGATAATGCGACGTACGCGAAAGGAAAGTCGATTTGGTTCGCGGCTGACCTGCAGCTCAACGACTCTAAGGACACCAGTATCTACGGCAACAGGATCGTTGCCGGCTTCAACGGAATCGCACTTATCGATGTGCCACGTGGCTCAACAATCTACGGCTTGTTGGAGATCCGCGATGTCTCCGTGCACGGCAACATCATCACACTTCCCCCGGGTGGGGGCGACGGATTGGTCACTTTGCGCCCAGACTTCACGCCCGTGGACGTACGTTTCTCGGACAATAGGTATGTGATCGCCGACCCGACCGCGGCCCTTTGGGCATGGCCACCAACCTATGACACCTGGCAAGATTGGCAGCATCAGGGCAACGACCTCACCGGGGTTCGGCAATACGATCCTGCCGCATGAGAGCGCGAGTTGGGTCACGGGTCTCGGCAGCGGATGGCGAAGCGATGTGGGGCGGGCCGACACGCCGAAACCGTCGCGGCAACCAATCCTGACGTTTCGTCACTTCCCCGAGACCAGCAGCCGATCACTCATCGGACAGGCGACTCGGAGAGGGGTGTCCAACCGCCGGCGGAGCACTACGCCAGAACTACTCGAGGGCCGGGAGCCGACAGAGCCGTCGTCTCCGGTTTGGATCATGCAGCAGCAGTAGGTGAGCGGTCGACGGCGGCGTCAACAACATGTGGGCAGGCAGCCAGCGCGATGCCACATAGCCGGTGAGACGGCGGGCGGCACGCGCCGCATCACTCGCAAGAGACACCGCTAGTTGCGACTGACGACCGAATAGAAGTCATCGCGCGGTCGGTCATTGCCGCGGGCGACCACTTGATGATCATTCCCTCGCGCATCTCATCTGGGACCCGCGCAATACCCAGCCGGATGCGATGCGCGAGGTGCTCAGCGAGGGACCGAATGTCTTGTGGGTTCACGACCGAACCAATTTCGGTCGACGTGACGAGGGCGTTGGCGGCTCCCGCGAATTCCGAAGTCACTTGTGGTAGCCCAGCTACGAGAGCCTCGAGGCAGACCATGCCCCAGACGTCTTCAAGCGAGGGCATGACGAAGAGATCCCCTGCCGCGAAATAGCCTGGCAGCTGTGCAGGCTGAACGAATCCGGTCAACGCGACTGGCACTGCAGGATGAGCCCGTGCCCATCCTTCGATCTCTTCACTCAGCTCACCGGAGCCTACAAATAGGACACTCCACTCTGGAAGGTCCTCTTGCGCTAGCAGTGACAGTGCCGACATCACTTCCCGAATCCCCTTACGCTCGGTAAGTCCACCGACGAAGAGGATTACGACGCCCCGCAAGCCGAACCGTTCACGGATCACAGCACGGTGCGAACAGCGCGCGTCCTCCACCTCTTTTCTCCATCGAGCCGTATTCATCCCGATGATGTCGAGATCGATTTGCGATTCGGGTACTCCGTAAGCGGTCAAGGATTTTTGTGACTCCTCGCCATTCGACCACGCGCGGGTTGCACGTCGCAAAAGAGTTTGTCGAAGCCGAATTTTTCGATGGCTCACACTTCGCTCGGAGTGCGGAGTGCCCTCCCACCACACGATGAGAGGACGCCGGCGGCGGTAACAGAAGACTGCCGCCGACGCTGTGCGCGCTCCGAGTTCGGACGAGACCACGACGTCAGGTCCGAATCGGTTAATCGCGGAAACGGCGTTTAGCGGGATATTTGGGATCCATCGTTGGATCCGACCGTGGCCTACCAGCCGGCCGGTAAATGGTAGGGCTCGCGTCACCGTCCATTGAAACCGAAACTCCGTTGTATCAACTTCCCATTCGCGGCCCGGGTTGCGAAGGGTGTCGAAGATGACCAGCAACCGGCACCGCATCGCGAGTTCGTTGAAGAACGGCGTCCGATAAGGCGCGGGTGCATTCGTCAGTAAAGCAACGGACAGTCGATCGGCATTCGTCATGGCTCTCCGATACCCGGACTACATTGTCGACGATTTAAGTCCGGCTCGAAAAGCGATCTGCCGGGGCTTCGTGAGGAATACTTTCGCGCCGGCGATCCCGTCATGAAGGGCGCTTGAAGCCGAGAACTTCGGTCCAGAACTTGAACGGCCGGCGGAACATTGACGATCACGCTGGCGGAAGGATGTCCGCCGGAAATGTGGGGCAGTTTCGGGACGCACACCGAACCGGGATCACATTCGAGGCGTGAGTGTCTCGGCAATTGCCCGTGCGGTATTAGCCCACGCGTAGTTGTCTGCTCGGCGACGGCCACTCGCCGATATAGCCGCTCTCGCTGGCTCGTCATCGAGCAGGTCGAGTATGGCATTCGCGAGATGCTTGGCAGACGCCTCAGGTAGCAGTCGGGCGCCGTCGCCCACTACCTCGCGCACAGCGGGAGCGTCATAGGCGATAAGTGGAGCGCCACAGCTCATAGCTTCGAGGTTCTGTAGTCCGAAACCCTCATGGAGGGATGGTTGTATGCAAAGCAAGGCCGTGTTCAATAGCGATACCAGGTCGTCGTCGCTCACGCGGCCGACCCACCTCACATTGTCGACTGGGCGCTTTTGACTCACGTCTCCGCACACCACGATTGGGGGCATCCGTCGGTTCCGACAACACCGCTCGTAGGCCGAGACGACGACATCGGTGAGGTCCCGCGGATCGTCGGACCCGATGTGTAACAGCTGAGTACGCAATTCTCCTCTATCTCCGAATCGTTGATTGTCCACACCGAGAGGCACCACCTTGACATCCACTCGCGCCCATCTCACCAGCTCGTTGCGGGTCGCTTCGCTGCTGACCAAGACAGCTTGTGCGTGTCGAATAGCTCGAGCGAATAGGAGACGTTCGTACGCGCGCCGCCCAAGCTCCCTTGCAGTACGCGCCTGCTCGTACCGCCATCGGACGTCCGGTACTTCGTGAAGGTGCACCGCAATCGCGGGTCCCCACAAAGGCGGACACTCGCGTTGGGTATATACGACGTCGCATGCCAGACGTCGCGCCAACCGCGGAAGTTCCCACTGCTCCCAACGATGCCCTGGTACCGGCGGGACGATGACGACATCCAACGCTGACGAATCGACTCCTAGCACCGTTGACCCCTCAAGCGTCGTCGCGACGATGATCTCGAGCGGTGGGTTACGGTCACGAAGTGCGCTATGGATCGCGACCAAGGCTCGCGACACGCCCTTTCCCTCGGCGCAAACATCGAATGCGTCGTACAACACTCGCCTTCGACCGTCGCAATTCTCGTTTCGGCGTTCGGTTCGACCGGTACGCCTTAGGCTCATCAATTCTGAACCTTACCGATCTGCGGGTCTGACCCGGCTTGACAACACCCACGATGAGGGGTCTTTAGCGTGCGAAATAGAGCGCTCGATGGAGCCGCGGTTCACGAGCCGGTCGTAGAACGGAACAGTCCGCGTGGCTCTCCACTGAAACTTGAATGCATTTGGGTCGACCTTCCACTCGCGACGTGAGCCGCGCAGGGTGTCGAAGGTGGCGGTCAACTCGCATCGCCTCCCGAGCTGGTTCAAGAACGGCGTTCGATACGCCGCCGGTGCATTTGTTGGCAACGCCTCGGACCATCGATCGGTGATCGTCATTGGAGACTCGAATGCTCAGGCGCTTGAACAATCTGCGGAGATTTGGTTCGCCCTTCCAGGTGCGCGAGGGTGGCTTTCTCGTGCGTCGACATGTCTGGCAGTTCGGTGGTGTGGGCGTTGGTGAGTAGAACCTGGGTCCAGTACCCGACCGAAACGAATACGCTCCCGACGACGAGACCCCATACGGCGCCGCGCAGACCGTAGAGGCTGGCAAGGACGGCGACTGCGCCCACGCGCACGGTGCTCGCTGCCAGGTGCACGGTTGTGATGCGGCCGCCCAGTTCGCGAACGCGCAGATGCGCGTCTGCTCCCGAGCTCATGGCGTCGATCGTGTACGACAGGAGCATCGGCAGCACAAGGGCGCCCGCGCCGGCGTATGCCGCTCCGAAGAAGGTGACGAGGACGAAGTGCGCAACCACCAAAAGTATGAGGCCGTAGCCGGCGATCAGGCCGGCGAGGAGGAGCGAGAACAGCACGACGAGCCTCAACCCGTGGGCGCTTGTCGCCTTGATCACTCGAACCAAGTGCGGCATAAATACTGCACCGGCGGCAATGGTGAACAGCTGCACCGGCCCGAACAGGAGCTGAACGATCCGGAAGAGGCCCACGGCAGTGCGGCTGAAGTCGGCGCCGATGATGACGGCAACGAGGAGCATGCTCAGTGAGAAGCTCGCCCCTGCGACCGTGAACCAAGCACCGATGCGGCCCCATCGTCGTGCCCAGCGGACCGCTGCGAGATTGAGTCTTGGCATGACTGACAGCTGCCAGATACCGAGACCGGCGGCCAGCCAGGCGCCCGCGCCCCATGCAATGAGGCATTGGGGAGCGGTGGGATGTCTCGTCGCGAGCAGGATGCCGAAGGCGACGATCTGGCCGATCGCCCAGTAGCCGTCGTTTGCGGCCGCAGTCTTGGCCCGCGACGCGGCGAATGATGCAAACCGCCAGAATTCCTGGAGGACGAGTCCCGGCGCGAGCAGCGCGATGGCGAGGAAAGAAAGTCCAAGCGTTGACGACGGCCCGATGATCGCTCCGACGACGACGAAGATGACGCTACAGATGCCGCCCGCCAGCACAACTGCGCCGCTCGCGTTTCTCGTGATGTCGCGCCAAGCCTCTCCCTCGCTTGCGGACGCTGCGAGGGTGTACGGCTGCATCAGTGCTGAAATGACAACCGACAACGCGCCGAACCAGGCGAGATATGCCAGCGAAAACGTTCCGTAGTCGTGGGGCACGAGCACCCGTGCCATCAGGAGAGAGGGCACGAAATTGGTTCCCGAAGAGAGGACCTGATCCACGAACGCCCACGCGCCCTGGCGTCGCAGACTGCTCAAGAATCCACCTCGTTTGTGCACGCACGCACGCTGCTCTGCGCCGCGAGCATGAGATCGTCGTAGGTCTCCATGAGCCGGGCGAGGCCTGCGTCGGGCGCGTAGAGGGCGAGGTAGAGCTCTCGTGCTCGCCGACCCAATGCCGCAGCGGCGGTATCCTGCCAACTGGTTCTCAGCGTCGCTGCCAAGCCGTCACGATTCGGGGGGGCGAGCCATCCGACGTCGGGCGACACAAGTGTCTCGAGCGCTCCGAACTTTGTCGCCACGACGGGCCGACCGCATGCGTAGGCCTCGAGGAGGACGGTCGGAAGTGCCTCGAACCAGATCGACGGCACGACCACTACCCGAGACTCGCGCATGTGCAACCGGACTTGGTCGGTTGTGACTGGTCCCGCGTATTGAACGCCCGGTAGTCGGGTGGCGGCTCGCTCGACCGCGGCGCGCTCGGGACCGTCTCCGACGATCGTGAGCTGCGTGGCGTTTCCCAGTGCTGCGTGTTCCCATGCGTCGAGCAGCAGCCCTATGCCTTTCTCCTTCGACAGTCTCCCGGCAAAAAGAAAGCCGTGCCCGAGTGCAGACGGCGGCCCGGGATCGTCGACGGAGTTGGGGACGACGCGTATCTGTTCCCCTGGGATGCCGGCGGTCGTCAAGATGTCGGCGACGAACTCACTCACCGGGAGGAAGCGGTCGATCTGAAGCCAGGTCTTGCGGTGGCGCAAGATGGCAGTTCCCATCACGACGCTCTGAGTCCGCGAATCGCGGTAACAGGCGTGCAGCGCCGCTGGCCACGCGACGCGCTTTCCGAGACAGTCGGTGCAGGGGGAGCCGGCGCGAAAGAACGTCCCCGACGCACAGATGTGGCGGAAGTTGTGAACGGTCTGGACGACGCGACAGCCGTGCGACTTCGCTCGGGTCACCACGGCGGGGGATATGAGTGGATAGACGTTGTGGATGTGGACGATGTCAGGCGCGAATCGCTCCAAGACCCGGTCGATCCTCGCGGCGTCTTCTCGAGAAAAGATCGGACGTACGGCAAGTTCGACGCGCTCGGCGGCTGAGAAGTCGGCGATCTCGTCGCTCGACCGGATGTACGTCTCGACCTCGAGGCCCGCGTTTCGCAGCGATCCGATCTGCCGGTCGACGGCCTGGTTCTCGCCCGAGGGTGAATCCGAACGGTATCGGTTGTGGACGACCAGAACTCGGGGGAGCACGAGACTCGGTACTTAGGCCACAGCAGCAGTGAGGGGAACGCCGCGAAGGCCAGCACCTTCGTGATCGAGGAACCATTGGTAGGTCTCACCGATACCTGCGCCTAGTTCCACCTGCGGTGCCCATCCGAGTCCGCAAATCCGGGAGACGTCGAGCACCTTGCGCGGTGTTCCGTCGGGCTTCGAGGTATCGAACGCGAGCCTCGCGTCTGGATGCACGACGTCGCGGACCATTTCGGCGAGCTCGCGAATCGAGAGGTCGGTCCCGGTACCGACGTTGATGTGGTCCTCACCGTCGTATCGGTCCATCAGGAACACACAGGCGGCCGCGAGGTCGTCGACGTGCAGGAACTCGCGTCGTGGTTCGCCGGTTCCCCAGATCTCTACCTCTCGTCGGCCGTCGACTTTCGCGTCGTGGAACTTGCGGATCAGAGCAGGGAGCACATGGCTCGACGTAAGGTCGAAGTTGTCGTTCGGACCGTAAAGGTTGGTCGGCATGGCCGAAATGAAGTTCGAGCCGTATTGGCGACGATACGCCTGACACAATTTGATGCCGGAGATCTTCGCGATCGCATACGCCTCGTTGGTCGGTTCTAATGGTCCGGCGAGCAGTTCACTTTCGCTGATCGGCTGCTCGGCCAAGCGCGGGTAGATGCACGAGCTACCGAGGTAGAGAAGCTTCTGCACGCCGTACAGGTGGCTCGCGTGTACCACGGTGGCGTGAATCATGAGGTTGTCGTAGATGAACTCTGCTGGTCGGGTGCTGTTGGCGAGGATCCCACCGACGGTCCCGGCGACGAGATGCACGAACTCGGGCCGGTTGGCACGGAACCAGTAGTTCACGGCTGCCTGGTCGCGGAGGTCGAGCTGGTCTCGGCTCGCGGTGAGAATGTTGCGATATCCCCGTGTCTCGAGTTCGCGAACGATCGCGGAACCGACGAGCCCGCGGTGGCCCGCAACGAAGATCCGGGCGTCGGGGGGAACTTCTTGAGACTTACGCATGTGAAACGCTGCCTTCCGTGGTGCTCGTGCGGGGTCCCCGCGCGTCCGAGAGGAGTCGTGGGGGGTTGAAAATGATTGCTCTGAGAAACGCGGGATTGTTCCGAAGGTATCGACCGCCGAGCCGTCGTGGCTCGCTGACGACGCGGTGCACCCACTCGAATCCGGTACGCCGAAGCCACTTGGGAGCCCGTCGGATATCGCCGGCGAGAAAATCGAAGGCCGCTCCGACGCCGAGGAGCACCGGTGCTTGAAGCACTCCGACGTGGTCCTTCATCCACAGTTCCTGTTTTGGTGTGCTCAGACCAACCCAGACGACGTCGGCGCCCGAGCGGTCGATCATCTCGACGACCGCTGCATCCTCGGCCGGTGTGAGTGATCGAAACGGCGGGGAGTACGTGCCTGTGATCCGAAGGTTCGGGAATGTCTCCCGGAGTCGGGTGGAGACCCGGTCGGGAACGCCGTCGTTGCCTCCGTAGAGAAACGACTTCCAGCCTTCCTTCTCGGCGCGGGCGCAGAATTCCAACAGGAAGTCGTGTCCACACACTCGCTCGGCGTCACCGACTCCGGCGCGGCGGGCAGCCCATACCAGCGGCATTCCGTCACACGCGACGAAACCGGCTCGCTGGTGCGCTTCGAGAACGTCGCCGTTACGTCGCGCTTGCATGATTCCGTGTACATCGCGGAAGATCGAAAACGCGGGCTCGCGTCGTGTGATCCAGCCCGATACGAGATCCAATGCATTCGACATGGTGCCGGCATCTACCGGGACGCCGAGCACATCGACCCGTGCGAAGCGATCGCGCGTACTCATGGACCCACCCGGGCTTCCTGGCGTCCGGCCGCGCTGGCCGGGTCGACGACTTCGGGTGGCGCGAGCCGAATGTCTTGGTCGAGGTGGCGCAGGCCGTGGAAGATGCGTAGGAATACCGACTCAACAGTTCCTAGCAGGATGATGATGTCGAGGGCAACCGACCAGTTCTGCAGGTAGAACAGGTCGAAACGGCGGTAGGCCGCGAACGACGGATTCTCGCGTCCTTCGACCTGCCAGAGACCCGTGAGCCCGGGGAGCACCGATTCCCGCGCTCTCAGCTCGGTGTCGAAGCGGGCTACCTCGTCTGGGAGGGCGGGCCGCGGGCCGACCAAGCTCATGGTGCCGTTCAGCACGTTCCAGAGTTGGGGCAGCTCGTCGATACTCGTCGCGCGAAGGATCCGGCCGACGTTGGTCACTCGAGGATCGTTTGGCACCTTCACCAGGGGACCGTCGCGGACGTTCAGGTCGAGAATGAGATCGGTCGGCCGTTCGGAGCCGACCTGCATCGTCCGGAGCTTGTACAACGTGAAGGGTGCGCCGTGGCGGCCGACCCGTTCCTGTCGGAACAGCACCGGCCCCCCGCCTTGCAGCTTGATTGCCATCGCGGCGAGCGCAAGCAACGGTGCGCTCAACACGAGCATGACCGAGGCGACGGCCGTATCCAGCGCGCGCTTCACCGCGAGCTGCCACGACGCCAGCGTGACCGGTTCGACGTAAAAGAGCGGCTCGTGCGCGAGGGGTGCCGGGCGGATACGTCCGATGTCCACGCCGCGCAGGCCGCTGGTCAGCTGTACGTGAGCTCCGGCGTCGAGCAGGTCCCGTACGAGCTGGTTGACCCGAAACGATGGCAGATCGCCCGCGCAGATCAGTGCTCCGGTCGCTTCGAACTGACCGAACATCTCGACCGCGCTGTTCAGGTCGCCGCATGGAAGATTCCCAAGACCGTTCGCGGGTGCCTCGGGCGTCTCTCCGACGGCGGCAACCGTTCGATAGCCGAGCTCCGGATGCGTCGTGAGCAGTGCGAGCATCTCCGCGGCTTCATGGCCCGTGCCGACCAGGAGAATCGGGCGCTGGTACCGCCCTGCGCGCCTGCAGTCGGTGAGCCAGGCCCGGTACCCACTGCGAAGCACGATCAAGACCACGAACGTTGCCGAGATCCAGCGCGCGACCTCACCCGGTGTCACGATCGTGTGCTTGAACGCGGCGACCGCCAGCGCACAGAGGGCGAGAATGAGACAGCCGCGAGCGATCCGTGCGTACTCGACCGCGCGCAGGCTGCAGACGCGCGCCCGATACAGACCGAGCGCGTTGAACACGCCGATTTGGACAACGACGAGGGCCGCGATCAGGAGGATCGAGGCCGCTGGCGTTCGGTCATCTCGTGGCCAAATGGCCGTCGTCGCGATCCACGACGTCGCCACCGCGGTCGCGTCGAGCGCGACGAGAAGGATACGAAGAAGCCGCGAGCCGCGCGGAACTGAGACCAGGTCCGAGCTGATCGTGCGTACATCCCCTGTTTTGGCCCGCGTCCGTGTCTCGAGCATCCCCAACTCCGTCCTTGGTTACTCAACGTAGCCGCCCGCACACTGCCTGTGCAATGGAGAACCCGTGGCTTCGGCAGTGTTCCCAGGGCTCCGTGAATGGAACCACTAGTACGAGACGCGCCTCGATGCCGGAATATGACGGCCGGATGAATTGTGGCCGTTCGTGCTGGCGTTTGCGTAGGGCGCGTATCCGGTGTTCGACAGGGGCTCCGCGTTGTTGAGGACGGTACCGACCAGGGGAGCGTCGACCTGATTCAGGAGCTCTAACGCACGGCGGATCGATCGACGGGTCGTGGACCCTGCACTCGCGACGAGGATCGTCGCGTCCGCGATCCCACTGACGACGAGCGCGTCGCTGACCGGCAGCACCGGCGGGCAGTCAATGAGCACCAAGTCAGCGGTCGCCGCAATGGCCGAGATCGCTTCCCGAGCACGGCTGCTTCCGAGCAACTCCGACGGGTTCGGAGCCGGCGGACCCGCCGGCAGCACTGCGAGGTTGGGATGTCCGGCGACGACCTGAAGCGCATCGAAGGCCTGCACCTCGCCGAGAACGACCGACGTGAACCCGACATCGTTGGGGAGGCCGAAGAGCTCGTGTAGCCGTGGCCGCCGCAGGTCGCAACAGATGAGCGCGACATGGCGGCCTGCGCTGGCGAAGGCGACGGCAAGGTTGGAGACGGTGACGGTCTTGCCCTCCGCGGACTCGGTACTTGTGACCTGGATGATTTTCAACGCTTCGTCGACACCGAGGAACTGGATCGACGTGCGTAGCGTCCGGTAGGCCTCCGCTGCTGTTTCCTCCTCTTCGCTGGCATCCAGTGTCACGAGCCGATTCGTTGCCGCTCGCCAGGCTGCGACCCGCGGGATCTGGCCGAGCACTGGAAGTCGACCGGTTGCGCGCTCGAGATCCTCACGTGATGTGATCTTGTCGTCGAGGAACTCGCGAACGAACGCGAGTCCGAGTCCGAGCAGGATTCCGAGGATCAGCGCGATCGCGCCGTCGCGGATCGGTTTGGGCGAGAAAGGTCCGCTCGGTGCCGTCGCCGCGGAGAGCATTTGCGCGCCGCCAACGTCGTTCAGGTTCTCGGAGACATCCACGTTGTTCAGCTGCTGCTCGAGAGCCGATCGCTGTTGTAGCGCGGCCGTCAGCTGGCTCGAGTTGGCGGGAAGCTTCGGGATCTGGGACTGCAGTGAGGCGATGCTGTCTTGAAGTTGTTGTCCGGCACGGAACAGGGTCTCGATGCCCTGTTGGCGGCTGTACGCGATGTACGTCTTCGCGTAGCCATTGGCGTCGTTGGCGGCGCCGGAGCCGCTCGAGCTCTGGGCCACGACGCTAATGACGTCGGAAGTCTCGCTGTCGCTCGAGATGGCGACGGCAGGAACGTGGTCGAGCGCCTTAGTCGCAGCATCCATGATCACGTTGCTCTGGAGCACGGCGGTTTGCGTGGCGACGTCGCGGGCGGCGTCGTCCGAGGTTTCCGAGCCGCCGAGGAGGCTCTGCGATCCAGTCGGCTGGATGATGAGCTCGGCGGTTGCTTGATACTTCGCGGTTTCCACCAGCGAAAGCGCGAACGCGGCCGCAACCGCGACGATGGTCGTAATCGCGACCAGCTTTCGGTGGCGCCAGACAGTTCGGGCGTAGTCGCGCAGGTCGACGGCGCGAACGTCGTCGACCTCCTCGACCAACTCAGCCATCGTGACCGCCCATCAGCCAACATTGTACTTCCGTATTCATCGGCTCTTTTCCAGCGCCGATCAAGGTTTGAAGCGGGATCTAGGCGCTTCGGAGGCCGCTCCGTACACTGCTGGGCATCGACCGGCCCTACCGTGTTCTCGTCGTCTGCACAGCGAACCAGTGCCGCTCGCCCATGGCCGCGGCGACCCTCTCGCGTCGCATGGCCGTCGCCCGAGTCCGCGGACAGCTGCTGTCGGCGGGCACCAGCGTCGACGAGCCTTCACCCGCAATTGCCGAGGCCGTCACCGCGGCACGCGAGCTGTGGTTCGATCTGACAAGCCACGAGAGCACCCCGCTCGACGCCACAACAGTCGCCAACGCAGACCTTGCGCTCGGCATGACCCGCGCCCACGCGCGCGAGATCATCGTCATCGAGCCGGCCGCAGTGTGGCGCACCTTTACCCTCAAGGAACTTGTCCGCCGGGGTGAAGCCTCGCCCCGGAACCGGGAACCATTCGAGGACTGGCTCTACCGGCTGGCGTCCGACCGAGGCCCCGACGAGCTACTCGGGAGTTCCCCCGACGACGACATTGCCGACCCGATCGGGCAGCCGCTCAGCGTTTTCCGCCGCACGCTCACCGAGCTCGACGATCTCGCCGATCGGCTGGTACACGTCGCCTGGCCGCGAATCCCTTGACCGAACCTATGCAGGCATCGCGGCGATGAACGGAGCTCGTAGCCGATGAACCTCAACGACGCCAGGGTGGTCGTCACGGGCGCGTCGCGGGGGATCGGTGCGCGCCTCGCAACCGAACTGGCCGCCAAAGGTGCGCGGGTCGCGCTCGTCGCCCGATCTCGCGACGCGATCGCGGACCTCGCGATCCAACTCGATGGAGACGCCTATCCCGCCGACCTCGCCGACATGTCGACGATCGAGCCCCTGGTCCGTGCGATCGAAACGGACGGTCCGATCAACGTGCTCGTCAACAACGCGGGCATCGACCTGACCGGATCATTCGTCGATCTCGAACCCGAACGTCTACGCGAGCTGATCGCAGTGAACCTGGTCGCCCCGATGCTCCTGTGCCGGGCAGTAATCCCAACCATGCGGCTCCGCGGCGCAGGTCACATCATGAATGTGTCGTCACTCGCCGCCACGAACGCCCTGCCAGGCCTCGCGGCGTATTCCACGTCGAAGGCAGGCCTCAGCCATTTCACGGCAGCGTTGCGCGCCGAATGCAAACGCACCGGGATCACCACCACGCTCGCCGAGATCGGACCGGTCGAAAGCTCGATGATGCGCAGCCTGCACGGCCATCCCGCCACCGAACGGGCACTCACCCGGCTGCGGACACTGCGCCTCGCGGTCGAGCTCGACATGGACGACGTGGTCGCGGCGCTGGTCGGCGCGATCGAGCACGAGCGCCGCCATGTGCGGCTCCCTCGAAGAAACGCCATGTTCCCAATCCTGACCGAAGTGCCGCGCCGAATGACCGAACTGCTCCTCACCGGCGTGCGCGTCCAGGACGACTCGGAGGGCTCCCGATGACCATTCCTCGAACTGTTGACGACCTCACACCGCAGTGGTGTAGCGAGGCGCTCGGCCGGACGGTCACCACCGTCGCGGCCGCACCCCTCGGTGTCGGGATCGGACTGGTCGGCCAGCTCTTCCGGCTCGGGCTCCACGGGCCCGACGGGGCGTCGACGGTGGTCGCCAAACTGGCGGCGCCGACCGACGAAGGCCGCTTCGTCGCGACGGTGCTCAACATGTACGGCCGCGAGGTCGGCTTCTACAACGAGCTGTCCGCCCGTACGGACGTGACCCATCCGAAATGCCACCTCGCCGTGCACGACTCGCAGACGCAGGACACGGCGCTGTTGCTCGAAGATGTCTCGCCGCGCGGCCGTCAACTCGACCAGGTTGCCGGCTGTTCCATCCGCGACGCGCGGCCCGCCATCCGCACGTTGGCCCGGCTGCACGCATGTTTTTGGGACGACACCTCGCTCGACGACACAGGCTGGCTTCGCAGACTGTGCGACGACCCGTATCCGGGTGCAGTCGCCTTCGCGTACGACACTGCGTGGCCACGAGTACAGGAGTTCTTCCCCGAGCTGATCACCGACCGCGTCAAGTCGTTCGGCGACGGCTACGCCGCGCGCATTCCTGCGCTGTTCGAGAAGTTGTGTGAGCCGCCGCTCGTGCTCGCGCACGGCGACTGGCGGCTCGACAATCTGTTCTTCACACCCGTCGACGACGTCATCGCGGTCGACTGGCAGCTGATCGACCGATCGGTGGGCCCGCGCGACCTCGCCTACCTCGTGACGGAAAGTATCGACGTTGACGATCCGTCGGAGTACGAAGACGCGTTCGCGACCTACCTCGCCGATCTCGCCGACCATGGCGTGCACCCCGACGAACAGTGGGCGTTCGAGATGTACCGATACGGCACGATGCTCGGGTTCGTCTACCCGGTGATCGCGGCGGGCGCGCTCACCATCGAAGATCCGCGCCATATCGAGTTGACGCGCGCGATGTTCGGTCGTTGCCTGAACGCATTGGAAGCGCTCGACGCCTTCGACCTTCCGTTATAGCTCCGACCCGCCGGCGAGAAGTTTCTCGATGTTCTCGAGCGTTCGTTCCATCGCCTGGCGGGTGTGCTGATGCACCTTGTCCCCGCGCAGAAACATCTTCGTACCTTGCTCTTTCGAGATGTCCCAGGTCTCGCGCACCCGTGTGCCGCCCTCGACCGGTTCGAGGTCGTAGCGCCAGATCCGTCCTCCGCTCAACTTGCCCATGATGCCCGGCAGACGCGACTGCCACGCGATGCACCGGTTGTCTTCGAAGTCGACGACCTCGCTGACCATCGAATACGGAACTCCGAGCTTCATCGACATGCCGAACTTGTCGCCGAGTTTCACTCGTTGGGGACTGTTCTTGGCGTCGCGCACAGATCCTGAGCCGTCGATGTCGTGATGGCGGCTGGGGTCGGCGAGGAGGGCGAAGATCGCCTCGGCTGGCGCGGGGATGACCCGCTCGACGGTCTCGGTGTCTGACGTGTCGGTCATTGCCGCAGCGTAGGCTGCGCCAATGACCGATGG
>Ga0182024_10004243_pt1 | contig 33222 bp, 27 predicted proteins | sample P32metaG_FD_120480 | JGI IMG/M metagenome (GOLD analysis project Ga0182024, IMG submission 120480) | Permafrost microbial communities from Stordalen Mire, Sweden - P3-2 metaG (Illumina Assembly) | ecosystem: Environmental > Terrestrial > Soil > Wetlands > Permafrost | place: Sweden: Stordalen... | reverse complement strand
CTATTTTTGATCAATGCTGCAGGCTGAGCGAGCCAGGTCGGGTACCAAAATGACTTGATCTCGCGCTTCGCCTGATAGCGCGATCCCGCACCGCCGTCGAAGTCATCGTAGGATGGGGGATTAAGGAAAAGAGTCTTCATCACGTCCATGCGCAAGTCACTCCGGCAACCCTGTCCGAAAGGTTAGTGAGACTATATTCACGCGATCGCATGAAGGCAATAATTGGCATTGGTGCAAACCGAGCCGATGCACATATCGACAGGAAGTCGGCTGGCTGATGCAATCAGGACGAGAATAGTTAAATAAGTAGTTTTTAACAAAGTTAAAATCGGTTAAACATAATTACGCCCTAGTTTTGAATCTGAGAAGGAAATCTCATGGAAGGCTCGTCAAAACCGATAGCGCTGGTTACCGGCGCCAACAAAGGGATTGGATTCGAGATCGCGCGGCGCCTCGCGCAGGCGGGCCTGACGGTTTTGCTTGGCGCTCGCAATGCCGACCTTGGCAGCAAAGCTGCGGCCAAGCTACAGACAGAGGATCTCGATGTTCGCTACATAGAGCTCGATCTCGCGCGACCCGAGACGATCCAAGCTGTGGCCGCTACGATCGGGGCCGAGTTTCAGCAGCTCGATGTGTTGGTCAACAACGCCGCCATTATCGATGCCGCCGATGGACCGCCGAGCGTAACCGACGTAAATGCCGTCCGGCGCGTATTTGAGACCAACTTCTTCGCCACGCTCGCGCTTACCCAGGCCGTGCTTCCAATGCTGCGTAACTCAACGGCAGGTCGGATCGTCAATGTCTCGAGCGGGCTTGGCTCGATCACACTGAATGGCGATCCCGACTGGCAAAATCCGCGATTCAAGCTGCTTGGCTACAGCGCCTCCAAGGCGGCACTGAATATGATGACGGTTCAACTCGCCTATGAGTTGCGTGGGACCTCGATCAAGGTGAACGCCGCCGACCCCGGCTATACCGCGACCGACCTCAATGGGAACAGCGGCCCTCAGACGGTCGAGGAAGGTGCGGCCGAACCGGTCCGCCTGGCACTTTTGCCGTCCGATGGTCCGACCGGCGGATTCTTCGATTCGGCCGGCCCCCACCCCTGGTAAGCGGTACTGGCGTTATTCAGCTCCTTAGCAAAGCAGCCACCGCATCTTTGGGGAAGTGATAGCAGGATGCTGAAACGCAACGACTGGCGAGCGTTTCAGGGCAAGCCTTCAGACGCCAGCGAGCCGATTCAATTGGAAATTCCAGTTCTAAAGATCATCGTCGTAATGCACGCGCTTAGGCCCGACGAGAATATAAAAGTCTGGCTGTGGTTCTATCGGCGGTGGGCCACCAGCGATGCCAGAGATCGGCCCTCTTGCTGCGCCTAGTAGCGCCTCCAACAGCGGGCGATGAAGCATGTCAAGGCTAGCTGTAGTAGCCAAACTAAACCCGCTGGCTCCAGCCGAAGCCCAAGTGCCCGTTATCGGTATCCTGGACACTTCCCAACCAGCACGCCGAAAACAATCCTTTAAATCGTGAGCAAGTTCCACGCAGTCAGAATTTTCGTGCGCAGTTATCGCAACGGAATGTTTGCCAAATCCTACTAGAGTAGCAATCAACCGTTGCTTATCTTCGTCATTTACCGCACCCCAGGAAATTGCGTCATGGCGCGCGACTTTATCTTCTAATCGGGCGATCTTCTGGACAGCAACTTCGATAGTTTTTATCGCAGGCTGACCACTCGTCTGGGTGATCGATTCAAGTTTTTCCCAAACTGCGATCGATCCGCGCGCCAGCGCTTCATGTTCCATCGAATGTTTCGCCGAATCTTTTTGAAACTCGATATATTCCAAAACCTGAGCGACAACAGTGACAATCACCAGCACAGCGCCGCTGATCACAAACGCCCACCAAGTGGCGGGACTCATTAGCGGGTAAGTCAGGATTGAGACCGCAACGTCAAAAATAATCCAACCCGCTGCGCCGGCGATCCCAAGAACGAGCGCGAGCATAGACACCCCCTTGCAGGGAGACACCTCCTCCCCAAAGAAAGATTAGCTCGCGGAGGCTTATCCGTGAACATCCGTAACATGCCCAATTAGGACGCCACGACAGTCGTGGTGATGCGAGGCCGATGGCGACGATTAGCGGGTCGCTCACGGGTTTGGAACAACCCGCGGGACTGGCAGTCGGCCCCTAATCAGAATCGTCGGCGGAGGGGGCGGGGAGCTTGGTGGTGACGAACGCGTAGATGCCGGTTAGACCGCCCAGCATCGTGCTCGCGAACCACAGCAGACCGAGCGCGATCGTGTCGGGTCGGGCGAGCCCCGCATATCCGAACAGGACGACATAGGCGGCTTCGCGCACGCCGAGACCGTTGAGCGTGATGGGCAGACTGGCGAAGACATTGGCGATCGGCACGTACAGCATGAAGGTCGCGAGCGAAGTGCGGAGGCCGAGGCCGCGGGCCAGCAGATATTGACATACGGCGAGAGCAGTTTGGAGTAAGACCGATAGGAAAATTGCCGGTATCAGCGCGATCGGGCGCCGCATGTAAGGCAGGATCGGTTCGACGAAGCGAGCCAAGCGTCCGCCGCGACGCGGTGCGATGCGCGCGAGGAACGGCGACGTGAGCCATCCGCCAAGCGCGGCAGCGCCGATAAACAGGGTGACGTGAAGCACGCTCGGCGGTAACGTTACCGTGCGCATCGTCAGAGCGCATCCGGCGGCGAACCAGAAGAGCGCGAGCAAGCCGATTCCGCGGTCGGCGACGACCGATGCGATCGCTTGAGCGAGCCGATTGTGGCGGCGACCGAGATACAGCGCACGCGCCGCGTCGCCACCGACGAGCCCGGGGACGAATAGATTGGTGAAGACGCCGACGAAGTAGTAGGCGAGGTATTCGCGAAACGGACCCGGAATCGAGTTGAGGCGCGCGAGCAATTGCCATCGCCACGACGACATCACCTGGCTCGCGACGTAGAGCGCGATGGCGGCGAAGAAATAGCCCAGCCGCTCCCGCGCGAGGGCGTGAAACACGGGTCGCGCATTGTAGTGTGCGAGCAGAGCGACCACCGCAACGCCGAGTGCGGTACGAATCGCGAACGCACCGTATGGATTTCGGTACGGCGCCGAGGCTTCGGCGAGACCCTCGTCGGTGGCGTCGGAGATCGACGGGTCATCCATGAACGTTCTCTAGACCCAGCGCCATGCCCGAGGTGCGCGTAACGGCGAGCACGGACGCGTCGAGCGCATGCGCGTGTGGCGCGGAGCTGGCGCCGCGCGCGATTTCTTCGCGCGATGAAGGGTGATCCGATCGCTGCGAGTCCGGCGGACGCGTATCAACCGGATGCGTTTTCTGGAGTTGCTGGCCGGGCGGTGCAACATCGGCACGCATGATAGCGACCTTTTTCGGATCGGATGCAATCACCCGATACGGGCCAATAAGCTGCCGGAGCTGATCGATCACGAAGCGATCGACGACGAAGACGGTCGGGTGCGGGGCGTACCAAAGTTTCAAGAGATCGGCGCGTCGAATGAAAAAATACTGCGCGGCGTCGGGGACGTGATTAGATCCGAACGTGAGCTCAGTCTTCGCGCCAACAATGATCACGCGGCGCCGACAATAGAACGGCAGCGATTGCACGTAGCGCGGATAACATACGAGGCGTGCGTTGGGCTGGAGTCGTTCGATGGTTCGGGCAAGCTGTGCATAGGAGCGGATCGGCTCGACCATCAGGCGGCCATAACTGACTGTGATTAAAGTTGCGGCGGCGGTGAGAATGAATGCGGCGAGGCCGAGCAGGTTGCGGCGCATCCAGAAAGTGACGAAGCACGCGAGCCCCCCGACTATGAGAATCGTGCCGGCGGCATCGAGGGCGGGACGCACCCTCATCGGATACGGCGCGCGAAATTCGGCCGCGTGGATCGCGATTACGATCGTCGCAGCACCGGCTACGCCGAGCAGCGGACCGAGCACCGCGAGCCGGCGTGGATCGGCGCTGGAGCGACGATCGATCAAGGTCACCAGGCCATCGGCGATCACAATAGCCAGCGGTGGTATCGCGGGGAGGATGTACGGGACCAGCTTGGCGCTCGAGAGCGAGAACACGGCGAAAACAGTGCCGCCGGCGATAAGGCAAAATCGTCGTGCCGGATGAGCCGTCAGGTGCCGCCATGGAATGAACGGCACGGCCAGAGTCCACGGCGCGAAGCCTCCGATGATGATCGGGAAGTAATAGTAAAACGGCTGATCGTGGCTGTAGTTGGCGTCGAAGAAGCGCCGAAAATGTTCACCGATAAAGTAGAAATCGAAGAAGCCGGGCTCGCGAATCGTGATCATGACGAACCACGGTGCGGCGATCGCGGCGGTGACGATGAGGCCAGGGATCGCATGGAAGCGGCGAATTGCCCCGCGCAGATCGCCTTCGCGCCACAAGAAAATCGTCGTCACGACGATTGGGATCGCGACGCCGATGGGGCCTTTGGTCAGCGCCGCTAATCCCATGGCGCCGTATGACAGCCAGCACCAGCGGCCGCCGTCGCGCCAATGCAGAAAGAAGGCGTACAGCGCGATAGTGATCGCGGTGGTCAGCAGCATGTCGGTAGTGAGCACCTGCGCCATCACGGCGTAGATTGCGCTGGTCGAGAGCACGGCACCGGCGACGATCGCACGGCGCGAGTCGAAGGTTTTCGCGGCAAAGAAACAGGTGGCCGCGACGCCGAAGAGCGCCGCGAATGCATTGACGAAGCGTGCCGCAAACTCGTTGACGCCGAGCAGGCTCATCGCGAGCGTCGTGAGCCAATAGAGCAGTGGCGGTTTTTCGATATAGGGAACGTAATTGAGATGCGGGACGATAAAGTTGCGCGATGCGAGCATCTCGCGCGCGATTTCGGCATAGCGCCCTTCGTCGGGTTCCCAGAGGCCATAGGTGCCGAGGTGAAAGAAGAACAGAAACGCGGCGAGACCGATGACGGCGGCGAAGCCCGCGGCGATGAGAGCGGATGCTCCCGCTTCATCAGGCCGCGGCGAAATCGCGGAATCGCTCCTGGCAACGCTATCGGATCGGCAAGGCACGGCGCCCAAGTCTAACCGGCGCAGGACCCATCGCACAGTGGGGCGTAGATCGCGGCGGTCTGGGGTCAATCGTTAATCGCCGACGGCCCCGCCGCCCTTGCGCGGATCGAAGGCGCCGCGCAAGGCACCTGGTTCGATGCGGATCGCGTTGACCGCGCCCAGCTCCGGCACGACCTTGAGCTTGTAACCCATCGCCTCCAGTTGGCTCTTGGTCTTCACCGGCATGCTCTCCTCGACGAAGACCAGATCGGGTTCGTCCTGCTGATGGATGCGCGGTTCGGCCAGCGCGGCTCCGGGATCAAGATGAAAATCGAGCACGTCGAGCGTCACCTGGGTAACGCCGCTGATTATCGTGGGACCGCCGGAACCACCGTCCACCAACGCCGGCCGTCCCTTTTGCAGCGCGATGATCGGCGACATGCTCGAGAGCGGCCGCTTGCCCGGCGCCACCTCATTGTTTTTCTGGCCGACCAACTTGAAGGCGTTGGGAATACCTGGCGCGACGGCGAAGTCGTCCATCTCGTCATTGAGGATGAGACCGAGCGATGGCACCATGAGCTTGGCGCCGAAGACCGTATTGATGGTCGTCGTCACGTCAACTACATTGCCGGCCTTGTCGACCACCGCGAAGTTCGATGTACCGTGATCGTGCGCCGCCACCACCGGGCTAAGTTGGGTGCGATGGAATGCGCGGTCACGCGCCTCGGCGATATGTCTGGCCGACAGCAGCTCCTCGATCGGGACGTTGACGAAGGCCGGATCGGCGTATTGCTCACGATCGATAAACCCCTGTCGCAAGACTTCGATCAGGCGCGCCAGATACGGCGGGGAGTCAACGCCGAGCCCCGCCATTTGCCCCGACGATAGCATCCCGAGGATTTCGAGCACGACTCCACCCGAGGATGGCGGCGGCATCGTATAGACGTCGTAATCGCGATACTTGAGATGAATTGGCTCGCGCCATAGCGGCTGGTAGCTGCCGAGATCGGCGGTCGTGACGATACCGCTGCGCCCCTTGATATAGGCGGCTATGGTGTCGGCAACCGGCCCTCGATAAAAGTTTGCGACCGGGTCGTCGCCGAGCCGTTGGATCAGCGCGGCCAGATTGCGATTGTAAATCGTCGCACCGGCAGGCTGAGGTTTGCCGTCGGTGGTGAAGTACACCGTGCGGAAGCCGGGGTCCTCGATCACGACTGGCGCGATCATCGCGACTTCTTTGGCTACATGCGGACTGAGGGGGAAGCCGTCGCGCGCGAGCTTGATTGCGGGCGCCGCGTCCTCCGAGAATTTCTTCGTGCCGAAGCGCTTTAGCGCGGCGTCGAGTCCCGCGATCTCACCCGGTACCGCGATCGCCAGCGCCCCGTTGCGCGCGCGATCCTCGTCGGGCTTGCCATTGCGAAAGTACATGTCCGCGGTGGCGGCCTTCGGCGCGACCTCGCGATAATCGAGGGCATAGAGCTTGCCAGTCTTGGCCAGGTAAATCAGCATGAAACCGCCGCCGCCGATGCCGCACGATGCGGCGTTGGTCACGCCGAGTGCGAGCGACGTCGCAACCGCCGCATCGATCGCGTTGCCGCCATGCTGGAGAATTTCGAGTCCGGCGCCGGCCGCGGAAGCGTTTTCCGCTACCACCATTTCGTGGGGCGCCTCGGCTGCAATCAGCGAGTACGGGAGCGCGGCGAGGAGTATCATCGCCACGGCGCCAAGCGCGACCAAGCGGCCCGCGCTTGCAGTAATCGATTTGGTCGAGAACGACGGCATGACGGTTGTTACTAACAGTCGAGGAGGCTCGTGAAAAGCTCGGGTTCCGCGCCGCCGCTGGCGATGTTAGATTTGCGGTAAGCCCGCGGCAAGCTATCGGGTAATCATGTGCCTTGCTGACTGCGACCAGCCGCGCTGGAGGAATCAAAATGAATTTCACCGATATCATCTATGAGAAGTCAGAACGCGTCGCGATGGTGACGCTCAACCGGCCCGAGCGGATGAACGCGTGGCGTGACCAACTCGAGCGCGAGCTGCGTGCCGCGATGGGTGACGCCGAAGCTGACCCCGATATCGGTGCAATTATTGTCACCGGCGCGGGCAGGGCGTTTTGCGCGGGCCTCGACATGGGAGCGCTCAGCAAAATCGCGTCGGAGTCCGGTATTAGCGAGGATTTGGCCGCCGTCCGTGGCGGCGACGAGTTGCATCCGAACTTTCGCGGCCGCTTCGCGTGGCTGCTGGCGATGAAGACGCCGATCATCGGCGCGATCAACGGCGCCTGCGTCGGGATGGGCTTTGCCAATGCGTTGCATTACGACATCCGGCTAGCCTCTGATCGCGCGCGGATGGGCACGATCTTTCCGCGCCGCGGACTGGCGCTGGAGCTCGGCGCGAGTTGGCTGCTGCCGCGCATCGTGGGCCTGGCCAACGCGGTCGATCTGGCGATTACCGGTAAGCTTATCGATGCTAGCGAAGCCCACCGCATCGGACTCGTAACCAAGGTCGTGCCGCACGAGGAATTGCTGCCCGCGGCGCGCGCCATCGCCATCGAAATCGCCACCCAATGCTCGCCGCTCGGCGTCGGCCACGCCAAACGCATGGTCTATGAGCATCTGTTTACCGATCTGACGACCGCCTGCGTTGATGAAGACGAAACCGCGGTTCTGATGACGCGGTCGGAGGATTTCAAAGAGGGAATCAAGGCGTTTATGGAAAAGCGCGCGGCGCGGTTTACGGGCAAGTAATACAATCCGGACCGCTCGCTGGTTGAACGGCATCAGAGTCCAGATTGCCCTCGTGGGGTCTGGTTACCAGTCTCGTTTTGCGGTCACGCGCGCGTCGCGGTTTGAGGGCAAGTGACGATGGTTTTGCTGTCACCCTGAGCGTAGCGAACGGGTCCCGGATTCCGACACGAACTGGCCGGGACTCTTCGCTGCGCTCAGAGTGACAACCAGAAGGTCATAGGTCGGCCAAAAAGTATTCCGTCGATAGGTTAAAGTGCCCCCTCACTTCCTACGGAAGGGGACGGAGGTGAGGTTTCCTAAACCTGTGCTCGCTGACTTCTCGCATGACTTAGCCACTACCCGAGCAGCGCGAGCAGTTCAAGAAATCAGGTCGAGACTATTGGGCTTCTCGTCAATCAGTAAAAGATTACTTTGCAGATTTCTCGGGCTTTTCCAGCTTGTCCAGCGGATGTTTGAATTTGCGATCGGGATGCCGAATCGTTAGCACCGGGCAATGCGCCTTGCGCACGACCCTTTCAGCCACGCTGCCCATCAGGACATGGGCCAATCCGGTACGGCCATGAGTGCCGAGCACTATCAGGTCGGCACCGTCGCCATACGCAGCGTTGATAATTTCCAGAAACGGCGCCCCCACCTTAAGTACGCCGCGTGATTTCAGGCCCGCGTCGCGCAATCGCGCAGTTATCCGATCGAGTTCCTTCAGCGCCAACAGGCGTTGCTCCTCAGCGATTCGGCTCATCGCACCGACGTCAAGTCCGGGGCTCAGCTCGCTCACCATCACGGGCGAGAGCGGCTGGTCAACATGCATCACGAGGATCTCGGCAGAGAACCTGCGGGCCAACTCCTCGGCATATTCGAGAGCGTGATTGGAGTCGTCTGAGAAGTCCGTCGCGGCGAGAATCTTCGTAAATATGGCCACAAGCCGAACGATACGCCGGGGGCAAGCTTCGGGCAAGTGACGCCGGCCATGTCGGATCACATTCAGACTACGTGTTCCTCGACGGCGATAGCGTCGTGCATTACAATTGCCGCGTGGCTTCAAGAACACCCGAGGGCGGCGGCCCACCCAGGTTCGGCGACTTCGCGCGCGCGGTCGACGAGCTTTTCGATGACCTGCTCATCACTCGATGGCGTGAGAACCGGCGGCAGACGCTCGAACGTCCGCTGGTGATCGATCACGGTCCGCACTACGAGGTGAAGATCGCGGCCGGCGCGGCCGAACCGAGCGCTATCGATGTCGAGGTCAGCGACCGGCACCTGGCCGTCCGCTTTCCGGGACCCGCGGGAGTGATTGAAAATTCCTTCAATTTCACACACCAGGTCGAGTCCGAGGCAGTTAGCGCCAAATGGATATCGGGCGTGCTCGCGATCATTCTGCCGAAGAAGCGCGGCCGCCGCGTTACCGTTGAATAGCCACCACATCAATTCACCTCCGCCGGAAATCAGCGATGGTACCAATGACCGATCACACCGATCAGCGCACCGATCAGGATGATTCGCCCGACGGGAGCGCGCTCAAGCCCGCGACCCCGCCGATAGAGCTCAAGACGGCTGACCTGCGAGGCGCCTCTCCGCTCCCCCCCGCGGAGTTGTTGCAGCTCTCGCACGACGGCGAGGGCGATCAACTGCTCGGCCAAGCTCGCGCCCTCGATGCGATTCGGCTTGGAATCGGGATCGACGCCCCCGGCTACAACGTCTTTGTCAGTGGTTTGCGTACGCGCGCCGAGCGCGATTCGATCCTGCACCTGTTGCAAGAGCGGGCATCGACCATGCCCACCCCCGATGACTGGGTGTACGTCAATAATTTTCGTACGCCGGAGGCGCCGCTGGCAATCAAGCTACGAGCGGGACAGGGCAGCGAATTGCATGCTCGGATGGAGGAGTTGGTCAATTTCGTCCTGGAGCAATTGCCCAAGGCGTTTCGCCAGGAAGACTTTGACCATGAACGCACCGCACTGCGCGACAAGTACAATTCCCGCGCGCAGGAGCTTTACGGGAGTTTCGAGACCCGCGCGAAAGAACGCGGCTTCGCGATTCAGAGCGCGCCCGGTGGCCGGGTAATTTTCATCCCGCTGATCGGCGGCAAGACACCCGAATCGCCCGAAGACCTCCAGCGCGAGATGGCCGCCTTGCCCGAGCCGGAGAAGGAGCGGCTGGGACGCGTGCAGAGCGAGCTGCAAAACGAACTCGCCAGCCTGATGATGCGCCAGCAGGAGCTGATGCATGAATTGGTCGGCGATATTCGCCAGATCGAACGGGCCTTTGCGGCGCGGCTGATAACGCCATCGATCACGGCGATCAAGGATCACTTCGACAACTCCGGGGTCAGCGCGTATCTCGACGAAGTCGCCGAACACATGCTGAGCAATCTGGATCGCTTCCGCGAAACCTCGCCGGAGGCGCCCGGCGGCGCGGATGGGGCCGCACCGGAACCGCGTCCGGATGACAAAACGCGGTTCTTCGAGTACCAGGTCAACGTTTTCGTCGACAATGCCGGGCGCACGGGCGCACCGGTCTTCTGCGAAGACGCGCCGACCTATCGCAATCTGTTCGGCACGATTGAGCGCTGGATCGATCCGATGGGGCGCTCGGGAACGAACTTCACCCAGATCATCCCAGGCTCGTTCATGAAGGCGCACGGCGGCTTCCTGCTCTTCGATCTCGAGGATGCGGCGGTCGAGCCGGGAGTATGGAAGACCCTTAAGCGCACGCTCAAGACCGGGCGCATGACGCCTGAGACCTTCGAGCCCTTTCCCTTTTTCGCGGTCGGCGGGCTCAAGCCCGAGGCGATTGAAATCCGCAACAAGGTGATCGTGCTGGGCGGTGCGCAGCTCTACAATCTGCTTTATTTCTATGACCATGAGTTTTCAACTCTGTTCAAGGTCAAGGCCGAGATTCGCCCGGTGATTACCGCCGATCAACAGGCCGCGGGGCATTACGCGGCGCATGTCGGCGCACTCGCACGGCGCGAGAATCTGGTTGCCTTCGACGGCGCCGCGCTGCAGCGGATCGTCGAGTTCGGGATGCGTCTTGCGGGCGATCGCGATCGCGTGCTCAGCATGATGGAACCGATCGACGACCTCGCGCGCGAATCCGCATACTTTGCGCGCGCCCACAACGCAACTATCGTCACCGCCGCCGATGTCGATCGGGCGCTCGGCGAGCGGGTGCTGCGGCTCAACTTCATCGAGGAAGAGATTCGCCGCCTGATTGCCAACGGCACCATCATCGTAAATCGCGACGGCGCCAGTATTGGCCAGATCAACGGACTGGCGGTCCTCGATGTCGGCGGTTACAGCTTTGGCCGCCCCTCGCGCGTGACCGTGACGGTCGCGCTCGGACAGGCGGGCCTTATCAATATCGAGCGCGAGGCTCATCTCTCGGGATCAACCCACGACAAGGGCATCATGATTCTGAGCGGCTTCATGCGTGCGCGCTTTGGCCAGAAGAACCCGATCGCGATGACCGCGAGTATCTGCTTCGAGCAGTCCTACTCGGGTATCGATGGCGACAGCGCCAGCTCGACCGAACTCTACGCGCTGCTCTCTGCCTTGAGCGGCGTGCCGATTCGCCAGGACCTGGCCGTTACCGGCTCGGTCGATCAATTTGGAACCGTCCAGGCGATCGGCGGTATCAACGACAAAATTGAGGGCTTCTATCGAGTGTGCAAGGCGGGCGGTTTGACCGGACGGCAGGGAGTGATGGTCCCGCGATCGAACCAGCGCAACCTGATGCTGGACTTCGAGACGGTGGATGCGGTCGAGCGCGGTGTATTCCATATCTATGCGGTCGAGACTATCGACCAGGGCATCGAGATTCTGACCGGCGTGCGCGCCGGCACGATCGATGAGCCCGGAACAATCAATTTCCTGGTCGCTAAGCGCCTGCGCGAGATGAGCGAAAAGATGCGCGAGCGTCCCGGGCTTGAGACTCGCGTGATCCACGAGGAAGCGCCGGCCACGCCGCCGCCTCAGCCTCCTGCTCCGCCCGAGCCGCCGCGTTAGGAGCTCGTGAAACCTTGGAAAGGTTTCGCACTCCCCACGATGAATAGAGGTAAGCCCGTCGTGCGGATTGCGTCGATGAGATCCTTTTGCGAGCGCGTGAGCGCGCATCTATGGAAGCCTGGCTCGTGATTGCGAACATCCGCGTAGCTACCATAGCCAGAGAGGTTGAACCTGATGCCGATTGACCTGCGCCTCGATGCGGACGAAGCACCGCTGATGATCGATCTTTACGAGCTCACGATGGCCGCAAGCTACTTCGCCCTCGGCTTCAATCAGCCTTCATGTTTTTATGCGAGCGTTCGGCGGATGCCGTCGAAGCGGGGCTTTCTCGTCGCCGCCGGGATCGAAAGAGTGCTTGAAGCGCTGGAGGATTTTCGCTTTGGGCCGGTTGCGATCGAATATCTCGAATCGCTCAAGCTCTTTGGCGCCGAGTTTCTCACCTTTCTCTCGAACCTACGCTTTACCGGAGACGTGCACGCGCTGCCCGAAGGCACAATCTTTTTCGAGCAGGAGCCGATCCTCGAAGTGCGCGCGCCGCTGATCGAGGCTCAGATAATCGAGACGCTGGTGCTCAACCAGATCGGCACGGCTTCCTTGATCGCGAGCAAAGCCGCGCGCTGTGTAATTGCGGCGCGCGGGCGGCGCCTAATCGATTTTGGGTTGCGCCGCAGCCAGGGCGGCGATGCCGGGTTGATCGCGGCGCGCTCGAGCTACCTGGCGGGCTTCGTCGGTTCCTCCAATGTGCTCGCCGGACGGCGCTACGGAATCCCGTTGAACGGCACGATGGGGCACAGTTACATCGTGGCGCACAATACCGAGCGCGAGGCCTTCGATAATTTCGTTGCACTCTTTCCGCAGATGAGCACGCTGCTGGTCGATACTTACGACACCGTTCGCGGCGTCGAGAATGCCGCTCGCGTTGCGAGTGTCCTTAAAGAGAAGGGCCACAAGTTGCAGGCCGTGCGCCTCGACAGTGGCGACCTCGTGGACTTGAGCATTCGCGCGCGCCGCATCCTCGATCAGAACGGTCTCAAGGACGTCGCCATTTTCGCCAGCGGTAATCTCGACGAATATAGCATCACCCAACTGCTGCGGGCCGGCGCGCCAATCGATGCATTCGGGGTCGGCACTGGGATGGTTACCGGCGGCGACATACCGGCGCTCGACGCCGCCTACAAGCTCGCCGAGTACAACGGCGTTCCCCGGCTCAAGACTTCCCAGGGCAAAGTCAGCTTGCCCGGTCGCAAGCAGATCTTTCGCGCAGTCAATGCGAACGGTGGCTTCTATGCCGATCTGGTTGGACTTGATGATGAAGGCACGACCACCGTCGCCCGTGAGTTCAAGCCCGTGCCGATGGAGGTCACGACTATGCTCAGCCGCCAGATGATTGCCGGTCATCGCGTAGAGCCCCGTCCGACGCTGGCCGAATCACGCGAACGACTGTTGCAGGCGCTCGCACGGCTGGAGCAACGGCATAAGGATTTGGAGCGCCCGGAGGTCTATCCGGTGCGCAATACGGCAGCGCTCAATGCGATGTTGACGGGCGAGAAGATCCGGGCCGAGAGACGACAGGGCTAGGGCCGACAATCGATCCTATGGGGATCGAAGTTCGAATCAGCCGTCTTGCCCGTCATCACGGGGCGGCGGTCGTGCATATGAAAAGCTTCACCCGCGACTGTTAGCGTAAATAACAGCGGGCGCTTAACCCGCCTCCCCTTAAACGTGAGCGCCGGTCCGTGTACTGCCCAGCTGAGTACCTGCGCAGCGACGAAGTTCGCCGCAACGGGCGGCGCGGTGTTGCTGATTTCAAGCGAGAGCAAAGCAGGGCCAGTGTGCATATATTGCAGACAATGATTCGGCCCGCCGGTTCGAACAGCCATTGCGACGCGAATAGTCACTACGAATCTAAATAGTCACTACGAATCTAAATAGTCACTCCGAATCTAGATAGTCACTCCGGCGAACTATATCGTAATGATATTCAAGCATGCACCTTCAGCCTACCAGGGTTCCGGGATGCGGTATCGTGAGGTTTTCGCGGGCATCGGGCGTGTTAGTATTGGTGGTCGGCGCCAGATTGCGGGTATCGGGCCGGTTAGTATTGGTGAGCGGCGCCAGATTGGCACGGCCATCGAGCGTATGGGTATTAATCGCGGTGTTTCATGTCAACTGAGACCTATTAGCTAGTGGCCTGTAACAGTCGATTCGGTAGCGCAACGACCGGAATAATCCTCTCTGGTAGTGTGCTTTCTGAGAATCTCACTATCGATTTCACTATTATAGGCCGCTAGACGCCGGGATGGTCGGTTGCAAACCAGTATGTGGCGATGTAGCCGGCGAGCATCGAGAGGAAGCCACATTCGCTCAATACGTACTTCCACCACACATCGGTCTGATCGGAATAGTCAACGCCGATGAGAATCCACAGATACATAGTTACTATACAGGCGAGCGTCATGATAACTGCGCGGCGGCTCGTTCGACCGGCACTCGCCGCCGATGCTATGCGGGCGAACAGGACGATATAGAGGACCTGGTAGTAGATCCATGCGATTGGCGAGAGCAATACGGAAGTGACTATCCAGAGCGCGAAGAGCTTCCAGTCGCGGTCTTCATGGGGCGCCGTTGCGAGCATGAGTCCGCTGAGCAGGCGAGCTTTTGGGCTGGAACAATTCCTGCGGGTGGTGGTTGTTAAATCCAGTATGCCGTGGGGCGGCGCGGGTGTGAGCTCGCCGATCGAACGAGCTTCGCCGTGGGGCGGCGCGGGTGTTGCAGGTACGGCCGGCCGACCGATCGGGAGGTCTCCGCGCGGGGGCGTTGCGGGTGTGAGCCCGCCGATCGAACGAGCTTCGCCTCGGGACGACGCGAGTGTTGCGTATACTGGTGGCCCGGCGATCAGAAGGTTTTCGGGCGCAGGACTTGAGAGTGTTGCGCGTACGGTTAGTCCCGCGAGCAGGAGGTCCGCGGCGGCAATTGTGAGCTTGCGGAGGTGGTCGATCGGAGCCGGTGGATGCTTGCCCATCAAATGCCAGAAGAGGCGCGAGATAAAGGCGTTTGGCGCGAGATCCTGCGGCATCGCGGTCCAATGACTGGTGAGCGTTGAGATCCCGCGACTGAAGCTCATGGTATTTTCGGCTCCAAGAAATGCCATGGTGAGGAAGGCGCCGGCGAAAAGCCCGGCGACTGTGAAGATGAGCATTCGCCATCGGCACTCAAGTACGACATAGCCCAATAAGACCACTGGAAAAACGCGGGTCAGTATTGCAGCGGCGAGTGCGAGACCGGCGGCGCCGTCGCGTTTCGATTGCATCAGGCGCATTGCAAGAACGAGCAGCAGCAGCACCGGGAGCTTACTCTGACCGACGGAAAAGTGAATCCTCAGCGGCACGAAGAGAGTTAAGAGGGGAACGAGAATCCAGGCCGTTCGGGAGGGTATTCCGGAGCCCGGTCCGAAGAGCAAAAGGACCGAGAGCACGAGGCAGGCCGCGTTGAAGGCAGTCCAAATCCAAAAGGCAGTGTGGATCGGGAAGTGAGCGAGCGGCGCGATCATCAGGAGGAAGGTCGGGGGATCAGTTGCGTGAGTCATCCCGCCGGTGTCCCATCCGAGCCGCTTGATGGTCGGAGTGAAGTCAACTGTATATGAATTCAAGTGCGCTTCGATGGCTTTCGCGGAGAGATAGTAGACAGGAAAGTCCCGGTGCGTGGCGCATGCAGAGAGCGTGCGAAATATCAGGACACATTGGATTGCCGCTAGAAGAACGCAAGCTACGATTGCGACGTCGATCAGGGCAGTAACGAACGGGCGTTCAATGGGCCGCTGAAAAAGGAATTTCAATTGGCTATCCCTCAACCGAGCGGCGCATTTACCTAACCGCGGGCCCTTTCCTAAGAAGGGAGGGGTAGTTTGAGGAAGTATCAGCCGCCGAAATGACAGGAATATGGTTGTAGGTTTCGCGCCGACTGACTACATCGGCGGCGCGGGACAATTGTTGACGGTCGTATGTCATCAGGAGAATCGAACGTGAGCTTTCGGTCCAACCTGCGACCTGGCTCAGGGCTGAGATTTCGACCTTCTTAGCGTAAGGCCGGTACGATCCGACGAGACGGTTAAGGATTTCCTGTGAAGCGATGATGCCGAGCAGCACGTCGCCGTTCGTCATGGACGTGAGAACCAGACCATTCTGAATAGGAGCGTGTGAATCCAGTATAGCAACGCCCGAAACCCAGCGCGGCGGCAGCAGTCCCAACTTTTGAGCCTCAACGGGGTTCAAGTTCGATAGGCGATGGCCATCAGAAACGTATTGCTCGGCGGCGTGGACTAAAGCGTCGAGTTGGATAGCTGCAATTCGTGCCCCAAGCGCGCTCGGGTCGATAGCTTTGTAGGCATTCATACGTTCGAGCGGGACTCTATAGAAGGAGACCCCACCGACTTGAATGGGAGTGACTCCGAGCGTCGCGAACAGCGATCTGATCGTGGTTCTTTCATCTGAATCGAACTCCGTAACCTCTGGAGACAGTGGCCCGGGTTGGGGACGGTATCTCCACAGGTGTGCGCCTTCATCGGCAACGACGATTGCGCTTACATGCTTCTGCACGAGGAACATCTTGAGCAGTTCGCTGGAAAGGGGAGACTCGGCCAGATTGAAAAAATCGTAAACAATTGGAAAGAACGGCAGATACTCAGTTGGAATAGGTGGCTGGCCGAGATATCCACCGGCCATGTGAAAGTAAAACCCGGTGGTGGCCTGCCAGATATTGCTGTTACCAATATCACCGAATGGAAGGATCAGGACGTTTTCGCCGGGTGCGATGTGGTGCTTGAACTCGCCGGTCGAGAAGAACGCGGGAGTATCGACCGGTGTCGTCCAGTAGGCAGCGCTCAGATTCGGCAGTGCGAAGAGCAGGACGCCGCAAGCTCCGGCCACTCGAAGGTGTTTTCGGATGACGCCTTCACTGAGCCACAGGCTCAGGATGATGCTCAAGATCAGAAAGCCGTAAATCGAGAAGCGCGCAGGCAAAGCCTTATCCAACATTGGAAGATGTGCTGCGATTGCCCAGGGCATCGGGATTGGGCGATGGTTGGGAATGTTCAGCGTAGAACCCAGCGATGCGACGGAGATAACGATCATAAGCACGATCAAGATTCGGGTGCGGCATTCGCGCCAGTGAGCACGAGCGAAGCTTACAACGATGAGTAGCAGCGGCATTGCGAGGTAGGCGCCGGTTTCGTAAATGTGGCCGCTTAGAAGTTGTGGGAATAGCGCGAAAGTGCCCGCCAGGTTAACCGAGGATGGGATCAGGAAATTCAGCGGGTAGACTGAGACCAGCGATCTCATACCGCCGGGAAAAGCGAGTTGGCCGACCGCAAAGAAGTAGTAAAGGTAGGGGCTGAGGACGATCGCGCTGGCAACATACGCGCACGCAGTTGGAAGCATTAGAGCTTGCAGACGAGCGCGCCATTGCGGCGCGGTCACCCAAGCAACAGCGATAGTTATGGCGCCAAAAATTGTTGCGGTAGCCACATACTCCGGGAAGCAAAAGAATTGCGCGATCAATAATATAGAGAGCAAGGCGGCGTATGGAGCGATTTTTAAGTTGTCGTTTAATCTTAGTAGCGTCACCTCGACCATCAGTGGGAGCGGGAATACCATGACCAGGTCCAGATGTCCCAGCAGGTGGGCGAGGAGATAGGGCGAGAAGCCAAAGACATAGCCACCAACGACAGCGGCCCAGAAGGATGAACGCAAATACCAGCAAAGGAGGAAGGCGGTCCATGCCGCGAGAGCAGGAGCCATCATCATTGCCAGGTTGTAGCTCGCGACTGGACCTAGCGTAGCTGTGATCGGTATGGCGAAGATTCCAAAAAGAGGAATGAGGCCATTCCAAGTCAAGTTGACGCCGCTAGGCGCCCATTGCAGATAAGTGAAGAACGGATTTACGTGATGAGTGAATACGTACTTCCACCATTCGAGGAAAAACATGAACGAGCCGGGATCGGTGCCGATACCGATATAACGGTCCGAGAGATGCCCAAGTAAGCCGCGACCGAAGAAGAGGAAGGAGAGAATCAGATAGATGAGGAGCGAACCGAGTTTACTGTAATCGCGCCGGCCAAGTCTCGTTGTCCCCAATATCCGCCACGTCATTGGGAAGTATGATGCGCAAGAAACAGACCATGTTCGGCGCGCGGGTGTGCGCGATAGGGCTACGCGAGGGGGATTGAAGCGAATGACTATAGGGGCGCGTTGGGAGTCGGCGGCAATTTGGTGGCGTCGGGGACCAAAGGATCGCCTGCTCTAAAAAAGAGGATGAAAGAGAGCGGGAGAGTGGTTCAAGAACGCAAAACCTTTAGTTTTTCAGACACTGAAACCTCACGAGGTTTCAAGCGGCCCAACAGTCTTGACCTGACTTTTAGGACTGAACTTCCCGTTGGTTAAAGATGCGGGCTGCGCCCTGCAAAAACTTCATGGTGATTGACCATCAGCGCAACGGTCTTGGGCTGGGCTGTGGGACTGCACTTTCGATTGGGCCAAGCGGCAAATCGGTCTTGCGACGATTATCAATGAGACCCTCGGTCAACGAGTAAGCGCGCTATCCCCAAATCGGCGCGCGCCAGCGGCAGATTGATCTCGGCACTTCACGATATTTCAAGCTACCCTTTTCCAGTCATCCTGTAGTGGCCCGGGAGGCGACTAGCTATTCGAGGGCGCGGGAGGCCTCGAGCAGGCATTGCTCAGTAGCAGGCCAATCGATACAGGGATCAGTAATCGAGACGCCATACTTCAAGGTCGCGCGATCCTTGGAAAGCGGCTGATTGCCCGCACCGATATTGCTTTCGATCATCACGCCCATAATCGTGCGATTGCCGGATCGGATTTGATCGACGAGCGCGGCCAGGACGGGCAACTGGCGAGTGTAGTCCTTGGAGGTCTGGGCGTGGGAGCAATCGACCATCACGCGCGGCTCGAGGCCGGCCTTGGCGAGCATCCGCTGGCATTGCTCGATACTAATCGCGTCGTAGTTAGAAGTTTTGCCGCCGCGCAGGACGACGTGCGTATCGGGATTGCCGGAGGTGCGGATAATCGCGGTGACGCCGTCCTGGTTGATGCCGAGAAAGGAATGCGGGCGGCGCGCGGACTCGATCGCATTGATGGCGATCTGCAGGTTGCCTTCGGTGGTGTTCTTAAAGCCGACCGGCATCGAGAGCCCGCTGGCCATCTCGCGATGAGTTTGCGACTCGGTGGTGCGCGCGCCGATGGCGGCCCACGAGACCAAGTCGGCGATGTATTGCGGAGTGATCGGATCGAGCATTTCAGTACCGGCGGGCAGCCCGAGGCGATTGATATCGATGAGCAGGCGGCGCGCGATGCGCAAGCCCTCCTCCATATCGCAACTGTCGTCCATGTGGGGGTCGTTGATGAGTCCCTTCCATCCAATGGTGGTACGTGGCTTCTCGAAATACACGCGCATCACGATGAACAGGCGATGCTCGACGGCCGGGCGCAGCCGGGCAAGACGCTCGGCGTAATCGATGGCGGCGGCGGGGTCATGAATCGAGCAGGGGCCGACGAGGCATAGCAGGCGCCGATCGGCGCCGCTCAGGATCTGGCAGATGGTGCGGCGCGCATCGACGACGGTTTGGGCGATGGCCTCGTCGACGCGGAGTTCTTCCTTGAGCACGCGCGGAGCGATCAGCTCCTTGGTCGTAAGTACGTGTAGGTCTTGAATTTGTCGAATAGCCACAACCGAATAAGTCTAGCCGAAATGGGGGCGGAGACCTAACCCACAGCCGCTTCCCTTGAAGGGAAGGATGAAAGGCGGACTTGGGGAAGCGGACTTGCGGAGTTGGCATAGTAGCAATGATCCGATCGAAGGCCTAAGTATTACGTGAGAATCAGGATGGTGGGCGAAGAGATCCGCGATGGAAGTCAGGAACGCCGGGCGCTCCGGACAGGCTCCGTGTCCCGCCTCCGCTGAAGCGGCGCCGGCGAAGATGCCGCCATGGTATCGGCGCGTCATCTTTTGGCGGTCAGTAACAGGGATGGCGTTGGCGCTCGCGCTTGCGTGTGCGGCAGTCACGGGGGAGTTTTCCGACGCGCTGCTTGAGCGCACCCGCCATTACCATTTCCGCCTGCACCAGCTTTCTTCGAATATCAACGCGATGCGTGGTGAAATTGCCAGTGAGGACCGCGAAATCGCGGGCATGCGAACCGCGGCGGAGGTCGACGACGGCTTGAGGCGGATTATCGCGGAGCCTGACTCGCGCTTGATCAGGCTCGAAGCGCTGGGACGTGCGGCCGGTATGAGCGGCGTAATCGCGTTCAGCCCCAGTCTGCGGCGTGCGTCGATCGAAATCGGCGGTCTGCCGGTGCTGCCCCGCGGCGGTGCGTACACGCTCTGGTGGGTGTACGGCAAACGCGCTCCGATTCGGGCCACCGGAATTACCCTGGGTGGTACGGACAAAGCCGCGCTTATGATCGCATTACCGGCGGGCGATGGAACGATTGATGGAGCAATCGTCACCAGGAATTTGAGCACGGATATGGGAGCGTCGATTGCGCGGCCGTCGGGCGACCCGGTGCTAGAGGGTGCGGTCGTCCCGTCACGTAAACACCCTGAAATTCCCAAGCACAAAAGCGGATAGCGACGGAACTCGCGACGAGCCTTAGCGCCTCGTTGGTGGCAGATGACGCAGTCGCGATTGCCGCAGCGGTCTATCTCGAGTTCGGGCACGAGCTCGCGAGACGCAACGGGAGCGGCTCAGCGAATGCGAAATAACCGGACACCTCAATCCCCTACTCGTTTAGAGGGAAGCTCTCCGCGCTTTGCCTGCGCGATTCTTCGGGGGGCGTAAGACATCGAGCAGTTGGCCGAGCGTCGCGCGCATCCGATGACGTGGCACGATCGCGTCAAGCATACCGTGCGCCATCAGAAACTCGGCGGTCTGAAAATCGTCGGGGAGTTGCTGATTGGTGGTCTGCTCGATTACGCGCCGGCCGGCAAATCCGATCACTGCGCCGGGTTCCGCAAGATTAACGTCGCCCAGGCTTGCGAATGATGCAGCGACTCCGCCGGTGGTCGGATCGCCCATCACCGAGATGTAGGGGATGCGTGCCTCGCGCAGGCGCGCGATGGCGCTGGAGACTTTTGCCATTTGCATCAATGAAAGGACACCCTCCTGCATCCGCGCGCCGCCGGAGGCCGCGAATACAATGACTGGCAGGCGGCGCTTGAGCGCATAGTCCATCAGCAGCGCGATCTTTTCGCCGACGACCACGCCCATGCTGCCGCCCATGAAGCCGAAGTCCATCAGTGCGAGCGCAGTTTCGTGCCCCTCGATTTTCGCGGTGCCGGTGAGCACCGCGTCGTTGCGGCCGGCCGCTTGCCGCGCGGCTTGCATACGTTGCGGATAGGGGCGCGAATCGATGAATTCAAGCGGGTCGCCGATCGCGAGGTCGGCGAACATCTCATGCCACGAGCGCGGATCGACCGTGATCGTAAGGCGCTGATCGGCGGTAACGCGGTAATGGTGGCTGCACTTCGGGCATACATTGAGATTACGCTCGACCTCTTTGCGAAATACGATCTCCTTGCAGATCGGACATTTGATCCAGATGTCGTCGGCGGCTGTGGGAGCCGCCGATCCGCTTTGCACACGATCCGACGCCATAGCAGTACTATACCGTATTCGAGCAGGCGGTCGCGCCGGTGGCGCCGCCGTGGCGTGCCGTACGCATCGCTTCCTTCAGCGCCCCGGCGAATTCGCCAACGATTTCGACCAGCCCCTCGGAATGGACGTGCGCTTCAATTAGCTGCGAAATTGCGCTGCCTACTACTACCGCGTCAGCGAACGCGGCGACCTCGCGCGCCTGTCCGGGGGTCGAGATGCCGAAGCCGACGCCGATCGGGAGGTCGGTAACGGTCCGTAGATCGCGCACGTTTCCCGGCAGGTCGTGGGCCAGGTTCGTGCGTGCGCCGGTCACGCCGGCGACCGAGACGTAGTAGAGAAAGCCGCTCGCGGATCGGGCGATCGTCCGACTGCGTTCGAGCGGCGTGGTGGGCGCGAGCAGATAAATAATATCGAGGCCGGCGGCGCCGGCTGGACGGGCCAGTTCCCGCGATTCCTCCGGCGGCAGATCGACCACCAGTAGTCCATCAATTCCGGCGCGAGCGGCGTCAACGCACAGCCGATCGCATCCGTAATGAAAAATCGGGTTGTAGTAGCCAAACAGGATCAGCGGGATCTGCGTGGTGCGACGGAGTTCGGCGACCATTGAGAGGATCGCCGGGATGGTTGCGCCGGCGGCCAGGCCGCGAGCGGCGGCGCGCTGATTGGCGGGGCCGTCGGCCATCGGATCGGAAAACGGTACGCCCAACTCGATCAGGTCGGCGCCGCGCGCTTCGAGTTGCAGCACCAGCCGGTGCGTGGTGTCGAGATCGGAATCGCCGGCGACGATATACGGAATCAGCGCCGCCTCGTCCCGCGCGCGCAGTTCGGTGAATTTGGCTGCGATCCGTCCACGAGCGTTCTTGATTCGATTAGTCATTGCAATAGTCACAGAGTCACGCCGAAAGCTTTGGCGACGGTTCCCATGTCTTTGTCGCCGCGACCCGAGAGATTGACGACGATCACCTGTTCGCGCGGCAGCGCCGGTGCGAGCTTGGCCGCATATGCCACCGCGTGCGAGCTTTCCAGCGCCGGAATAATACCCTCGGTTTCGGACAGCAGCTTGAGCCCATCGAGCGCTTCGGCGTCGGTGACCGAGGAGTATTCGGCACGGCCGGTGTCCTTGAGCCACGCAAGCTCGGGCCCAACACCCGGATAGTCAAGTCCCGCGGCAATCGAATGAGTCTCGCGAATCTGTCCCATCTCGTCCTGTAGCAGGTAGGTGCGATTACCATGCAGGACGCCGACGCTGCCTGCGGTGAGCGTCGCCGCATGCATGGGGCCGTTGAGGCCCAGGCCCGCGGCCTCGACCCCGATCATGCGTACGGCAGTATCCTTTATGAATGGATAGAAAAGGCCGATCGCGTTGGAGCCGCCGTTGACGCACGCAATCAGCACGTCGGGCAGACGGCCCTCATGAGTAACTATTTGCCGGCGGGCCTCACGGCCGATCACCGACTGGAAATCGCGGACGATCATCGGATACGGATGCGGTCCCGCGGCGGTGCCAATCAGGTAGTAGGTATCGCGCACGGTCGCGATCCAGTCGCGTAAGGCCTCGTTCAGCGCGTCCTTCAGGCTTTTGCTGCCGGATTCAACTGGCGTGACCTTTGCGCCTAGCAGCTTCATGCGAAATACGTTGAGCGATTGGCGTTCGACGTCGACGCTGCCCATGAAGACTTCGCATTCACGCTTGAACAGCGCCGCCATCGTTGCAGTGGCGACACCGTGCTGGCCGGCGCCGGTTTCCGCGGTGATGCGCGACTTGCCCATGCGCTCCGCGAGCAGCGCCTGGCCGAGGGTGTTATTAATCTTATGCGCGCCGGTGTGGCAGAGGTCTTCGCGTTTGAGATAAATCTTCGCACCGCCCAACTTGGCCGTAAGATTTGCGCAATAGAACAGCGGCGTCGGCCGTCCGACGTATTCGCGCGAGTACCGCGCCAGATCGTCGCGGAATTTTGGATCGCGTCGCGCCACCCTATAGGCTTTTTCCAATTCGAACAGCGCGGGCATCAAGGTTTCGGCGACGAAGCGTCCGCCGAATTGCCCGAACCGTCCGTGACTATCGGGAAAGTTTTGCATTCGCGATGAAGCTCCTTAGCTTGGCGGGATCCTTGACGCCGGGTGCCGACTCCACGCCGCTCGCGTCGTCGAGCGCAAACGGTCCGAGCGCGGCGGCTTCCGCAACGTTGTCCGGATTCAGCCCGCCCGAGATAATCGCGCGCGCGAGGTCAAAGCGTGCAAGCCCGGCGAGCGGGCGCGCGTGGCCGGTGCCGCCGTACAACCCCGGATGAAACGAATCGAGCAAAATGTAGTCAGCGCCCGTCAGCGGCAGCGCTCCCAGCCCTTTAGGGGAGGGGCCGGGGGGTAGGTCTCCGCGCGTGGGAAACTCGTTGGCGTGAAGGCGAAATGCTCGAATTACTTTAACCGGCCATCCGAGGAGCGCGCACTCCTCCTCGTCGCCGTGAAACTGGATCATGTTGAGGTCGAGTTCGCGCAGGCGTTGATCGATATAGCGGCGGCTGGCGTTGACGAAGACACCGACCACGATCGCGCGCTGGCCGATCACGTGGCGGATTTCGCGTGCGCGATCGATCGTTAGACAGCGCGGGCTCGGCGGATAAAAGTTCAGGCCGATCATTTCCGCTCCGAAAGCGATCGCGGCTTCGGCGTCCTCAGTGCGCGTGATGCCGCAAATTTTGACTCGAACGCTCATCTCAATTCACGGCCCAATAGACTAAGCGTTAAACTGAGCGCCGATCTCGCGCGTGCCGGCTTCATCTAGAGTCGCGCGCGCTTGCTTCAGCGAACGTACCGGCCAGCATCGTCAACGCATCGCGGGGCGCACCGCCGCGCAACAAGCTCTCGCCGATTAAAAAAGCGCGCGCGCCGGCGGCGTCGAGCCGGCGGATATCGGCGGGGGTTTCGATGCCGCTCTCGGCGACGATTAACGCGTCGCCGTCGTATCCGCGAAGCAAACTCTCGGTGGTGGCGAGGTCGGTCTTGAACGTGTGCAGGTCGCGATTATTGACGCCAATGAGTTCCGCATCGACTTTTCGCGCAAGCGTGAATTCCGCCGCGTCATGTACTTCGATCAGTGCGGCCATCTTCAATTCGTGCGCCAGCGCCGCCAGCGAACGCAACTCGCCTTCCTTGAGCATCGCGGCGATCAGCAGGATGCAATCCGCACCAGCCGCGCGGGCCTCGTAGAGCTGGTAGGGGTCGAAGATGAAGTCCTTGCGTAGAATTGGCAGATCGACCGCGGCGCGTACGGTCCGCAGATCGTCGAGCGAGCCTTTGAAGTGCCGGTCGGTGAGCACCGAGATCGCGGCGGCCCCGCCGGCCAGATAATCGCGCGCGACCGCTGCTGGATCGAGTCCCGGCAGAATATCGCCCTTGCTCGGCGAGGCGCGTTTAACCTCCGCGATAATCGCCGGTCGATGCACGCGGAGAGCGTCGAGTAACGGTCGCGGCGGTGCTGCGCGGACGGCCGCGGCGGCAATTGCCGCGGGCGGCGTGGCCGCGCGCTGCGCGCGCACTTCGATGCGTTTCGCTGCGAAAATCTCATCCAGGATTGAAGCCATCGGTCACTCCGACTTTAAGGCCGGTGCTTGGATCTCGCCGCTGCTGGCGCGGCGCATTCTTTCAATGGTCTCGAGCGGGCGTCCCGAAGCGATGATCTTTTTCGCGAGGTTGACGCCTGCGGCCAGCGATGCCGCTCCGTCGCCAACATAAATCGCCGCACCGGCGTTGAGCGCGAGCACATCCTGCGCCGGACCGGGGTCGCCGGCAAGTGTGCGCCGCAGCATTTCGGTGGCCTCCTGCGCATCGGCGGTAAGAAAACTCGCCGCGGAGGCAGGCGTCAGGCCAAAGTCCTCGGGCGCGATCTCATAATCGCGCAGATCGCGGCCTTTCACTTCGACCACGCGCGTGGACGCTCCGAGCGAGATTTCGTCGAGGCCGTCGTTTCCATGCACGACCATCGCGTGCAGAACTCCGAGCGCAGCAAGGGCCTCGGCCATCGGACGCAGCAGGCGCGGTTCGGAGACGCCGAGCAATTGGCGCAGTGGACGCGCGGGATTCGAGAGCGGTGCGATCAAATTGAAAAGCGTGCGAATGCCCAGCGTCCGGCGCAGCACGGCCAGGCGCGCCAGTGCCGGATGATAGGCGGGGGCAAATACGAAACAGCATCCCGCCTGATCGAGGCAGCGCCTGAGTCCCGCCGCGTCGAGGTCGATTTTGACGCCGAAGCGCTCGAGCACGTCAGCCGCGCCGACGCGGCCGCTGATCGCGCGATTACCATGCTTGGCCACCGGCACCCCTGCGGCCGCCGCGACCATCGCCGCGGCGGTCGAGATATTGAAGGTGCCGGCACCATCGCCGCCAGTGCCGGCGGTATCCAATACGTTGCCGCCGTTCAAATCGAGCGTACGCGCCCGCTTGCGCATCGCACGCGCCCCGCCAGTCAGCTCGGCCGCCGCTTCGCCCTTCATCTTGAGTGCGACCAGGAATCCGGCGACCAGTGCATCGGGCACGACGTCATCGAGGATCTCGCCGATGACGCCCTCGGCCTCGACCGCGTTGAGCGAACGTCCCTTCAATACTTCGTCGAAGGCTGCGCGCAGGTTGATCATGCGGTGACTCCCGCAATGAAGTTGCGCAGCAAGTCCTTGCCCTCGCGCGTGCCGATCGATTCGGGATGAAACTGCACGCCTTCGATCCGATGCTCCCGATGGCGCAGGCCCATGATTTCGCCCTCGGCGGTGCGCGCGCTGATCTCCATACATTTAGGGATCGAACCCGGTTCTACCAGCAGCGAATGATACCGCATCGCATCGAACGGATTGCTGAGACCGGCGTATATCGTGCGCCCATCGTGGACGATGGGCGAAGTCTTCCCATGCATCAGCCGCTCGGCACGCACAACCTTGCCGCCGAAGGCTTCGCCGATACACTGATGGCCGAGGCAGACGCCGAGCATCGGCAGCTCGTCCGCCAGCTCGCGCAGGATGGGAACGGAAACGCCGGCTTCGGTGGGCGTGCAGGGACCGGGCGAGATCACAATCGCGTCGGGCTTGAGTGCGCGGGCACCGGCGACATCGATCACGTCGTTGCGCCTGACGATAACTTCCACGCCGAGCTCGCCGAGGTATTGCACGAGGTTGTAGGTAAACGAATCGTAGTTGTCGATCATCAATAGTTTCATGACGGCCTAGCTCTGCGCGGCGGCTGCTTCGAACTCGCGGGCGGCGCCGAGTGCACGAATCATCGCGCGCGCCTTGTTGACCGACTCCTCGAATTCGGCGCCCGGGTCCGAGTCGGCGACCACGCCACCGCCCGCCTGGATATAGACGCGGCCATTCTTGACCACCAGGGTTCGCAGCGCGATCGCGGTGTCGGTATTGCCGGTGTAACTGAAGTAACCGACCGCACCGGCATAGACGCCGCGCCTCACCGATTCTAGTTCGTCGATGATCTCCATCGCGCGGATTTTCGGTGCGCCCGAGACCGTGCCCTGCGGGAAGGTGGCGCGAAACGCGTCAAACGCGTCGTAGCCGTCCTGAAGTTCGCCGACCACGTTCGACACGATATGCATGACGTGCGAGTAGCGTTCGACCGTCATCAATTCGGTCACCTTCACCGAACCGATATTGGCGACGCGGCCGACGTCGTTGCGCCCGAGGTCAACCAGCATTATATGCTCGGCGATCTCCTTGGGATCCGCCAGCAACTCGCGCTCGAGTGCGAGATCTTCCGCCTCGTTGGTGCCGCGCGGGCGCGTCCCGGCGAGCGGACGCAGCGTGATTTCGCGGCCCTCGACGCGGACCATCGATTCGGGCGATGCTCCCACCAGCGTCAGATCGCCCAACTGCACGTAGAACATATAAGGCGACGGATTGATCGTGCGCAGGCTGCGATAGAGGTTGAACGGATGAACCGTCAGCGGCGCCTCGAAACGCTGCGACGGCACCACCTGGATGATATCGCCAGCCGCGATGTACTCCTTCGCCGCATCGACCATCCCGATGTAGCCCTCGCGGGTCTGGTTGGAGGTGATCTTCAATTCACCGTTGTCGCCGGCTACCGAGCTTTCGAGGTGCGGAGCGACCGCCGCCGCTCGCAGCCGCGCGATCGTCTCATCGATTTTCGCTTGTGCGGCTTGGTAGGCGATTTTGGTCGAGGCAAATTCCTCGATCGGCACGTTGGCGATGATCTTGAGCGACTGGCGCACGTTGTCGAACACCAGCACCGTATCCGTGAACATCATGCAGAGGTCGGGGACGCCCATATCGTCGTGCACGCGGTTGGGAATCCGCGGCTCGAAGCAACGGACTATGTCGTAGGCCAGAAATCCTACCGCGCCGCCGAAGAAACGCGGCAGGCCCGGGATTTCAGGAGCGCGCAGCCGCTGGACCTCCTGGCGCAGCGCCTCGAAGGGATTATCGACGTAGCGTGCCTCGATCGCGCGTCCCGGCCGAATCAGATCCATGTGATCGCCGCGCGCGCGCACTACCAGCGCTGGTTCGGTGCCGAGAAAGGTGTAGCGTCCCCACTTCTCACCGCCGCGCACGCTTTCGAGCAGGAACGAGTAGTCGCCGCGTGCGACCTTGAGAAAGGCTGACACCGGGGTTTCGAGATCGGCGGCGATTTCGCGGCACACGGGCACCAGGTTGAAACCGTTGGCCGCGAGCGCGTCGAAGTCGGCTGCGTTTGGCGTGAGCATCACGATTAACCTCCCAACTCCACTGACATTTGCCGCAGCCGCGTATCCCCACGTTACCCAAATAAAAAGGGCCGCAGGACTTTTCGCCTGCGGCCCTTAGAAAAACGGTTCTGTCGTGGACTACAAAACCGGAGCGCAGGCGAACGCCTGTTGGCGCCAACGCCAATTCGCCCAACCATCACGGTTTGCGCAGTCAATCATTGCATTAGTAATTAGCCAGTCGTTGCGCGACTTGTCAATCGCCCGATTTGGGCGCGCCCGCGCCGGCCGCAATGCCGCTATAGGTATTATTGTACTTAGCGCGCATTTCCGATTGCGCTGCCGCCGCCGCCTCCTGCGTCGGATAGGGGCCGATTACGACCTTGTACCAGGTCTGCCCATTCAGATGCGCCGGCACCAGATGAGACCGATAGCCGAGCGTCTGCAAACGCTGAACCATCGCGTTAGCGCCTGCGCTATCCATCGCGGCCTCGATCTGAATGTTGTAGGGCCGATGCCGCTGATTCGCTGCATGCGCCGGGTTTGCGCTGGCCATCGCGGTCGCGCTGGGCGTTGCGCGCGCCGCCGGAATCGCCGCGCGGCGCGCGGCGATGGGTGCCGCACCGGCGTCAGGAGTGTCCTCGTCATTGTCCGCGGCATCAGTACGCGATCGGGACGCCCTGACTTCGCCAGCTGACGGCGGCATTTCGGCTGCCGCCCGTTCCGATGGCGGTTCGTCCTCCTCTTCGATCGCGTGCGCGGCGGCCTTCGGATGTCTCGCCGAGACCGGCTTCGTCACCGCGATCGCTTCCGGCGACGGCTCCGCGTCCGGCGCCTCGGTACTCGACATCGGACGCGGAGCCGCTGCTACGGCCGCGGCCGCCGCACCGTTGGCGCCGCCGGCCGGTGGCGCCGCGACCGGATATGCGGTCGCGACTTGTGCGGCGCTCGATTGGCTCTCGCGGCCGACATCATAGCCCGCCAGCAATCCCAGCATAAAGACGGCGCCCGAAAGCGCCGCGATACCGACCAGTATTGCCGCCACACCGCCTGACTTGATTTCGAATCGCATGCCGCCTCGCGCTCACATCCGAAGGGGCGCACTCACCCCGAGCAACTCAAGCCCGCCCGCGATTACGTCCCTTAACACCCCCGCAAGGAACAGCCGTGCCGCACTCAACTTCGGATCGTCCCGATTAATTATACGATTGGCGGGCTTGTTGTAATAGCGATGGAACTCACCCGCAAGTTCAAGCAGGTAAAACGGAATCCGATGTGGTTCGAGCGACTCGACTGCGCCGGTGATGATTTGCGCAAATCCCACGGCACGCTTGGCGAGTTCGATTTCTTCCACGCCAAGCTGCGCGAGGTCCACCGCAAGGTCCGGCAGCGCGAGTCCCGCCGTGTCGGCCTCTTCGTTTTCCTCTTGCGAAAACTCGAGGCCGACCTTCTCCGATGCATCCGGCAGGGCGAATCCCGCCTTATAGGCCTCACGGAACACACTCGCCAGCCGCGCGTGCGCGTACTGCACATAAAAGACCGGATTCTCGGGCGCCTGCCGCTTGGCCAGATCGAGATCGAAATCGAGGTGGCTGTCGTGCTTGCGGAACAGGAAGAAGAAGCGCACGACGTCTTTGCCGACCTCATCGATCAATTCATCGAGCGTGACGTAAGTCGCCTTGCGCGTGGACATCTTGACCTTCTCGCCGGCGCGCGTGAGCGTGACGAATTGATAGATAATCGCGCGAATCGGCGCGACATCGTAGCCGAGCGCCTTGACCGCCGCGATTACCTGCTGATGTTCTGCAATATGATCGGCGCCGAAAACGTCGATCACGAAATTGAAGCCCCGTTTGAGCTTGTCGATATGATAGGCGATGTCGGGCGTGCGATAGGTCGGCTCGCGATCCGGTCCCGATCGCACCAGCACCGCGTCCTTCGGCAATCCGAGCGGCTCGCCGCGCAGCCAGGTCGCACCGTCGTAGTCCGCGATCAGGCCGCGCTTGCGCAATTCGTCGAGCACCGCATCCACTCGGCTGAGGCGCTCCGACCCTTGAGGTTCCATCAGGTCGCGTTCGTTGGCGAAATTGTCGAAGCGTACGCCGAGGACGTCGCAGGTCTTGCGAATTTCGGCCATGATCGCGTCGACCGCGGCGCTGCGAAAGACTTCGAGGCGGGTCGTGTCCGCGAGTCCGTCGCGATGTTGATCGACCAGTTTGCGCGCGATGTCGCGGATATATTCGCCCTGATAGCCGTCCTCCGGCAGCACCGCCTCGCGTCCCAGCTCCTGCAGGTAGCGCACGCGCACCGACTCACCGAGCAGCTTCATCTGGCGGCCGCCGTCGTTGAAGTAGTATTCACGCGTCACGCGATAGCCGGTCGCCTCGAAAAGGCGCGCCAGCGTGTCGCCCAACACCGCATTGCGGCCGTGCCCCACAGTGAGCGGCCCAGTTGGATTCGCCGAAAGAAACTCGACCTGCACGGTTCGCTCATTGCCGATTTGCGGACGCACTAAGCCCATTCCCTGCGCCGCGGCGCGCCGCAGTTCGCCATGCCAGTAAGTCGCCGCCATGCGAAAGTTGATGAACCCCGGGCCTGCAACGCCCACCTCCTGGACTTCCGGCGGCACCTCCAGATGCTCTACGATGATGTCCGCGATCGCGCGCGGCGCTTTGCCCTCCGTCCGCGCCATCGTTAACGCGACATTGCTGGCGGCATCGCCGTGCGCCGGATCCTTGGGCGCCTCGATCGCCACCGTCGCCACAGCCGAAGCAAGTTTGCCGGAGGCGTGTCCTCGCGCTATTGCGGCAGTTAAAATTGAGGCGATCAGATCCTTCATTGGTGATTTAACTGCTAATCGTGCCAGATACCTGGCGGAGAAACTACACCATTATACGGAGTCAAGCGGATTCGGGCGCTGCATAACGGGAGGGAGTATTCGATGAAACTGGAACTCGACGGCAAGGTTGCGATCGTCACTGGCGGCAGCAAAGGGATTGGGCGCGCGACGGCGCTTGGATTGATCGCAGAGGGGGCCTCGGTCCTGGTCTGCGCGCGTGGAAATGACGCTCTCGGTGAGGTCATCGCCGATGTCGGCGACGCCGCTCGCGATCGAATCGGGGCTCTAGCGGCCGACTTGACCGATGGTTTCGAAATCAAGCGCGTCGTCGAGCACGCCTTCGAGCTCTTCGGCCGCATCGATATCCTCGTCAACAATGCCGGCAGCGCGCGCACCGGCGAATTCCTCAAGCTCGACGATCAGGCTTGGATCGACGATTGGCAGCTCAAGTTTTTCGGCTACGTGCGGATGGCGCGCGAGGTGCTGCCGTATATGGAGCGTCAGGGTGGGGGCGTCATTCTCAACGTGATTGGCGCGGCCGCGACTAATCCCCGGCGCAGTTACATGATCGGCGGCGCCGCCAATGCCGCACTCAATCACTTCACCAAAGCGCTGGCCGACGAAGGCTCGAAGGCGGGCGTGCGCGTCGTCGGGATCAATCCGGGCCCCATTCTGACCGAGCGTCTGCTCAAGATGCGCACCGGTCTGACTCAGTCGGCTGAGGCTGCCGACGAGGCCTTTCGCAAGATGACCCCGCTTGGGCGCGTCGGCCAACCTGAAGAAGTCGCCGACCTGATACTCTTTCTGGTCTCCGCTCGCGCCGCCTTTATCCACGGCGCGAACATCACGATCGACGGCGGCTACACGCAGGGCCTGATGGGCTAACGCCAGGTTCACTGGCGAGTCGAGCTAGCGAGTCTGCGAGGTACGCCAGCGGGCGCAGCGACCGATTGAGGGCTAGTGCAGCATGCGCGACAAGCGGCGCGAACGATTAGAATACAGCCGCTACTTCTTCTGCTTGAACCATTCCGCGGCGCGCGCGAGCGTCGGGTAACCCGATCCGATCTGGATCAACACGCCATGGCTTGCGCGCGGTGAGATGAAGGCCTCGTAGGACTCCGGCGAAAACTCGCGCTCGCCGACCATACGCACCCCGTGATCCTTCAGGTCGGCGATTTTCTCCTTCGCGTTCGGCACGTCAAAGGTCAGATGATGCAGCCCTTCGCCACGTTTCTCGAGAAACGTCTCCACGAATGAGTTGTCGCCCAGCGGCTCGAGCAGTTCGAACGTGAGCCCGTTGAGGTCGAGCTCGATCAGTTTGTAGCCCGCCTCGTGATTTTCATGCTCGTACAGAAAGCGCGCGCCGAGCACGTCTTCGAAGAACTTGCGCGCCTCGGCGAGGCTCTTCACCGCGACGCCGATATGGTCGAGTTTGCCGATCGGTTCGTTAGCCATCCAAATCCCCTCGGCGTTCCGCGCGCGTTCTTCGCGCCGGGACGGCGAATCGGAACTTACCTCAGCGCCGCGTCGTCTGGAAGATTCGCATTACGGCGCATCGAGCCGGCCTTGCATCCGCCCGCAAATCGAGCTTTAAGGCGAACTGGCTGGAGCTTTATGCCCGAAGCGTTATGGAAGATGCCGCCGATTGCGAAGATCTACGAGGCGCTCGGCGCGATCGGCGACGGCCGCGTGCGAATCGAAGACGCGCGCCACGCGTTCGTCACCTCGTCCGATGGTTCGAAAACCTACGAGGTTGACATGAACGATGACGGCCGTGAAATCTCTTCCAACGACAACGCTTCGTTTTGGCAGGGCTATCTCGGCTACCCCGCGATCGCAGTGTTGATTGCGCGCGGCCTCATTCTCTGCCCCCCTGAAGCGGCCATCCACGCGCTCGCCGGCGTTCCCTGGAAGGAACTCAATACCCGCAATCGCAACGATTACGACCGCACGCTCGAAGATGTGCTGACGCGCGCCGCCGCGCGTGGTTGCGATGCGACGATGATTCGCGCCGCCGCGGCCTCGGTGCTGGACGCAGTGCGCTCGCTGGCGCCACGCCAAGGGCAGCGACGGCGTCCACCGCGGGCACGCTCAAAGAAGTGATGCAAAGTTCTGGCAACCGGCCGCGACGGTTAATAGGTTCGCCTGCCGTTCCACGACCCGCTTTCGATCAGCGCTCCCCCGGCGTAGCACGAGTAGCCCCCGTTGACGATAT
>Ga0182024_10004242_pt1 | contig 33225 bp, 33 predicted proteins | sample P32metaG_FD_120480 | JGI IMG/M metagenome (GOLD analysis project Ga0182024, IMG submission 120480) | Permafrost microbial communities from Stordalen Mire, Sweden - P3-2 metaG (Illumina Assembly) | ecosystem: Environmental > Terrestrial > Soil > Wetlands > Permafrost | place: Sweden: Stordalen... | reverse complement strand
GCTCGCCGCCGGCGACGAGAAGCGCACCAGGTCCGAGCCCGACCCGGCTCCGGCCGGGCGCGGCGGGGCGCTGGCGCTGGTCACGTGACCGGGGCCCCGGCCGACGACCCGCAGGGCGTGCGCCGGTCCGGTCAACAAGAGGAGAGGCCCGAGCAGCAGTGCTCCGCTGAAGAGCACCGTTGCCAGCGCGCGCCTCCCCCCGATGCTCTCTGTCCTCAGGGCTCCACCCTTCTCCGGGACATGAACCCGCGCCGGCAAGGGGCCAGCACGGGGGGGAATGAACGGGACGCTAGGTACCCCTGCCCGAGCCTGGCAAACCGGAATTGGCGGTGGATTCCCTGTGGGTCGTATCCCCCCAGGTCACCGGGGTAGAACCGGGCGCCATATTTCTACTCTCCCAGTTCAGACCCACTTTCTGCCCTGTGGATAACGCGAATGTCCTGCTCACGGCGGACAAAAAAGCTGGGGCAAGTGAATGCAGTCACAACGCAAACACGGCGGCGGCGGCGGAGCCGGTCGCCACCGCCACCTGGTCCACCCCGACGCCCCGGGCGGCGGCGACCGCCGCGCCCACCAGGGGGACGAATGCCGGCTCGTTGGGGCGGCCCCGGTGGGGAACCGGGGCCAGGAACGGGCTGTCGGTCTCGACCAGCAGGCGGTCGAGCGGGCAGCGGGCGGCCGCCTCGCGCACGTCGCTCGCCCCCTTGAAGGTGACGATGCCGCTGAACGACACCCACATCCCCGCCCCTAGGCAGCGGTCCAACTCGACGGGGCCGCCGGTGAAGCAGTGCAGGACGGTCCGCGCCGGCACCCCCTCGGACCCCAGCACGGCGAAGAGGTCGTCCCAGGCCGCGCGGGCGTGGATCACCAGGGCCAGGCCGTGGGCGTGGGCCAGCCCGATCTGTTCGGCGAAGGCCCGCCGTTGGGCGGTCCGGGGCGAGTGCTCGTAGTGGTAGTCGAGCCCGCATTCCCCGACGGCCACCAGGGGGGCGCCCGCGTCCAGCGCGGCGGTGACCACCGAGATGACGGCCCCGCACCCGTCGGAGGCCTCGTGGGGGTGGAGGCCGGCCGTCGCCCACACCGACGGCGCGGCGGCCCCGAGGGTCCCGGCGGCCGACGCGGCGGCCAGGGCCAGGGCCTGCTCGGAGGTGGCGGCGTTGGTGCCCACGCAGACCATGCGGTCGACCCCGGCCCTCCGGCTCCGGGCCAGGGCCCCGGCAAGGGGGGCCGACGGCCAGGGCGGGCCCGGGGCGACGGCCCCGTCGGGCCCCGTGAGGTACTCCTCTTGGAGGTGGCAGTGCGAGTCGAACCATCCGGGCGCCGTCTGGGACCCGGTCACGCTCAGGGCTTGCGCCGGGGGAACAACGGCGCCCCCTTCTCGACGGCCAGCCCTCCGGGGTACCCGCCCCAGGCCGCGTCCTGGGGCAACCGCTGCTCGGCCGGTGAGCCGTCCAGCCCGAGACGCCGCCAGATCTCGGCCGCCGTGGCCGGCATGGCCGGGACGATGAGCAGGGTGATGATGCGCAGGGCCTCGAGGGCGTCGCCCAGGACGGCGTCGACCTCGGGTCCGGGCTCGAGCTTCCACGGCTCGGCCGCCTCCAGGGCGGCGTTGGTGGCGCCGACCAGGGCCCAGGTGGCGGCCAGGGCGTCGGGCGGGGAGAAGCGGTCCCAGGCCTCGGCGGCGGCCACCACCGCGGCCGACGCCGCTCCGGCCAGCGGCCCGCCCGGGGTGGGCGCCGGGCCGGTCCCGCCGCACTTGGACCCCACCACGGTGGCCACCCGGGCCACCAGGTTCCCGAGGTTGTTGGCCAGGTCGGCGTTGTAGCGGGCCACCAGGCCCTCGTAGGAGAACTCGCCGTCGGTGCCGAGCGGCACGTCGCGCAGCAGGTGGTAGCGCACGGGGTCCACCCCAAAGTCGTCGGTGAGGACGCTCGGGGCGATCTCGGTCAGCTTCAGGCTCTTGGACAGCTTCTGGCCGCCGACCAGGAGCCACCCGTGCACGAAGATCCGGGCGGGGGGGTCGAGGCCGGCCGCCATGCACATCGCCGGCCACCACACGCAGTGGAAGCGGATGATCTCCTTGCCGATGAGGTGGTGCACGGCCGGCCACCAGGCGCGCCACCGCTCGTCGTCGGCGCCGTAGCCGACGGCGGTCAGGTAGTTGACCAGCGCGTCGTACCAGACGTAGAACACGTGGCCCTCGTCCCAGGGCACCGGCACCCCCCAGTTGAGCGAGGTACGGGTGATCGAGATATCGCGCAGGCCGCCCTTGATGAAGCTGAGGGCCTCGTTGCGCTTCGAGGCGGGGCGGATGGCGTCGGGCTCCGCCTCGTACCAGTCGATCAGCCGCTGCTCGAACGCGCTAAGCTTGAAGAAGTAGTTCTCCTCCTGCATCTCGACCACCGCCCGGCCGTGGACCGGGCACTTGCCGTCCACCAACTGCTCCTCGGTGTAGTAGTCCTCGCACGAGACGCAGTACAGCCCCGAGTAGGTCCCGAGCTCGATGAAGCCGTTGTCGTAGATCGTGGTCAGGAGCTGTTGGACGGCCGCTTGGTGGCGCGGCTCGGAGGTCCGGATGAAGTCGTCGTTGGAGATCTCGAGGCCCGACCAGGCGTCGACGAAGCGCCGGACCACCCGATCGGCCCACTCCCGGGGCTCCACGCCGTGCTCGGTCGCCGCCTCGGCCACCTTGGCCCCGTGCTCGTCGGTCCCGGTCAGGAAGAAGACGTCGTCGCCGGCCAGCCGGTGCCAGCGGGCCAGCGCGTCGGCGTTGACGGTCGAGTAGGCGTGACCGACGTGCGGCTCGTCGTTGACGTAGTAGATCGGAGTGGTGATGTAGAAGCGTGGCACCGCCAGCAGCGTACCGGCGGGGCCCGGCCCCCCGGCCGGGCTCAGCGACCCGAGGGGCCGCCCCCGGCGCGTTGGGCGAGGGCGGTCTCGTAGGCCCGTCGCCGGGGGACCCCGAGCGACCGAGCCACTGAGTCGGCCGCCGCCCGGGTGCTGTCCCCGGCCGCCAGCCGACCGGCGACGGCTTCGGCCACCTGGCGGTCGGTGGCCGGGAGGGGCTCGGGCGCGCCACCGAGCACCAGCACCACCTCCCCCCGGGGCGGGTGGCCGGCGAAGACGGTGGCGGCGGCGTCGAGCGGTCCGCGCCAGACCTCCTCGTGGACCTTGGTGAGCTCGCGGGCCACGGCCACCGGTCGGGCCCCGAGTGCCTCGGCCAGCTCGGCCAGGGTGGCGGCCACCCGCCCGGGGGCCTCGAGCACCACCGTGGTCCGGCGCTCGCCGGCCAGCGCCTCCACCCGCCGTCGCCGCTCGGGCCCCTTGCGGGGCAGGAAACCCTCCACGCAGAAGCGGTCGGTCGGGAGCCCGCTCACCACCAGTGCGGCCAGCACCGCGGAAGGCCCGGGCACGACGCTCACCGGCACCCCGGCCCGGGCCGCCGCCGCCACCAGCCGGGACCCGGGGTCCGAGATGCCCGGCGTCCCGGCGTCGCTCACCACCGCCACCCGCCGCCCCCGGGCCAGCCAGCCGAGCACCTCGGGGACCCGGGCCGCCTCGTTGTGCTCGTGCATCGAGACCAGCCGGCCCCGGCCGGCCCGGACCCCGGCCGCGCTGAGCAGCGCCCGGGTGCGCCGGGTGTCCTCGCAGACGATCACGTCGGCCGCGGCCAGGGCGGCCACCGCCCGGGGGGCCAGGTCGCCGAGGTTGCCGATGGGCGTGGCCACCAGCACGACCTCTCCGCCCGGCATGGGTGTCCCGTCACCGGGGGTGGTCACGGGACCTCGCGGAACTCGAGGTGGTCGCCGACGGCGAGGCCCCAGCGCTCGAAGCACCCGGCCTCGGCCTCGAGGACCGTCCGGGCGCCCCGCCGGGGCGGGGCCACCCGCCAGCGGCCCAGCCGGGTGGTGCCCAGCACGGTCAGGTCCCCGCCCAGGAACGCCACGTCGAGGGCGAAGCGCATGGTGAACGAGTGCACCGAGCGGGTGCGGTCGAGGAGCAGCGCCCCCTCGTAGCGGTCGCGCCCGGACAGCCCGCGGGCCCGCTCGGCGAAGCCGGCCGTCATCTCGGCCGAGGCCAGCACCTCGCCGTCGCGCAGCAGCCAGCCGGTCCGCACGGTCGCCCGACCCGCTCAGGCGGACCTGGGCGCGGGTCGGCCCTGTTCAACGCGTTGGCCCACGGCATCCGACGATAGCCCGGTCGTCTAGGATGTCCCTCTTATGTCGAAGCGAACCGTCAAGCGCAAGCTGCGCGCCAAGAAGAAGGCCAACCACGGCAAGAAGCCGAACTGCGGGCGCGGCTGATCCGACCCGACCGGTCGGACGGCGTCGCGGTCCGACGCCCGCTCAGCGCCCCGGGCCGCCCCAGGCGGCGCCCCGGTCCCCGAGCACTCCGGCCAGGGTGGTCGGCAGGTCCGAGATGATCCCGTCGACCCCGAGGTCGAGGAGCCGTCCCATCGACTCGGCGTCGTTGACCGTCCAGACGTGCACCGCGATCTGCCGGTCGTGGGCCGCGGTCACGAAGGCCTCGTCCACCACGACCAGGTCGCCCTGGCGCTCGGGCACCTGGAAGGCCACCGCTCGCAGGCTCGGCGGCTCGCTGCCGTCGTGCACCGCCCGCCAGAACTCGGCCGTGGCCAAGGTGCCGGCCGAGGTGGGGACGCCCGGGGCGACGGCGGAGAAGGCGTCGGTGGCCGGGTCGAGGAACGAGGCCACGATCACGTCGTCGGACCGGCCGTACTGATCGAGCACGGCGGCCAGCACCGCCTCGTAGGGGGCCACCACCGGGGCGGTCCGCTTGATGTCGAGGTTGAGCACGAGGCCCGGGAAGGCCTCGAGCACCTCGCGCAGAGTGGCGATCTGGAACTCGGGGTCGCCCGGCGCCCGTCCCCGGTAGGGGTAGTCGGCCGCCGGGCGCCCCGGCGTCACGTCGGCGCCGGGGATGAACCAGTAGGCGTTGTCCAGGCCCTTGAGTTCGGCCAGGGTCAGGTCGGCGATGGCCCCGGCCCCGTCGGTCGTGCGGTCGACCGTCTCGTCGTGGCACACCACCAGCTCCCCGTCGGCGCTGGCGTGGACGTCGAGCTCGACCGCCGTCGCGCCGGCCTCGACGGCCCGCCGGATGGCGAACAGGGTCGACGACGGCGACTCCCATGCACCCCCCTGGTGGGCGTAGGCGATCACCCGCCGGTCGATCCAAGGATTCGGGCGCGGCACACCCGCATCGTACCGGTGCTCCTCGGGGGGCCCGGGAGTAGCCTCTGGCCGCCGTGCTCGACCACCTGCTCGTGGACATCATCAGTGCCATCCGCCGCTCGTTCGAGCAAGCGCTCCTCCAGCGCCAGGCCGTCGAGGAACGGTTCCAGGTCGACGTGTTCCTGGGCGACGTGTCGTGGGAGACGAGCTACAGCCTCCCGGGTGAGGAGCAGCCGCCCCGGGTCCGGGCCGACCTGTCGGTCGACTGGCCGACGTGGAGCCAGACCTCGTACCGGAGCTGGTCCATCGGCGAGACGCCCGAGGAGCCGCCCGAAATCGTCGTCGAGGTGGCCCTGCGCATCCAGCGACTGGCCGAGAGCCCGCCGGCCGACACCGTCCTGTCGGTCCTGCCCACCGAGTCCCCGATCATCGGCTCCGAGTCGCTGGTCCGCTCGTCGACCACCATCGAACAGGTCCACAACGAGGCGGGCGACGGGCCGGGCGCCCCGGTGCGCTGGGCGGTCGAGGCCACCTACGAGGGCTCGGTCCGCTTCGACGAGACCAACCTGGAGGACCCGACCACGATCGGGCCGATGGTCGACACCCTGACCCGCTGGGTGGCCTCGACCCTGGTGCAGCTGGCCGACCTTCCCCTCAAGTTCCTGCCCCCGGATCCCGACGGTGATCCCTGAGCCAGTGCGGCTGAGCGGCCGTCCCGGTCCGGCGGGTTGACGCGGCCCGGACTCAGGTGTTGAAGCGGAACTCGACGACGTCGCCGTCGCGCATCACGTAGTCCTTGCCCTCGATCCGGGCCTTCCCGACCGACCGGGCCGCCGGCACCGACCCGGCGGCCACCAGGTCGTCGAAGCCGACGATCTCGGCCTTGATGAAGCCCTTCTGGAAGTCGGTGTGGATGACCCCGGCCGCCTCGGGCGCGCTGTCGCCGACGTGGATGGTCCAGGCCCGCGCCTCTTTGGGACCGGCGGTGAGGAAGGTCTGGAGCCCGAGCGCCGCGAACCCCACCTGGACCAGCTGGACCAGGCCCGACCGGTCCTGGCCGTAGCCGGCCAGCAGCTCGGCCGCGTCGGCCGGCTCCAGGGCCGCCACCTCGGCCTCGATCTGGGCGCACAGGACCACCGACTCGGCCGGGGCCACCAGGGCCGCCAGCTCCCGGCGCCGCTCGTCGTCGCCCAGCTCGGACTCGTCGACGTTGAACACGTAGAGGAAGGGCTTGGCGCTCAGCAGGTGCAGGTCGGCCAGGAGGGTGACGTCGAGCTCCCCCGCCGCCGAGGCGATTGTCCGGCCGTCGTCGAGGACGGCCCGGGCCGCGGTGACCGCCTCGAGCGCCGGTCGCAGCTCCGGGCGCATGCGGGCCTCTTTGGTCAGCTTGGCCAGCCGGTTGTCGACGGTCTGGAGGTCGGCCAGGACCAGCTCGGTGTTCACCGTGTCGATGTCCTCGGCCGGCCGGACGTCGCCGTGGACGTGGATCACGTCGGCGTCCTCGAAGACCCGCACCACCTGGCAGATGGCGTCGCTCTCCCGGATGGCCGCCAGGAACTGGTTGCCCAGCCCCTCCCCCTCCGATGCCCCCCGCACGATGCCGGCGATGTCAACGAAGGTGACCATGGCCGGGACGACCCGCTCACTGTCGTACAGCGCGGCCAGCCGGTCGAGCCTCGGATCGGGCACGGCGACCACGCCCACGTTGGGCTCGATGGTGGCGAAGGGGTAGTTGGCCGCGAGCACCTCGTTGCGGGTGAGCGCGTTGAACAGCGTCGACTTCCCGACATTGGGGAGCCCGACGATGCCGATTGACAGACCCACGTCCGCGTCCTCCAGGCTGGTGCGCCGGCCCGGGTCGGCCGACGCCGGGCGAGGGCTGAGCGTAGATGACCGGGACCATCGGCCGGCCCGGGGTCGGCGGGCCATGATGTGGCCGGTGGGCGACGATCCGAGGTGGCGGGCGGTCGGCGCGGCCTGCGGGCTGGTGGGCCCGGCCGTCTTCCTCGCCGGGTGGGTCGTCGTCGGGGCCGCCACCGCCGGCTACTCGGCCCGGCACCAGCCGATCAGCGACCTGGCCCGGATCGGCGCCCCCCACCGCCTGGCCATGACGGCGGCGCTCTTCGTCTACGGCCTGTGCCTGCTGGGCTTCGCCCCGGTCCTCGGCCGCGCCCTCGGGCGGGGGCTGCTGACCGCCGGTGTCGCGCTGATCGGGATCACCGCCCTCGGGGTGGCGGCGTTCCCCCTGACCAGGGTGGCCCACAGCACCGGCGACACCGTCCACGCCACCTTCGCGGTCACCGGCTACCTGGCCGCCGCGGCCACTCCGCTGATCGGCGGCACCGCCCAGTGGGCCCGGGGCGAGCGGGGCTGGGCGGCCGGTTCCCTGGTCGCCGCCGGGGTCGCCGCGGTGGCGCTGACCGTCGCCGTGGCCTGGGCCAACCCGGGCCTGGCCCAGCGGCTCGGCCTCACCGTCACCGACCTGTGGCTCATGGTGATGGCCGCCCGCGTCCTTTGGTCCGGCCCCCTGGCCCCCGGGCCCCGGGATGCGGCGGTCCGGGTCCGGTGAGCGTCACCCGCACCCGCCACCGCTACGGCCCGGCCCGGCCCCAGGTGGCCGACCTGTGGCGCCCCGGGGACGCAGCGGGGGACCTCCCGGTGGTGGTGCTGCTCCACGGGGGCTTCTGGCGGGGCCCGTACACCAAGCGGCTGATGCGCCGCCTGGCCGCCGCCGTGGCCCTGCGGGGCTGGGCCGCCTTCAACGTGGAGTACCGCCGGGTGGGCCCGGTCGGCGGCGGCGGCGGCTGGCCGACCACCTTCGAGGACGTCGCGGCGGCGATCGACCACCTGGGGACGGTCGACGGGCTCGACACCGGCCGGGTCGTCACCTGCGGGCACTCGGCCGGGGGCCATCTGGCCCTGTGGGCGGCCGGCCGGGGCCGGCTGCCGGCCGGGGCCCCGGGGGCCCGGCCCATCGGCGTGCGGGTCACCGGTGCGGTCTCCCTGGCCGGGATGCCGGACCTGGTGCGGGCGGCCGAGCTCGGCCTGGGCGGCGGGGCGGCGGCGGCCCTGCTCGGGGGGACGCCCGACCAGGTGGCCGAGCGCTACCGGGTGGCCTCCCCGGCCGCCCTGCTGCCCCTCGGGGTACCCCAGGTGCTGGTCCACGGTCTGCACGACGCCGTGGTGCCGGCGGCCCTGAGCGCCGCCTACCAGCAGCGGGCCTCGGCGGCCGGCGACGACGCCGTCTTCGAGCCGGTCACCGGGGCCGGGCACATGGCCCTGATCGAGCCGAGCGGGGGGACCTGGGCCCTGGTGGCCTCCCAGCTGGCCCGGCTGCTGGGCTGAGTCAGGCCCCCGGGGGTGCCCCGGCGTCGGCCAGGAGCCCGGCGTCGGCGGCCAACCGGCGCAGGTCGGCCTGCGGGCGGGCCCCCAGGTGCCCGATCACCTCCCCGGCGCACAGGCCACCCAGCCGGGCGCACTCCTCGGGGGTCGAGCCGTGGGTCAGGCCGTAGAGGAAGCCGGCGGCGTAGAGGTCGCCGGCCCCGGTCGTGTCGACCACCCGCTCGACCGGCTCGGCCGGCACGGCCAGCGGACCCCGGGCGGTCATCACCACCGAGCCGCGCGCCCCGAGGGTGACCGCCACCAGCAGGCCGGTCTCCTCGGCCGCGTCGAGGGCGCCGTCGACCGAGGTGACCCCGAAGAGCCGGGTCACCTCCTCCTCGTTGCCGAAGAGCACGTCCACGTCGTCGAGCAGCAGGTCCAGGAACTCGCGCTGGTGGCGCTCCACGCAGAAGGGGTCCGACAGCGACAGCGCCACCGAGCCGTCGTGGTCGTGGCAGACCGCCACCGCCCGCCGCATCGCCTCCTTGGCCGGCGGCAGGTCCCACAGGTAGCCCTCGAGGTAGACGATGCGGCCCCGGGCCACCGTCGGCTCGTCGATGTCGGCCGGGGAGATGGTGGTGGCCACCCCGAGGTGGGTGGCCATCGTCCGCTCGGCGTCCCCCCCCACCAGGATCAGGCACCGCCCGGTCCCCACCGTCTCGCCGTCGCCGGCCGACCCGTCGGGGTCGACCGGGTCCACCGGGTCGAAGGCCACCCCGGCGGCCCGGATGTCATGGGTGAAGACCTGGCCGAGCGGGTCGGCGGCCACCTTGCCGATGAAGGCGGCGGTCCCGCCGAGGGCGGCCACCCCGGCCATGGTGTTGGCCGCCGAACCGCCGGAGGCCTCGACGGTGGTCCCCATGGCCCGGTAGATGGCCTCGGCCCGGGCCAGGTCCACCAGCTCCATCGACCCCTTGACCAGCCCGGCCCGGGCGATCTCGTCGTCGCTGGACGGGGCCAGCACGTCGACCAGGGGCGAGCCGATACCCACCAGGTCGAGGTGGGGACCCGGGATGCGGTCGGTGTCGGGGGCCGGGGTGGTCAAGGCGGCCAAGCTAGCCGGACGGCACAGGTAGCCTCGTCGCCGATGCCCGCCACCGATGACGCCGCGCCGTCGGGCGCGCCCGACGCCGCCTTCCGGCTCCCCCGGACCGTCGAGCCCCGCACCTACCGCCTCACCATCGCCCCGGACCTCGCCGCCGCCACCTTCACCGGGACGGTCGAGATCGACCTCACCGTCCACGAGCCGGTCACCGAGATCGTCTGCAACGCGGCCGAGCTGGCCCTGGCCGAGGTCAGCGTGGAGGGACCCGGCGGCACCCGCCTGGACGCCACGGTGGAGCTGGACGAGGCGGCCGAGCGGGCCACCTTCCGCCTGTCCGACCCGCTCGGGGCCGGGGAGGCCACCCTGCGCTGCACCTTCGACGGCGTCCTCAACGACAAGCTGCGCGGCTTCTACCGGAGCACCTTCACCGACCAGTCGGGGACGACGAGGACCGTGGCCACCACCCAGATGGAGTCGACCGACGCCCGGCGGGCTTTCCCGTGCTGGGACGAGCCGGACCGCAAGGCGGTCTTCGAGGTCACCCTGGTGGTCGACGAGGGCCTGGCCGCCTTCTCGAACTCGCCGGTGGCGGACGAGGCGGTCGAGGGGGGCACCCGTCGGGTGCGCTTCGCCCCGACCATGAAGATGTCCACCTACCTGGTCGCCTTCGTGGTCGGGCCGCTCGAGGCGACCGACCCGGTCGACGTCGAAGGGGTCCCGGTCCGGGTGGTCCACGCGCCGGGCAAGGGGAACCTGGCGCCCTTCGCGCTGGAGGTTGCCGCCCACGCCCTGCGCTTCTTCACCGACTACTTCGCCATCGCCTACCCCGGGGACAAGGTCGACCTGGTCGCCATCCCCGACTTCGCCTTCGGGGCCATGGAGAACCTGGGTTGTGTGACCTTCCGGGAGACCGCCCTGCTCATCGACCCGGCCACCGCGGCGCGCACCGAGCTCGAACGGGTCGCCCTGGTGGTGGCCCACGAGCTGGCCCACATGTGGTTCGGCGACCTGGTGACCATGCGCTGGTGGGAGGGGATCTGGCTCAACGAGGCCTTCGCCACCTTCATGGAGACGCTGTGCGTCGACGCCTTCCGGCCCGGCTGGGAGGTCTGGGTCAGCTTCGGGATCTCCCGCGAGGCGGCCATGGCCCTCGACGACCTGCACTCGACCCGCCCCATCGAGTACCCGGTCGGGTCGCCGGCCGAGGCCGACGGGATGTTCGACCTCCTCACCTACGAGAAGGGCTGCAGCGTGCTCCGCATGCTCGAGCAGTTCCTCGGGCCCGACCGCTTCCGCGACGGGGTGCGGGCGTACCTCACGGCCCACGCCTACGCCAACACGGTGACCGCTGACCTCTGGGACGCCCTCGAGTCGGTGAGCGGCGAGCCGGTGCGCGCCGTCATGGACAGCTGGATCCTCCAGGGCGGCCACCCGCTGGTCACCGTCGGCCCCGACGCCGTCACCCAGGAGCCCTTCGCCTACGGACCGGCCCCGGCCGGGGCCCCGAGCGCCATCGGGGACCGCTGGCAGGTGCCGGTCCTGGTGCGGACCCTGCACGGCGAACGGGTACCGCCCGGGGCCACCGAGCGCCACCTGCTCGGACCGGACCCGGTGCCCATCCCGCCGCCCCCGGCCGACGGCGGGGCCCGGGTGGTCAACGCCGGCGGCTGGGGCGCCTACCGGACCGCCTACGGGCCCGGTGAGCTGGTCGAGCTGGTCGGCCGGCTGGCCGACCTGGCCACCCTCGAGCGGTTCAACCTGCTGGCCGACACCTGGGCCCTGGTCCTGGCCGACCGGGCCGGCCCCGGCGCCCTCCTCGACCTGGCCGCCGGCCTGGGCGACGACGGCGACCCGAGCACCTGGGCCCTGGTGGTGGGCGCGCTCACCCTGTGCGACCGGGTCGTCGCCGCGGCCGACCGCCCGGCCCTGCAGGCCGCGGTGCGGAGCCTGCTCGGGCCGCGCTTCGAACGCCTCGGGTGGGACCCCGGCGCAGGCGAGGGGGAGCGGGCCCCGTCGCTGCGGGCGCTCCTCCTCCAGGCCCTCGGGACCGTCGGGGCCGACCCGGCGGTGCGGGCCGAGGCGGCCCGGCGCTTCGACGGGACGGGGGGGGGCCCGATCGCACCCGACATCGAGTCGGCCGTGCTGCAGGCGGTGGCCGCCCAGCTCCGCCCGGGCGACTACGAGGCGGTCTACGCCCGCTACCGCGACCCGGCCACGCCCCAAGAGGAGCTGCGCTACCTCAACGCCCTGGCCGCCTTCCCCGACGCCGACCTGGCGGTGCGCACCTTCGAGCTGTGCCGCAGCGACGAGGTCCGCACCCAGAACGCGCCGTACCTGGTGGCCGTGCTGCTGGCCAACCGGGTCGGGGGGCCGGCGGTGTGGGAGAGGGTGAAGTCCAACTGGGACGAGCTGTTGGCCCGATTCCCGGTCAACAGCCACTCCCGGATGGTCGAGGGGGCCAAGGCGCTGTGCGGGCAGCGCTCCACGTCCGACGACGTGACCCGGTTCCTCACCGAGCACCCCGTCGCCCACTCCGAGCGCACGGTGGTCCAGATGCTCGAGCGGCTGGCCGTCAACACCGGCTTCGGCGAGCGCAACCGACCGCAGCTCGGCGCCGTGCTGGCCGGGGCGGGCGGGGCCGCCGGTGCCGACCGTCCCTAACGCCGGCCCCCCTCACGCCGGTCGCCCTCCCCCCGGCTCCCGTCGCGCCGGCCCCGGACGCGTCGGCCCCGGACGCGCCGGCTTACGACGCGCCGGCCCGGGGACGAACGGCCGTCAACGGTGAGCGCCGGGGTCATCGCCACCGTCTTCGTGATCGTGGCCGTGGCCGAGCTGCCCGACAAGACCATGATCGCCACCCTGGTCATGGGCAGCCGGGCCCGGCCCCTCTTCGTCTGGATCGGGGCGGCGGCGGCCTTCACCGTCCACGTGACCCTGGCCGTGGTGGCCGGGCGCCTGCTCACCCTGCTGCCCCACACCGCACTCGAGATCGTGGTCACCGTCCTGTTCCTGGGGGGCGCCGCCTACCTCATCTTCGTCCCCGAGACGTCCGAGACGGCCAAGGGCCGGCGGGAGGCCGAGCCCGAGCACTCCGGGACCCCCTGGCGGGTGATCGGCACCGCCTTCGGGGTCATCCTGATCGGCGAGTTCGGCGATCTGACGCAGCTCCTCATCGTCAACTTCGTCGCCCGGACCCACAAACCGGTGTCGGTCTTCGTCGGCGGGTTGGCCGCCCTCCTCTGCGTGTCGGCCATCGGCGCCTTCGGGGGCCGGGCCCTGCTCCGGCTGGTGCCCCTGGCCGTGGTCCGCCGGGCGGGCGGCGTGGTCCTGCTCGGGTTCGCCGCGTACAGCATTTACGCTCTGGTCACCCCATGAGCACCGCCCGATGACCGTCGACGCCGCGGGGCCCGGCGGGCCGGCCCGCATCGGCACCGTGACCGCCCTGGCCCGGGCCACCCGGGGTTTCATGCCCGACGACGAGGGGGCGGCCCTGCGCGACGCCGCAACGCGGGCCGGCCGGGCCTTCGCCGGCGCCGCCTCGGTGACCACCTTCGTCGAGATCGGCGCCTGGTGCGGGAAGTCCACCCTGTACCTCGGGGTGGCCGCCGAGGCGACCGGCGCCGTCCTCTACAGCGTGGACCACCACCACGGTTCGGAGGAGAATCAGGCGGGCTGGGAGCACCACGAGCCCGACCTGGTCGACCCCGACGACGGCCGGCTCGACACCCTCCCCCACTGGCGCCGGGCCGTGGCCGGGGCCGGGCTCGAGCACAGCGTGGTGGGGGTGGTGGGCGACTCACCCACCGTCGCCGCCCGCTGGTGCACCCCGCTGGCCTTCTGCTTCATTGACGGCGGGCACGGCGAGCAGCCGGCCCGGGCCGACTTCACCGGCTGGAGCCCCCACGTTGCCGAGGGCGGCTGGCTGGCCATCCATGACGTCTTCGCCGACCCGGCCGACGGGGGGCGCCCCCCCTACGAGCTGTGGCGGGGGGCCCTCTCGTCCGGCGAGTGGGTGGAGGACGGCGAGTGCGGCAGCCTGCGGGTCCTGCGCCGGCTGGCCCCTCCCCCCTGAGGTCCCGGCGGGCGCCCCGGGGTGCCGCGGGTCAGCTGGGCGCGCCCGGGTCGGGGCCACCGAGGCGGCGGGCAGGCGCCCGGCGCCGAACCTCAGGAGCCGGCGGTGCAACCGTCGGCCGCGGCCCCCCGGCACTGGGACTCGGCCAGGTCGAGACCGGCCGGCAGCGTCTCGCCCCGGAAGAGCCCGGCCGCCGGTGAGGCGTTCGACAGGGCGTCGGCGGCCAGGATGATGGCCGCCGCCGTGTAGGTCGTGCGCTCGGCGTCCGGGAAGGTCTGGCGCTCGGGGTACACCATCCCGGTCCAGTAGGACCCGTCGGCGAGCCGCAGGCCCTGGGCGGCGGCGAAAAGGCGCCGGGCGTCGGCGTCCATGCCCAGCGCGTCGAGGGCCATCACGCACTCGGCCGTCTCGGCCGCCGTCACCCACGAGCTGGTCGAGACGCAGCGCACGCCGAGCCCCTCCATCACGAAGGTGGACCAGAACTCGTCGATCCGCTGCCGGCCCGGCTCGCCCTCGAGCGCCCCCGACAGCATCGGGTAGTACCAGTCCATGGCGAACTCCTCCTTGGGGGCGAAGGCGCCGGGGTGGTGGGCCACGGCGTGGCCAAGGCGGCCGGCGGCCAGCTCCCAGTCGGGGCGGTCCTTGCCCAGCGACTCGGCGGCGGCGACCCCGCAGCGCAGGCTGTGATAGATCGACGAGGATCCGGTCAGGAGGGCGTAGCCCTCGGGGCGTCCGGCCGGGTCGAGGGACCAGCGGACCGAACCGTCGGGGTCCTGCCAGCGCAGCACGAAGTCCAGGGCCTGTTCGACCACCGGCCACAGCGCACTCAGCAGCTCGGCCTCGCCGGTGACCACGCTGTGATGCCAGAGGCCGGCGGCGATGTAGGCGCAGACGTTGGTGTCGAGCCGGGGGTCCTTGACCCCCTCGGCCAGGTAGTAATTGAACCAGCTGCCGTCGGCCAGCTGGGCACCGGCCAGCCACCGGTAGGCCCGCTCGGCCTCGTCGTGCAGGCCGCACACGGTGAGGGCCATCGCCGCCTCGACGTGGTTCCACGGGTCGCAGTGGCCCCCCGGGAACCACGGGATCATCCCGTCGGGCCGCTGGACCCGGGCGATGGACTGGGCGGTGGCCAGGACGTCGGCGGCGCTCAGCACCCCGGCGACCTCGGGGACCGACACTGCGGTTGACCGCGCTCGCTCGCTCATGCTGCCTCTCCAGGTCGCGCCCGTGCGGGCGTCCTCGTTGCGGTGTGCCCCCCGGCCCGGGGCGCGGCCACCCGGTCCGGCGACCCTCCGGGCTTGTGCAGGTACACCACCAGGCTCTTGCCGATCAGCGGGCTCAGCACCCGGTCGGCCACCCGGGTGGGCCGGGGGGCCTTGACGATGTCCCAGACCAGCACCCGGTGGTAGGCGGCGACGGCGGGGTGGGCGTCGTTGGTCGGGCCGACCAGGCAGCGCAACCACCAGTAGGGGGCGTGGAGGCCATGGGCGTGGTGACTGTCCACCGGCTGGAGGCCGGTCGACGACAGGCGGGCCCGCAAGGTCGACCGGCGGTAGATGCGGACGTGACCGCCCGGCACGTCGTGGTACTCGTCCGAGAGCACCCAGTTCACGAACTCGGGCCCACAACGGGGCACGGTGACCGCCATCGTGCCGCCGGGACGGAGCACCCGGGCCAGCTCGCCCATGGCGGCCACGTCGTCGGGGATGTGCTCGAGGACCTCCGAGGCGATGACCCGGTCGAAGGTGGCCCCGGCGAAGGGCAGGTGCAGGGCGTCGCCCTGCACGGCGCCGGCCCGGGCGGCCCGGTCGAGCTGGCCGGCGTCCACCATCGCCCCGAAGGTGTCGCGCACCCCGGCCACCTCGGCGGCCCCGGCGTCGAGGGCGACGACGGCCGCCCCCCGTCGGGCGGCCTCGAAGGCGTGGCGGCCGAAGCCGCAGCCGAGGTCGAGCACCCGGTCGCCCGGGCCCACCCCCAGGCGGTCGTAGTCGACGGTCAGCACGGGTCGAGCCCTCCGGGGGCAGTCAGCGCCCGCTCGGCCGGCTCGGGCCCTCCGGCCGCCCGTGCGCCGGGCAACGGCTCGCCGTCCATCAAGGCCTGGTAGCAGGCGGCCGTGCCCGCCGCGGTGACCTTCCAGGTGAAGCGGCCGAGCACCCGCCGGCGGCCGGCCGCCCCGAGCCGGGCCCGCAGGTCCGGGTCGTCGAGCAGGCGGCCGATGGCCGCGGCCAGCGCCCCGGGGTCGTCGGGCGCCACCAGCAGGCCGGTCTCGTTGTCCCGGCCCACCACTTCGGGCAGGGCGCCCCCGGTGGTGGCCACCACAGGGACCCCGCAGGCCATCGCCTCGACGGTGGGCAGCGAGAAGCCCTCGTAGAGCGACGGGCACACCGCAACCTCGGCCTCGCCGTAGAGGCGGGCGAGCGCGTCGTCGGAGATCCCGCTCACGCAGCGGACCACTCCGCGCAGGCCCAGGCGCTCGAGCGCCTTGTCCACCCGGCCGCCCGGCCGGGGCTTGCCGATCACCACCAGCTCGACCTCGCGCTCGGTCCGCAGCTTGGCCACGGCCTCGAGGAGGGGGACCAGGCCCTTCATCGGCACGTCGCTCGAGGTGGTGACCATCAGGCGGCCCGGGACCGGCCGCACGTCGGGGAAGGGACGGTAGACGTCGGTGTCCACCCCCACCGGCACCACGGTCATCCGCTCGGGCGCCACCCCCATCTGGGCCGCGATGTCGGCCCGCGAGGACTCCGAGACGGTCAGGATCGCCGGCAGCTTCCGGGCCACCCGGACCTGCATGCGCAGGAAGCCGAACCAGCGACGGGTGGTGAAGCGCTGCCACGGGTTGGTGGCGTGCGACAGGGCTAGCTGGCGGTCGACCGTGATCGGGTGGTGCAGGGTGGTCAGGAGGGGCCAGCCGTCCTCGATCATGCCGAGCATCCCCGAGCCGAGGCACTGGTTGTCGTGGACCAGGTCGAAGTCGCCCCGGCGCCGGGCCAGCACCTGGCGGGCCCGCAGCGAATAGGCCCACGGTTCCCCGAAGCCGGCGGTGCACATCACGGCGAACTCGAGCGCGTCGAGCCGGTCCCGGAACTCACGGGGGTGGGGCACCCGGAACGGGTCCGGCTCCCGGTACAGATCGAGTCCGGGGACAGGGGTGAGCCCCACCCCCTCGTCGACCTCGGGCCAGGGTTGGCCGGTCAGGACCTCCACCGAGTGGCCAAGGGCGGTCAGCTCCCGGGTGAGGTGGCGGGTGTAGACGCCCTGGCCACCGCAGCGCGGGTTGCCCCGGTACATGAGGAAGGCGATGCGCAGGCCCCCCGGACGCGGGGGGGCAGCGGGGACGGGGGGCGGTATCTGCACCCCCTTGGACCGCTCCCAGGACTCTTGGACCTCGTGCCAGCGCTGGCGGGGGCTCTTAGGCATACCGAGCTCGGGCCGGGGCAGTCATGACCGCACAGCCTCCCCCGTTCCCCAGGCCCGGTGCAAACAGGGACGCCCTGGTGCCCGGCCTGCGGTCCCGGGGGCGGCAGGGGGGTCGGTCGGGCCCGGCCGGTCAGGCGGTCATGCCCACGAGGGGCCGATTGACGAGTTGGCCGCCCTTCGAGCCCCCGAAGTGGACCCGGCCAGCCGCCCATCGAACCGCCGACGACGGCGTTGCCGTCGGCGAACAGGCCAGGGTCGGGGGCGGTCACGTCGGGGTCCGCCTCGTCGGAGGCGGCCGGTCGCCATGTGGCGAGCCGGAGAGCTGGTGGCCGGGGCGGGGCCCAGGGCGGCGGGTAGTGTCCCGAGATATGGACCTGACGTACCCCCCCGAGGCCGAGGAGTTCCGGGCCGAGATCGCCCGGTGGCTCGAGGAGAACCTGCCCACCGGGTGGGGCGAGCCGGGATACTCGATGTCCAAGGAGGACAGGAAGGCCTTCAACGAGGAGTGGACCCAGACCCTCCACAAGGGGGGCTGGATCTGCGCCAGCTGGCCCACCGAGTACGGCGGCAAAGGCCTCTCGATCCTCCAGCAGGTCGTGCTCAACGAGGAGTTCGCCCGGGCCGGGGCGCCGCTCCGAGCCGACTTCTTCGGGGACACCCTGGTCGGACCGACCATCCTGCAATGGGGTACCGAGGAGCAGAAGCGCCAGTTCATCCCGGGCATCCTCGGCGGCTCGATCGCCTGGTGCCAGGGGTTCTCCGAGCCCGACGCCGGGAGCGACCTGGCCTCGCTCAAGACCCGGGCCGAGCTCGACGGCGACGAGTGGGTGATCAACGGCCAGAAGGTCTGGACCACCCAGGCCCAGTACGCCGACTACATCTTCCTCCTGGCCCGCACCGATCTCGACGCCCCCAAGCACGCCGGGATCTCCTATCTCCTCGTCCCCATGAAGCAGGAGGGCGTCGAGGTCCGCCCGATCGCCCAGGTCGACGGCTCGGCCGACTTCAACGAGGTGTTCTTCACCAACGTCCGTTGCCCCAGGGAGAACGTCGTCGGCGGGGTGAACAACGGGTGGAAGGTGGCGATGACCACGCTCGGCTTCGAGCGCGGCTCGTCGGCCACCACCGGGCACCGCCGGTTCGCCCGCGAGCTCAACGCCATCATCGAGAAGGCCCGCCAACGGGGCAAGGACGCCGACCCCCTCATCCGCCAGGGCCTGGCCAGATCCTGGTCGAAGATCAAGATCATGGAGATCAACGGCTACCGGACCCTGACCGACACCCTGAACGGCACCCACCACACCGCCGCCCTCGGGGCCTGCAACAAGATGTTCTGGTCCGAGATGCACCAGGAGACCCTGGAACTGGCGATGGACATCCTGGGAATGGACGGCCAGATCCTGCGCGGTGGCGCCGAGGGCGTGGAGGTGATCCCGGGCATTCGGCGGGGCCGCTCCGACTACCCGGTGGACGAGCTGCAGGCCTCCTTCTTCTTCTCCCGCTCGGAGTCCATCTGGGGCGGGACGGCCGAGATCCAGCGCAACATCGTGGGCGAGCGGGTCCTCGGCCTGCCCAAGGAGCCCAAGGCCCCGAGCAGCACCTGAGCCCACCCGCGGGGCCGGCCCGACCGGGGCCGACCCGGACGGACTCAGCGGACGGCGTTCCCCTGGCGCAGCCCGGGCGCCGGGAGCCCGGGTGCCGGGAGCCCCGACGGCGCATGGCGTCGGTAGCGCAGGGCCAAGGGGATCGAGGCGAGCAGGGTGGCCACCCCACCGGCCACCAGGGCGACCCGGGGGCTGGCGGCCGAGCTGATCGCCCCGACCAGCGGGGCGCCGATCGGGGTGCTGCCCAGAAAGGCGATGGCGTAGAGGGCCATCACCCGACCGCGTTTGGACGGGTCGGACCGCAGCTGCAAGGTGGCGTTGCCGGTAGCGATGAAGGCGATGCTGCAGGCCCCCATCGGCACCAGGAGGGCGATGGCGACCACCTTGGTCGGGGCCAGGGCGACGGCCACGATCATCGCCCCGAAGACGAGCCCGATCATCGCCATGAGATGGGGCGACGGGCGGTTGCGGTGGGCCACGATCAGTCCGCCGATCACCGCACCTGAACCCATCGCGGCGGTGAAGGCACCGAATAGACCGGCCCCGGAGTGGAAGGTGAGCTTGGCCAGGAGCGGCAGGGTCACCGTGAAGTTGAAGGCGAAGATACCGACGATCGCCATCACGGCGAGGGGGTCCCGGATCGACGGGGTGGACCAGACGTAGCGGAACCCCTCCCGCAGCTGCCCCTTTGCCCGGACGACCAGGGGGGTGCGGTGCAACTCGGCCGGGCGGATGAGGGCCAACGCGCAGATGACGGCGGCGTAGGTGGCGGCGTTGATGAAGAAGCACAGGGCCACCGGGCCGAAGCCGTCACCGAGGACGACGAAGATCAGGCCCCCGATGGCCGGCCCCACCACCCGCGCTCCGTTCATGAGCACGCTGTTCAGGCTGATGGCGTTGGGCAGGAGCTCCCGCCCGACCATCTCGGAGACGAAGGTCTGGCGCAACGGGTTGTCGAACATGTTGAAGCCACCGAGGAGGACAGCCAGCACGTAGACCTGCCACAGCTCGATGTGTCCGGACAAAGTCAGGGAGCCGAGGACCAGGGCGATCCCCATGGCGGTGGCCTGGGTGAAGAAGAGCATGGTGCGCTTGTTCACCCGATCGGCGATGAGACCGCCCCAGGTGCCGAACAGGAGCATGGGCAGGAACTGGAGGGCGGTGACCACCCCGAGGTCGAGGCCGCTGCCGTGCAGTGGGTAGATGACCAGTACGGCCAGGGCCGTCGTCTGCATCCAGGTCCCCGACACCGAGATCACCTGGCCCGAGAAGTACAGCCGGAAATTACGGACCTTCAGGGCCTGGAACGTCTGGCGGGCGGCCGCCCGCACCGCGCTCACGGTTCGGCCACCAGATGCTCGAGCAGGGCGGTGAGCTCGACCGCGACCGCCTGCTCGGGCGGGTCCAGCGAGGCCAGGCGCCGGGTGAGGAAGGCGTTCTTCAGGGTCCGGATGCGCTGGAGGGTCCGTCGTCCCTCGCCCGTGAGCTGGACCCGGCAGATCCGGCGGTCCGCCTCGTCGGCCAGCCGGGTCACCAGGCCGGCGTCCTCCATTCCGGCGACCAGGCGGGTCATGGTGGGCGGCTGGACCTGCTCGGCCGTCGCCAGCTCGCCCAGTGTCGGGGTCCCGAGCCGGCTCACCGAGCCGAGGGCGGAGGCCTGGGCCGGGGACAGCCCGGCGAGTGACTGCTGACGCAGGCGGCGGTTGAGCCGGGTCACCGCCACCCGGAGCCTGGTCGCCAGCTCATCGTCGACCGCCGCGCCCCCGGTCCGGGCCCGCGGCGGCGACCCGGGGGCCGGGGCCTTGGCGGCCCGGCCGGGGCCGGCCGGGGTCCCGGGCCCGGTGAGGGTGGGGGTGACGTCCATGGCCCCATTATAGTTAGTTGTACTAACTAATGTCCACCCTGGGTCCGATGGGGCCGGCCGGCGGCCCGGTCCGGACGCGCTACCTTGCCGGGCATGGCCGACTATGTGATCCCCGAGCCCGAACCGAAGGAGGAGGACGAGCGGCTCTCCATCGAGCTCCGCCACCTGGCCGACAACGCCGTGCTCAAGGGGAAGCCGTCGGGCGACGAGCAGTGCGAGAACTGCCGCTACTACCTCGAGCCCTACAAGGACATCTCGTACTGCTGGCACCCCAAGCTCCGGGTCCTGGTGGGCGCCGACTGGTGGTGCCAGTGGTGGGACGCCATCCCCGAGGAGGAGGCCACCGCCTGATCGGCGGGCCCCGGCTCCGGCGGCCGGTCCCCGCGGGTCAGTACCCCGGGACGTACCCGCCGTGGCCGAGGGCGGCGCTCTCGAAGGAGTCGAGGGAGTCGTCGAGGCCGCCGATGACCTCGGTCACCCAGTCCAGGCGCTCGGTCAGAATGCGCTCGACCCCACCCTGGAGGGTGGAAGAGCTGACGGCGCACGAGCTGCACGCCCCCTGGAGCTGGACCTCCACTACCCCGGTCTCTACGTCGGCCCCCACCAGCACCAGGTCCCCGCCGTCGGCCTGGACCGCCGGCCGCATGAGGTCGATCAGCGCCTGTAGGGCGCGCAGCCGCTCGGCCCGCTCCTCGTCACCCAGTCCGGTGACCGGGTCATCCCGGTTCCCGGTGGACACCCCGGTCCCCGGGTCCGTGGACCCTGCGTCGGTCGTCGTCACCCCCCCATTCTGCCGTGCCGGTGGGCCGACCGTGACACCCCCGCCCGGCCGGCAACCCGAACCGGGGCAATCGGTGGTCGCGGATGGGCCTCCGGGGACCTACATTTGCCCGGTGCCCACCGTGACCGGAGTCGCTCACCTCAGCCTGACCGTCCGGAACCTCCGGCTCAGCGAGACCTGGTACCGCGAGCTCTTCGGGCTCGAGCGGGTCTCCGACGACCGTCAGGCCCGCTTCGACGCCGTCGTCCTGCGCGATCCGGCCTCGCAGATGGTGATCAGTCTGCGCAAGCATCACGGGGCCGGGACGGCCCGCTTCGACGAGAGTCGGACCGGACTCGACCACGTCTCGTTCGGGGTGGCGGACCGCGCCGCACTCGAAAGCTGGGAAAAGCGGCTACAGGAGTTCGACGTGGAGCACTCGCCCATCACCCAGACGCCGTTCGGGGCGGTGCTGGTGTTCCGCGACCCGGACCACATCCAGCTGGAACTGTCCTGTCGGGACGAGGACGCCGGCAAGGACGGCGCCGGCAGCGACGGCTGAAGGTCCGCCCGTTCAGTCGAGCCCCGAGGGCCGGGGCGCCGGCTCGGCGGCCACCGGGTTCTCCAGGCGGCCGATGCCGTCGATCTCGATCCGTACCGTGTCCCCGGGGCGCAGCCACCGGGGCGGGTCGAAGCCGGCCCCGACGCCGGCGGGGGTCCCGGTGGCCAGCACGTCCCCCGGCTCGAGCGGGAAGGCCGTCGTGAGGTACTCGACCATGGCGGCACAGCCGAAGATGAGCTCGGCCGTGGAGGAGTCCTGGCGCAGGTCGTCGTTCACCCAGGTCCGCACGCCCAGTGAGCCAGGGTCAGGCACCTCGTCCGGAGTGACCAAAAAGGGCCCGCTCGGGCCGTGGGTGTCGAAGGACTTGCCCATGGTGAAGGTGGGGGTCCGCCACTGCCAGTCCCGGACGCTCACGTCGTTGATCACCGTGAAGCCGGCCACCACCTCCAGCCAACGGGCCGCCGGCACGTTCTTGCAACGCCGGCCGATGACGATGGCGAGCTCGCCCTCGTAGTCGACCGCCTCGGACACCGCCGGAACCAGGATGGGCTCGCCCGGGCCCACCACACAGGTCCGCTGTTTGTTGAACCAGTACTGGTACTCGGGCGGGGTGCCCCCGAGCTCGGCCACATGGTCGCGGTAGTTCATCCCGATTGCCAGCACCTTGGGCGGCGCGGGCACCGGGGCCAGGAGCCGAACCGCCGGCACCGGCCAGCGCCGGCCCCGGCCCCGGGCGGCACGGGACGCCGCCTCGAGGGCGCCGGCGCCCGAGGCGAGCAGCCGGACCATGTCCCCGGGCAGATCGACCGCCGGGTCGGTCAGGTCGACGATCTCGTCGCCGGCGAGGACCCCGGTGCGCGGCGCCGGCGCGATGCCGGCCGGGGCGCCGGCGAGCGACTGCTCGGGGGGGAGGAAGCTGGTCAGGCGCACCGGCCGACCTTACCGGCCGCTCTGCCCGGGGCCGGTGGGGCGGCCGGCGGGGTCAGACCCCCAGCTGCGCCTTCATCTCGTCCCAGTTGCGCTTGGCGTGTCGGGCCATGAGGCCGCCGATGACCTCGATGGTCCCGTAGAGGATGCACCACAGGCCGACCACCACCACCAGCACGGTGAGCGCGTTGCCCGGGTGCCGCAACGCCCAGATGCCCAGGAGGATCGAGACGATGCCCCGGATCAGGTAGAGCCACCAGTAGGGGACCCGGCGGTTGGCGAGCGAGCTCACCATGTCGGTGACACCCCAGAACAGCAGCACCCAGGCGATGAGCACGGCGATGACGAACAGGGTGATGTTCGGCCACACCAGGCAGACCACCCCGGCACCGATGGAGATCACACCCATGATCAGGTAGCCCCATCGGAAGCGGGCCGCCCGGAACGAGCCGATGATCTGGAACACCCCGACGGCCAGGAAGAAGGCGCCGGCGAAGTAGGCCACCGCGTAGAGGGTGGCGTGCTTGTAGCTGAGCACGAAGAACCCGAAGAGGATCGAGATGATCCCGCCGGCCAGGTACCACCCCCACATCTTCTGCGTCATCACGGCCAGTTCGTCCCCGGCGGCGACCTCGGCCGGGGTCAACGGGGTCGGGCTCATGGTGTCCTCCTCGTGCCGCCGGATCGGCGGCATCCGATCGTATGGTACCTGGTGGGGGGCCGAAAACCGGGGATCGGCCGGTCCTCCGGTACGGTCAGGCCACCCCCGGCCGGTTGACCAACCCAGCGGCGGCGGCGGCCACCCGGGACCCCCACGACCCGGCGGCGGCGGTCCAGCGGCCTGGCTCACCGCCCAGCGCGTCGGCCTCTTCCCAGAGCTCCGCTTCGATCGGGTCGAGGACCCCGCGGATCGCCGCCATGGCCTCGGGATCACCCTCGACCCGGGTCCGCAGGGTCGCCACGTCGTGCCACAACTGCTCGTCGCCCAGGGCGTCGGGTACCGCGGCCTGCGGGCCGGGGCCGAACAGGACCGGCACGAACACGCTGACGCAAGGGCTCCCGGTCGCCACCCAGGCCCGGCGGGGGGCGGACGGATCGGCCGGCAGCTCGGCCACCATCGACGAGGTCGTCGCCATGAATCCCCGCACGTGCATACAGACCGTGACCCCGGTGAAGTCGGCCAGCACCGCGGCCGGCGGCCCCTGGGGGGCGTCCCCGGCCCCCGGCGCCCCCCAGGGGCCGCGGCCGTGGTCGCGCAGGTGGGCCACCGTCTGACGGGGACCGGGGGGGCCCGGTCGGGCGGCCAGCAGCGCCCGGCTGGCCGCCAGCCGGCGGTCGGCGTGCCCGGTCGGCTCACCGGGCCGCCGCCAGCGGTCGAAGTCGTCACCGGGCACCAGATCGTCCGAGGCCACCGACCAGTCGGTCCCGATGGTGATGCGGTTGCTGATGGCGCCGGCCCGGCCCACCGGCTTGGCGGCCCAGGCCGATCCGGCGGTCTCGAGGACCCAGGCCCGGACCGGGTCGGCGATCAGGAAGGACGAGAAGTAGGCCTCGCCGTAGGTGTTGGCCACCCCTCCCTGGCCGAAGCGGGCGAGCAGCCCGGTGACCACCTCGAGGGCCTCGTCCGCGGTCCGGGCCCGCTCGAGGCCCAGCCGGACCAGGTCCATCCCGATGAGGGCCGGCGGGGCCGCCGCCGCGTCGACGACGGTGTAGATCTCCTCGTTGCCGATGGCCACGCCGTGCTCATTGAGGCCGTGCTCGGCCCCCCACAGCCAGGTGGGGCGGGCCAGGACGGTCGCCGCCGCCCCGAGGTCGGGGATGGTGAGGTACTGGGTGCCCAACGTCGGGGCGCCCGGGCGGCGGTCGTGGGCGGCGACCAGTTGCACCTCGGTGGGCGGTCGGTCCGAATTCTTGGCGAAGATCGAGCCCTGCGGCCCGAGCGCCCACAAGGTGTCACACATCGCCTGCACTGTACGAGGGGCGCCGCCGGGGCCCGGGACCGGTCCCCGGCGGGCGGTCGCCGGGACGGGCCGGGAGCGGCTTCCCCGCGGCCATTAGGGTTGACCCGTGGAACCCGACGAAGTCCTCGCCGTCGACCAGATCGACCTCTCCGACCTCGACTTCTGGAGCCGTCCCTGGCCCGAGCGCGAGGGGGCGTTCCGGACCCTGCGGCGGGCGGACTCCAAGCCTTATTACGACGCCCCCGAGTTCGACGTCGAGACCGCCTTCGAATTCCCGGTCGGCCCGGGCTACCGGGCCCTGATGCGGCACGCCGATGTCACCGAGGCCAGCCGACACCCCGAGATCTACCGGTCCGGTCAGGGCGCGGTGAGCATGATGGACATGCCGGTCGAGATGCTCGAATACTTCGGCGGGATGATCAACACCGACGACCCCCGGCACGCCCGGCTCCGTCGCATCGTCTCCCAGGCATTCAACCCGCGGATGGTGCGCAGCATCGAGGACACCATCCAGGTGGTGGCCGACGACATCATCGACCGGACGGCGCCGACCGGAGGCTGCGACTTCGTCGTCGACATGGCGGCTCCCCTCCCCCTGAAGGTGATCTGCGACATGATGGGCGTCGCCCAGGCCGACTACGACGCCGTGTTCCGTTGCTCCAACGTGATCCTCAGCATGGGTGACCCCGAGTACGTCCCCGAGGGCACCGATCCGATCCTGGCCTTCATGAGCGCCGGGGCCGAGTTGACCGCACTGATGGAGGACATCGGCAAGTTCCGGGTGGAGCACCCGACCGACGACCTCACCTCGGCCCTGGTGAACGGCAACGTCGACGGGGAGGCGCTCAGCCACGCCGAGCTGGCCTCGTTCTTCATCCTGCTGGTGGTGGCGGGCAACGAGACCACCCGCAATGCCATCAGCCACGGGCTCCTGGCCCTCACCGAGCATCCCGACCAACGCGCCGTCTGGCAGGCCGACGTCGAGGGGGTGGCCGCCGCGGCGGTGGACGAGATCGTGCGCTGGGCCACCCCCGTCATCTGGATGCGCCGGACGTTGAGCGAGGAGACGGTCCTGTCGGGCACCGAGTTGCACCCCAACGACCGGGTCATCCTCATGTACGCGTCGGCCAACCGTGACGAGGACGTCTTCGACGACCCGTACCGCTTCGACGTGACGCGCAACCCCAACCCCCACGTCGGCTTCGGGGCGCCCGGTCCGCACTTCTGCCTAGGGGCCCACCTGGCCCGGCGCGAGCTGATGGTCATGTTCCGCGAGCTGTTCCGTCGCCTGCCCGACATCGAGTCGACTGGCGAACCGGACCGCCTGCGGTCGGCCTTCATCAACGGGATCAAGCACCTGGACTGCGCCTTCACCCCGGCCGGGGCATCCGGCCGCTGAGCGCCGGCCGGCCGGGGGGCGGGCGGCGTCCCAGGCCTCGGGACGGGCAAGCTGGGTGAGCAGCGAGAGATTCCCTGCAACGGCCGGGCCGCCCCGGGCGTCTGGACAAGTGATGGGGGAAAACGGCGCAGCCACTCAGTCGCACAGCAGGGAAAACCGGCCGGCCGTGGCGCCGGAGGCGCCCGGACCGGGGGCCCAGCACCCCACCCGCCCGGTGGTGACCCCCGCTCCCCCGCCCCGGCCCCAGGAAGGGGTCGACGGCCCGGACGAGGCGGCGGCCCGGGCGGCCGCCGCGGCCGCACTCGGGCCCCCCACCTTCGGCCAGTTCTACGAGCAGCACTTCACGGGGCTGGTCCGACTGGCCGTCCTCCTGACCGGTTCGTCCGAGGTGGCGGCCGACCTCGTCCAGGACTGCTTCGTCCGCCTGCACGGGCACTGGTCCGGGGTGCGCCAACCCCTTCCCTACGTCCGGCGCTCGGTGGTCCACGCCTGCGCGTCGCACCACCGTTCCGCCGCCCGGGCCCGGCGCACCAGCAGCCACCTGGTCCCCGGAGCCACCGAACTCGGTGCCGATGAGCTCGGGGACGCACTGGCCAAGTTGGCGCCCAAGCAGCGGGCGGCCATCGTCCTGCGCTTCTACGACGACCTGCCCGAGGACGACATCGCCCGGGCCCTGCGGTGCCGACCGGCCACGGTCCGGTCCCTGGTCCACCGGGGACTGGCCGAGCTGAGAAAGGTGATCGAGCCATGAGCTTCGAAGACGACCTCCGCCGCGGTCTCGAGGACCGGGTGAGCTCGGTCGACGCGGTCCCCGACCCCGAGGATCTGCTCGAGCGTTCCGGTCGGGCCGCCCGCCGGCGGAACCAGACCTTCGCCCTGTTCGCCGTGGCCGCCGCCCTCGTTGTCGGGGCGGCCGGCATCGCCGGCGGCGCCGCCCTCTCGGCCCCCAAGCCGACCGGGGTGGCGTCCCCACCGGCCGCATCCCCGAGGGGGGTCTCGGGACCCGATGCCGCCCTGGCCCCCGGCGCCGCGCCGATCGGCGGGGCCACCACTACGGTCCCGCCGGCCGAGCCCCTGGCTCACCTCTTCTCACGCACCACGGCGGCCGGGGTGACGATCCGGGTGTACACGGCGCCGGCCGGAGGCCCGGTCCCCGGGTGCCCGCCGACCGCCGGGTGCGTACCGCCCCCCGTCGTGTCCCCCACGACGACCACCACGGTGCCGTCGGGCCTGCCGACGCCCATCGGGTGCGGCGGCGTGGCGGCCTGTGTCCCCGGGACCGGACCGTGCAACGGCACCGTCATCTGTTCGACCCCGGTCACCTGCCCGCCCAACGCCCTCTGCGCCCAGCCCCTGAGCGTCCCGCCCCAGACCTCCACCCCCGGCGCAACGTCGTCGGGCGTCACGTCGTCCGGCCCGGCATCATCGGGTCCGGCATCATCGGGTCCGGCGACGACGGTGCCGGGCTCGTCACCGGGCCAGGCCTCGTGCTCCGAGGAGTCAGTCACCATGGAGCTCTCGACCGATGCCGCGGTGGGGACCGCTGAGATGACCGTGCCGGCGGCCCCGGGCACCCCCGCCGGCTCGATGGCGCTGGCCGCGAGCGGATCGTTCGGGACGGCCGAGAGCGCCCCCTCGGCCTGGGCGCTGGTCGCGGCGGGCCCGGGGGTCGCCACGGTCCGGGTCACCGTGGCCGGGGCCACCGATCAGATGGCGCCGGCGGACGGGCTTGCCGTGGTCGCCCTGCCGGGCCTCGCCGACCTGGGTGGCGACACGATCGACGCCCTCGACGCCACCGGCAACGTCCTGTCCTCGGTGACCGTGCCGGCCGCCGGCTCGGTCCCGACCCCGATCGAATGCGCTCCGACCACCACCACGACGACGCCGACACCGACCACTACCACCGGCCCTCCAACCACGGGCACGGTCACGCCGACGACGGGCACCGTCCCGCCGGCGACGGTCCTGCCCCCGGTCAAGGGGGCCCCGAGCGGTGCCAGCGGGTCAGCGGGGGCGGCCCGCCCCACCGCCGGTCAGGTCGCCGACCGTCCGGCGGACGGAGCCGCGGTTCTCTGAACCCGACGGTGCCGGCTCAGCCCTCGGGTTCGGCCGAGGACTGCGGCCCGCGGGAGCGCACCTCGTCGACCTGCTCGAAGGCCGCCCGGAGGTCGGCGATCCACGCCTCCTCGTTGGTGCCGACCAGCCGCACGCACCAGGCCAGGGCCTCGCTGCGGCTCCGGGCCACCCCGGCGTCGATGAGGGTGTCGAGGACCTGGCGTTCCTGGAGCCGCAACCGGGTCATGACCGGCACGCTCAGGGTGGTGAACAGATGGGTGGTCCCGCCGCACGAGGCCCCCCAGGCGACGTGGCGGCCGAAGGCCGCCTGGGCCTCGTCGGCGATCCGCATCCGACGGTCGCGGGTCTCCTCGCGAAAACCCCCGATGCGGGCCGCCTCGGCGGTCCGCTGCTCGTCGTCACCGGCACCCTTCTCCAGCTCGACCGGGGCCAGCGGACCCACCACCAGGATCTCGTCATCGTCGACGGTGACCTCGGCGGCCCCGGTGAACCATCCCTCGGACAGGCGCCCCGCGAACCAGGCCCGGATGCGCTGGCGCTGCTCGGTGGTGGTGCGTTCCTCAGCCCACTGCCGCTGTCGGCCCCGGCCGCGCCGGCCTCTCGATGGTGGCCCCTGCTGTGCTCCCGAGTCATATTTCATAATTACAACATTACATACTATGAATAGGACCCGCAAGGGGTTTCCGGCACGGTGACCAGGAGCCGTCCCCCGGGTCCCGGTCCAAGTGAGGGGCGGCTCCGCTACGTTCGCCCGGTGGACGAGAAGGTGACGATCCGGGACGCGGGGCCCGGGGAGGCCCCGATCCTCGAGGAGCTGCAGCGCCGCGCCTCGTTGCACGGGGAGGCCTACCGGGCCCAGCTGATGGCCCACCCCGACGCCATCGAGGTGGAGGCGGCGGCGATCGCCGCCGGGCTGGTGCGGGTCGCCTGGGTGGACGGGCGGCGAGCCGGGTTCTCCGCCGTGCGTCCGGTGGACGCCGGGGACTGCGAGCTCGACGGCCTGTTCGTCGAGCCCGAATTGATGGGCGGGGGGATCGGGCGCGCCCTGGTGGCCGACGTGGCCCGGCGGGCCGTGGCCGGTGGTGCCACCCGGATCGTCGTCATCGCAAACCCCCAGGCGGTCGGCTTCTACGAGCGGATGGGTTTCGGTTCCGGATCTCCGGCCGACACCCGTTTCGGCCCGGCCCATTGGATGCACCGGACGCTGTGAGCGGCGGCCCGGGCCGCTGACCGGCCACGCGGGGAGCGGGTCCCCCGGTCGCTGACGCCGTCCGACCCCGTCGTCCCCGGCATCCCCCAAACGGAGGGTCCGGGACTTGCCCGGGCCGTTCTGCTCACAGCACCCGCTTGAACCCCTCGTGGGTGGCGGCGAAACCGTGACGCTCGTAGAAGCGGTGGGCCGCCCCCCGCTCCCTGTTGCTGGTGAGCTGGGCCCGGTAGCAGCCGGCGGTCGAGGCGCGACTGACGGCGGCCTCCAACAGGGCGCCCCCGATGCCCCGGCCCCGCCGGGCGGGGTGGACATGGACCGACTCGATCTCGGCGCACCGGCCGCCGAGGACCTGGAAGTGGCGGAAGACGATGAGCTGACACATGCCGACGACCGACCCCCCGAGCTCGGCTACCAGGACCTCGCACCCCGGGCTGGATCGGATCTCGGCCAGGGCGTCCTCGTAAGGGCGCGGGTTCCCCGGCTCCTCCTTTCCGGCCACCAGCGCCCCGCCCACCAGCAGGTCGACGAGAGCGGGGACGTCGGCGTCCCGGGCTCCCCGGATGCTGAGTCCGGCCGGGACCACTGCGGGTGCCGGCGCCATCAGTCGAGTATGCCCTGGACCGGCCGCCGTGGGGCGGTGGGGCCCGTCGAGATCATCACGGATCCCAGGGGCCATTGACCATGGCCGGGGGGAGAGGGTGGTCCGGGTTGGTTCCAACCCGGACCGCGAGGGCCGGGCCCGGCCCGGCCCGGCCCGGCCCGGCCCGGCCCGGCCCGAGACAGGATCTCAGGCCGCCTCACCCACGCAGAGGGACTCGACGCCCTTGTCGTGCTCGTCACCCAGGGCGACGACCGGCACGTCGCGTCCGCTCGGCCCCGACTCGGTCTCGTGGTCGCGCTCGGTCTCGTGCAGGGCTCGGTCCATTTGGGTCTTCCTCTCTCCTGAAATCTGATCTCGTGCGGTTGTGACGGGAGCCCGGCGAACCCTCACGGGCTCGGCGGGATGAAGGGCACCTCCCGATGTCACAGTCGGGCTCCGGCCGCTCCGGCCCCGGGTCGAGACTCCCCCTGCCATTTCGGGCGATCGTTGGATGGCCTCTGCCTCCATTTGGGCGCGACAGACCGGTCCGATGGGCCTGCATATGGGTCGGACGCGGCGCGGACGGCCGCTCCGACCTGACCTCCGCCGGATCGGACCCCGGCTCGGGGCCGATCGTCCGGCTTACCGGAGTGCCGGGTGGCAGAGGGACATGAACCCTGTGGCCGGCATGGAACCAAAAGAGCCGCTCCCTGGTGGAAGCGGCTCTTCGAAGGTCTCCGGACCAGTGAAAGTCCTGTTCATACCTTCGAAGGCGCCTCCAGACCGATGGCCGCGGCTCCCGCCGCTCCGATCGACCGGGCACACTTCTGCGCCATACCGACTACCGGCAGCCCGCGCGACATCGTGGCGCCGGTAGCGTCGCCCGAGCGCCAGACGGCCTGGCGCGTGGTCGCGGTGACGAGCTGCATGGGAAGACACTCTACACGATACCCACCATCAATGGAACCAGGAATTCGATGTTCTTTCCGGGAAATAGCTGGGGGTTCGGCTCCGACCGGGTCCCGGGACGGGCCGCACCGGAAGACGCCTGGGGCGGTCTGACTTCAGGCCTCTTGTAAGCGCCCCCGGCACAAGCGCCCCCGGCAGGATTCGAACCTGCGACGCACGGTTTAGGAAACCGACGCTCTATCCCCTGAGCTACGAGGGCACGCTGGACTTTTAGGTTACCGCCAGGGTCACAGTCCTCGATTGCCAACCGGCGCTCGACCGGCTCCGGTCCCAGGTGACGACGGGACCTCCCCGAACACCGACCGGCGCGGGCCCGCCGGATCGGGCCTGTCCTTCTCCCCGCCACCGGGGCATCTACCCTGGCCGTTGCACGACATGCCGACCACCATGAACTCGACCGACAATCCTGTGGCATCCGGCGTCGGGACCTCAGCCCCCTCGGATCCGCAGGACGGACGGCGGCCCAGACGGGTCGGCCACCTCCCGGGCTGGACGGTGGCGGTGGTCACCCTGACCGGGGTCGTCGTGCTTACCGTCATTGCCAACCTCTGGTGGATCGCGGTGCACCGGCCTGGTCTGCCTTTCGACGTCGACGAGTCCGGTTATCTGCAGCGCGCGATACGTGACTCGGACGCGCTCCACGCAGGCGGCCTCAGTCAGCTGCTGCACGTCGTCCGCCAACCGGATCCCCAGGCACCGCTCGTCCCCGTGACGGCCGGCTTCGTCCGCTATGTGACCGGCGCCGGTCCGTACCGGCTGCTGGGCGTCGAGCAGCTCTTTGTAATCGTCCTCGCCGTCGCGACCTACGTCGCCGCGAGTCGGCTCGCCTCCCGCCGGTGGGCGGTGCTCGCGGCGGTGGTCGTCCTCGCGCTGCCGGGTGTGATCGACGGCGGCCGGCAGTTCGGCTTCGCCCTGCCGGCGGCGGCAATGGTCACCGCTGCCCTGGCCGCCCAGCTCGGCGCGGCGGATTTCCGCTCCACGCCGCGGTCGCTCGTGTGGGGGCTTCTGCTGGGCCTCGCCGCTCTCAGCCGGACGATGGTCCTCGGTTTCATCGCCGCTCTCCTCGTTGCTGCCGCGGTGCGGTTAGTGGCCGTCCGGGCGGGGCCCCGTCAGCTCCTCAACGCAGGGGGGGCGGTCATCGTCGGGTTCGTCGTCGCCGCCCTCTGGTACTCGGCGACCTGGCGGGCCGTCGCCCACTACCTGACGTCCTACGGGTACGGCGCCAATGCCGCCAGGTTCGGTCTGGCTAACCCGGTCTTGTCGATGCGATGGTGGACGGAACGCTTCACGAGGGCGGCCAACACCGATGTCTTCTTCCCCCTGGCCGCGGCGCTCGCCGTCTGTACCGGCCTCGGAGTGGTCGGCCTGGCGCGGCGCCGGCGCACGTCGCGGCTTGCCGGGGCCGACCACCGGGCCCGGCGGGACGCTCGGCGTGCCCGCCTAGCCGGTGACCCCCTGACGGTGGCGCTCTTCGTGGTCCTGAGCTATCTGGTGCTGTCGAGCACACGCAACGCCGGGTCGGATTTCGAGCTGGCCCTGATCCCCGCCGCGGTCCTCCTGATCATGGCGGCGGCCAGCCGGGCCGGAGGTGTCGCTTGGCCGGTCGCCCTCACCGTATGTACGGCCGCCGCCGTGTTCAGTTTTGCCGCCGAGAGTGGGGTCGTCCCCGGGAGCACGTCGACCACCCGCTCGATCAGCCTGGGCTCGCTGAGCATGCCGGTTTTCGACAGCCGGGGCTCACTCTTCCGGCACGCCGAGCTGGTCTTCGGGGGCTGCCCGTCGATCGTCGTGTGCATGCACGTCCCGCCACCCACCACCGATTCGCAGTACCTGGTCCGGTGGCTGGCCGCCGTCGACACTGGGGCCGGCCTGATCCACGCCGACGCGCTCGCCCGGGACCGGGACCCCGTCGTGTTCTTCAGTGTCCAGGACCCGTTCTTCGACACCAATTCCGTTGACCTCGCCTACCAGCTGGCTTTCCACCAGGCGCTGCCCACCGGGCTCCTGGTCCCCCCCTCCCAGGCGGGGCTCTCCTTGATCCGCCAGCTCGAGGCGCCGCAACTGGGCGAGCCGAACCTGGTCGTCGTCGGGCCGCCCTCGGCCGTGGCCCGGTCACGGGCCTTCTCCCCGCTCACCGACCCCGGAGTGGTCCGGGCCGCCCTCCGTTCTGACGGATTCAGCGAGATCGGGCGGCTCATCCTGC
>Ga0182024_10004241_pt1 | contig 33230 bp, 22 predicted proteins | sample P32metaG_FD_120480 | JGI IMG/M metagenome (GOLD analysis project Ga0182024, IMG submission 120480) | Permafrost microbial communities from Stordalen Mire, Sweden - P3-2 metaG (Illumina Assembly) | ecosystem: Environmental > Terrestrial > Soil > Wetlands > Permafrost | place: Sweden: Stordalen... | reverse complement strand
CTCCGCAACCGCGCCCCATGCTTGAACGTCGGCGATCCTGCGAACCGCGAAGCTGAGCTTCTTCAGTGTGCCTGACGATGCCGCAAGCCGCGCCATCAGCGGGGCGTAGAGCCCGGCCAGCGCGTTCTGTTCGTTGATGATCGCCTCGAATACCCGGCCATAGGTTTCGTCACGCTCGGTCTGAAGGTCTTTCCGGCGCACCACCGCGCCTTGCGCATCCGTGAGCCGGGTTTCGAGGGTCTGGAGCGCGGAGTTCTCCTGCGCGATGCGGCCGGTCAGCGCCGCGTATTGATCGCGGACGACCTTATCGGCGCTGAACAGCGCCTCAAGACGCGTCATTTCGGCGGCGATCGGCGCGAGCGGAAGCCCCGAAAGATCGGCAGCGTCCGGAATCAAGGCGACGTTTGGGTCGCCGGGCGGCGGCGGAACGCCATTGAGCTTGCGGACCTCGCCATCGGCCCATGCGACGTAGGCTGTCAGGCTCTTGTCGACGTCGCCCTTGTAGATCAGCAGGAAATCGTCCCATTGCTGGTCGCTCATGCCGCTGGCGCCGTGTCGAGCTCGAGCTTGGCGCAACATCTCCGGCGCGCCGGTGGCGCGGACGCTTCGGACCTCGTCCTGCAGGGCGACGAAGGTGCGGCGCTGATTGCCGAAGGACTGGATCTTGTTGCGTAGATTCTGGGCCGCCCCGCTGAGCTGGGTGTGCCGAGCCACCTGCGCCTCGGTGCCCTTGACGACGAGCTTGGCGCGATCGGCTGTGTAATCCGCGATCAGCTTCTTCTTCTGCCCGACTTGGGTGGTCAGCGTTGCGACAAGGCTTTCTTTCTCAAACTCAGTGGCGATGCGGTCCGAGATGTCGGCGATCGCCTCGGCCTCGCGCTCGCGCGCCTGCTGGAACCGCGAAGTCTGCTGGTCGCGCAGCTCGGCGAAATCGAGCGCCCATTCACGATCGTCCTGGGAATGCGACTCGAAGATCACGCGCTCAATCTCGTCAACCAGGCCGTCGGAGACGCCCTTGGCCGAGCAAAGCTCCTCGACGAATTGCTGGGAGAGATACCGGGCACGCGGAAAGGTCATATGGCCGTTGGCGTCGCTGCCATCCAGGGCGCGCGTCACCGTCGCGCCCCCGCCCCAGGTCAGCGTCGTCGATGCGTTGCCGATCAATTTGCGCGCCCGGGCTAAGAACGACGGGCTGATGTTCTCATCGGCGTTCCAGCCGGACGGCGAAATCGCGTCGCAGCCGGCCGCGATCACGTCGGCCAGGGCTGTCTTCCCCGATCCGCGCGCGCCGATGATGGCGACGAGACCATGATTGAGAGGGATGTCGGGCGTGGTGGCCCAATCCGCATTGCCGGTCTGGACGTGCGAGATGACCTGCGACGGCATGGCCGAGCGCGGCGGCTGCTCACCGACATAGGCGCGCCCGTCGGGATCGATACACGCTTGGCGGAGCGCATCGAATTCGAGCCCGCCCTTGATCCACGAGAAGCGATTTCCGAATGGCGACGCCACGTCGTCGAGCTTATGCGCGTCGCTCCCGTGCAGACAGGGCTTCAGCCCGCCGTAGCGCGCGCGGATTTCGTCGGGCCTGAGGTCCTTCTGACCCAACCAGAACTCACGCTGCGCAGGGCTGCCCGCGAAGATCACATGGGCGAAGCCCTCGATCTCGCGTCGGATCGTCTGATCGGCAGCCTCCCGCACGCCCGACGTGCCGTCCGTCGCGCCGCCGGCCACCGCGATCAGGATGTTGTTCCTCGCCCATCCGCTTTCGGAGAACACTTCGCGGAGCTTCTGGAAATTGACCTTGAACTGGTTGGCGCCGTAGGCGAGCGCCGCGCGATCGTCGGTGATGTTGGGATCAGCCTTCTTGCCGAGGCGCATCAGGTCGGCCCGGGTGCAATCGAAGCGATCCTGCATCACGTTGAATTGCAGGCGCGAGAGCAGGCGCTGCAGCTCCTCGATGTGCTTCGGGTCTTCCGGGCTGACGAAGAGGTGGAGGTTGACGAAACCGCCCTTGGCCGTCGCCACGTCCAACCGCAGCTCGACGTTGGGAAAGACGAGCTTGGCCTTCGGCAGCCTGCCAGCCACCTTGCGCCGAAGCACCTCCTCGTATGTATCCGTCACGTAGTAGTCGGTCACCGCGATCGCCTCGATCGCCGGCGCCGCCATTTCCAGCGCGGTCAAATAGTCTTCCCAGGCGGTCGGCCCGCCGAATTGATTGTTCATCGCGGTGCCTGGCGCGTGAATGTGCGGCTCCCACCGGCGCCACTCCGATCCTCTGCTCAGCATTTCCCCGACGCCCCCATATTCTTGCTCGTCTCCGGCGTCTGGCCCAGGCGCTCCTCAATATTCAGCCATGGCGATATGCTCACGACCTCACCACGGCTGCCGATCAGCGCGATCTCAATGCCGGCCAATGCACACCGAGGGGCCAAGCGCTCCGCGAGCCGAATCGTGCCTTCCGTCATCGGCACGACCGCGACCTGGCGACGGCCTTGCGCCGGGGTCGCCATCAACATGCCTACCGTCTCGCAAAGCCCTTTGTAGAGCCGCGATACCTGTCCGGGATGGCGGGTGTTGATGATGCCACCCTTGCACTCGGCCGAGATGACCTGGCCTCCACCTTCCGCCACCACATCGCTGAGACCCGAACGGGGATTGACCGTAATAGTCTGGCCCTCAGGGTTCCTGTAAACGCCGCCATAAGCCGTGCTGCCAAGGCTAGACGTCTTCGAGAACCCACGGCGCGAAAGCCAACCTGCGAAGTCGAACTGCTTGCCATGCTCGCCGTCAGGATGGATGCGCACGTCGCGAGCGCCTTCCGTGCGCAGCAGATGCATGGCGTAGGCGACCATCACCGCACCTTCGTACAGGTGGTGCTCATGCGCGTCATTCGCCTTGCCGACGCGGTTTGGCGGCGGCGCCAATGCCGTGACAAGATCCTCGAAATCCAAGCCCGCCTCCCGATTTCGGCAGTCTAATAGCCGCCGCCCCGCCATTGACAGTCCTATATAACCGGCCATATTTGCCCGGTAAAGGAGGCCCTCTCATGTTTGCCTACAGCCCAGAGAAATTCACATCGCTTTACGAGTCGGATCTCGGCCAGCACATTTGGGGGTTCCTGACGCGTCCGGAGAATGTGGCGCGACTGGAAACGGCCTCTGAACTGAGCAAGCCCGCAGTCGAAGGCATCGAGGAGCAGCTTCTCACAGAGTTCAGGGAAGAGGTCCTGGCCGATCGCGTGAAGCAGATGGTCGGCCACATGGTCCGGCAAATCTTGGAGCAGAGGGATTGGGTGCTCGACCAGAGTGACGTGAAGGTGCAGTCAGTACCGTTCAGCAAGGCCGCGCGCTACCGCCGCCCCGACTGGTTCACCTTTCACGCATTCCGCAACGCGAGCGACCCGCGCGACGTCGTCATCACTGATCGGCGGCAGAATGCCCCGCTGCCCGCCGGCGTGCGCTGGACCTACTACGCGACTTTCGCCAGCCCACTGAAGGCCGCTGTGGCGTTCGGCGTGCGCGACATCCGGCAGCTTCGCCAGCAGGTCCATTCGCATGGCTATCAGCGCGTGCACATCGAGCGGATGTTGCGCCGCGCCTAGCGGGTCGGAGGAAAGGATGACTGTTCGACATGCGCCTATAACTTTGGCCGCCGATACCCCCGGGCAGGCTGCTCGCACTGGTCAATCGATTTTGAAGGATATGTTCGCGTGACGCGCGCTGATGTCTTTACCGAAGAGACCATGACCCGCCCGCTCTTCGAGGAGCTTACCGGGGACCACGCACGTGAGCACGAATGGTCCGGGCCGTACGGCTTCGCCATCGGCGGTATGATGCAGGCCAATACCGCTTCCCTTGCCGAGGAATACTTCGCTGCCGCCAATGAGCTGGTGGACGCGATTAAGGAGAAGCGTATCGCCGACTACCAGGTAGGCAACGCAGCCCTATTCCTCTACCGGCACTCTTGCGAACTCATTCTCAAAGCCGCACTACCCGCTTCCAAGCGAACTCATAATTTGACTGGCCTCACCGACAGCTTCGTGGAAATGGTCAAAGATAAATATAGACAAGATGTGCCTGCCTGGATCGTGAGGCGAATGAAGGAATTGGCTGCCATCGATCCAAATTCGACCGCATTCCGGTATGGCAACTACGGAACGCCAATCGACGCGGGGGACGCGCCCATCGAGTTCGAAGCCTATGTCAGCCTGTCGCACCTGCAGGCTGCGATGCTGGCGCTTAACTCTGCATTGGTTTCGGCGGTCGCGGAGATCAGGCTGGGTCGTCACGGACCTGCGCTATGACTAGCCCGCGCGCCCTCTCCCGGTGGCTGGCAAGCCGCCGGCGATGTTCATCCGTCAGGGGGATGGGGGCGGTCCAGCGAAGTTCGGAATGAGCTCGCTCGCTGAGACTCGGCGAGAACTCCGGCCGGCCGTGGTCGTCGAAGGTCACAAGCGCGCGGTCGAATGCGGCATCCCAAAGCGCCGAGAGGAGGAGGCCGTTGTGCACGTCAAGCCTTTCCGCGTCTGTCTCGCATTCCGCCCAGGGGATGATGTGAGAGGCACGAATTAGGGCTGCGTCGGTGATGCCGGTCAGGGGACAGCGGCCCTGCCAGTAGTCCATCAGACGGGTACGGAAAATGTCCTGGCCGATCCGCTGTACGACGAGACGCTCGGCCTCGGTGGTTCGCGGCAGATTGGCGACGCGGGTTTCGAACTCGCGCAGCGGCGCGTCAGGAAGGCTGAGGCCAAGCGCGTATACGCGATCGACCGCAGCGTACAGTTCGCGCAGGGTTGCGAAGGCGTAACGGGCTTTGCCGGGGCCTTGCACATCCGCTGAAGGCGGTTCGAGCTCAGCGACTACGCCAGCATGATCTACAGCGAGAAACCACGGCCCATTGATGCCCTCGGCGGCCAGATAGATAACTCCGTGCGCCGTGGTGGACGCGAATGCTCGCCACCCGGCATCTTCGCCTAGAACACGTCGAAAACCGTTCTGCGACGCGGCCTTCTCACATTCCTCGCGAACCACAAAGGACTGGGGCGCTTCAATCATTGTCTATAGATCTCGCGCCATGAGACGTTCCGACCCAGGTGCTCCCCTCAGGGTCAGCCTCAGCCAAGGATCGCAGCGGAGGTCATCAGGGGGGCGAGTAGTGGTCGTCACGATGTATTGAAAGGCCGCTGTTCCGGTCATCTCCTCAAGCTCACGCATCAGCCGGAACAGCTCGTCATAGATGCTGAGACCGAGATCGGCCTCACGGGGGCTATCGTGAACGAGGAATGCGGGGATGCGCGTTGCGCCCTCGATGCTCAAGCAGAGGCAGGCGAGGTCGAAAGCCAGCACCTTAAGCGACTCTATGGCCGCTGTACGGCGATCTCCGTCGACATCGACGGTCAATTGCAGCCTATCGCCGCTCAGCGTCACGGCTCCCTTCGCATTCTCGTTGATCAGACGACGAATGATGGCGGAGAATTTCTCCGTTATTCGGCCGAAGGTAAGGCCCTGCTTGTCGCGGAAGGCTGCAAGCCGCTCCCGTTCTTTGGTCAACCTGTCCTCGAGGCTACGGAGCCGCTTTCGGACCTCATCTCGCTCGGTCGATAGCTCCGTAAATCGCTCGACGCCTTCCTTGAGTCGCGTCGCCGCCTGCCATGCGGACGTGCGCGCGTCGCGTACGCTTTCGATGGCTTGAACCCGCTTCTCCGCCTCCTCGACCTGCTGGCGCCCGAGAGCGCCGGCAGGCTGAAGAGCTTTTAGCCGAGCCTCCAGACCGTCGATTTTTTGCTTCTGATCGCCGACTTCCTGGCGCTTGGTAGCTAGGCGGGCTCGGCATTCTGTCTCATTGTGCAGCTTGTGGGACAGGCCGCATTTCTCCGCGAGCACCTTGTCGATCGGCACCTCACAGACCGGGCACACCTGACTGGCCGCGTTCTCAGCCGCCGCTGACAGACTTGGCATTTCGCTGGCGAGCAGAGTCATTACGTGCTTCTCCGCCGGTATCTGCGCCTCCACGCGGATGCGCTCTTCGTCAGTCCGCCGCAGTTCTTCACGGGTTGCCTGCAACGCCTTCCGGGCCTGCCCAAGTTCCGAGCTGTCACCAGTCGGAAGCTGTGCGGCCGCTGCGAGCTGCTCTTCGGCGGCCTTTCGAAACAAATCCAGGAGAAGGGGCATCTCCGGCAAGGTCTGTCCGCCAAGGTCGAGCTGATCGATCAGTCGTTCTTGGCGTCGGTTGCGATCCCAATCGAGGTACGACGCTTCCCGCTCTGCTGCGGTGACTTCGGCTCGCAGCGCTTCCTCTGCGCGTCGAGTTTGCTGTTCCTCCTCGGTGATCGCCATAAGGAATGCCCGAAGCGCTTCACGCCGAGGGCCGGTTTCGCGTCCACTCGCTGGAAGCGGTGCATCAGAGCCGGATGCCGGGGAACGCCAGTCAAGGACGTCGTCGAAGCGGCATTCCTGATCGCGGGTAAGCCAGGCGAGCGCGATCGGCCAAGCTTTTTGGTCGGGCTGGAGGCGAGCCAGGGCCGCGACTCCGGGTGTCACGATGGTCCGTTCGATGGCCTCGATCAGCGGGTCGATACTTGTGGTTGCGCCGTCGCCAGCCGCGATCTCATCGAGGTTGCCATCGGCGATCGCGACGTGCCGGCGGCGCATACCCAGTGGCCGCACCACCGCCCAGCACACGCCGTCGAGCATGACCTCCGCGCCGACGACGCCGTTCGGCAGCGCGAGCGCGATGCTTTCCCGCTGGGTCTCGTCGGCGAAGCGCTGCTCGCCGAGGCAGTAGCGCAGCAGGCGGCAAAACAGGGTCTTGCCACTTCCGTGACCTATGGCGCGTACGCTGCCAGCGCTGGTGTCATCGAAGCCATCTGGGGACCAGACGATGTTGAGTCCCGGCCGAAGCTCGATATCGCGGATCTTCTGGCCGCCCGGTTCTTCCCAAATCGCCAAGCGTCGCAGCCACAGCCGCGGTCCTTCTAGTCCCGCCGGTAAGGTCAGGCTGAGCTTTGGAGGCTCGAACATTTCATGCTGCGGCGGCATGCGTAATCCAGCCCCGGACCTCGTCCGGCATCGAAGTCACGGTTTGATCAAGATCTAGCTGGCGCAGAGCCTCTAGCACGAACCCCGCCCGCCCGTCGGGCCAGCCAGCTGTGTCGAACGCATCGAGGCCTGATCCCGGCGCCCACGTTCCTGCCGACAGGTTTTCGATCAGGCGGCCGTTGCCGCGATGATTAGAGACGGCGACGCCCCAGCCCTGGTTCGCGCGCGCCGCGAAGCCCACCACATTGCCGGTGCGTGGTTCAGCCTCCTGGCCGACCAGTCGTTGCCACTCCCGCGCTTGCGCCTCAGGGAGCAGTGACGTCAGAAGGTGCGGCTCCAGTATCATCGCAGCGGCGAGTCGGATCGTGCGGCTCGGCTTCGGCCCATCGATCACTTTAAGGATCCCGGTTAGGGCGGCGCCGGCGTCGTGGGGCTGCTGGGTTTTACGTGCCCAAATGCCGTCCGACAAAACAGCCGCAATCTGCGCAACTGCCGCAATTGTGGTCGGATGACACAGCCCAGGATCGGCAGGGGGGGGAATGAGAAGAGTTTCGTATACTGTATCGACCTCTTTCGCTTTTTCCATGGCATCGTAGGCGGCCATAACGAGCTGCTTGGTACGAAACCCGCCGTGGTCGCGCTCTTCGTACTTTCGTAAGACTGTGAACGAGTCCAAGATCCACTCTGCCTGCTTCTTGTCCAAATCATAAAGGTGCAGCAGAGCGGCATCAATTTCGGCTTGAATCAGAGAGCGTCTTTCAGGGTTCCATTTGAATGGACCTGAGTCGTGACCCAGGTCGTCTGCGAAACTATCCAGTTCGACGTTAGTATAGCAAAGCTCCAGCACGCGAGGTCTTAGCCATTCTGCAGGTGTCGCACCAAGCCATGGCATTTCCTTCATGAGTTGCTCTGGAGACAGCACCGGTGCTTGCTCCAGAACAAAGAACTTGATGTTCATCGCGCGCTGACGAACTGCGTAGTCGGCGACAAGGGAGCCTAGCACAGCCGCCAGCGCAGCAAAAAGCTTAGGGGGATGATCAGAGAATAGTATCGGAGCTTTGTCCCCCGTTGCAGTCTTGGGGATGATTGTTCCGATCAACGTCCGTTCGGAAATCCCAACATCGCGCCACGAATAGAACCATTTCCGTCCGGCCTCATCAGCAAGAACGTCATCGGTTAGCTGAGCGTCAACCCAATACCGAGGCTGCACCCGATAGTTAGGGTCGGAGTGTTGAGCCACAGTAGTCCGAGGCAGTACTCCTTTGTTCGCCTGTTTTTCGGTTTGGTCTTCATAGGTCCCATACCGATGATCGAAGTTCCAGTACATCTTGCCTTCGTAGAGCGGATAGACCCTTCTGCCGTCCTGTAGTTCAGCAAGAGCGCCATTTCTTCGAGTAATTTTGTCTTCGATGTCAGAGTGATCTAGGAAATTTTCTGAGGCGCCCGACATATGAAAGAGCGTGGCCATGGACGCCTTCCACGGGTTCGAGGTCACCGTATTTCCGTCTTTTTCAATCAAGATCGGCGCGGCCATGTGTACAGCAGCCGTTACCTCAGCATCCCTCGACCAGCGGAAGGCGGGAAGATTGAGTGTGTTTGGGTTGATGGCCCTGATCTCATCAACGGTTAGCGCATAGCGCTTTGCCGGGTCAGAAATTTCGGCCGGCTGTCGAATGTGCGCAGTGAACCATGGCTGGTCGATTTGGACGTGCTGCCCGCCGATCGTGAGCAGGCCAAACTTAGTTTCGTTGTGTACGTCTTTGAAAATCTTATCTTCGTTTTCAAAGCCATAGAACGACACGAGCGACTTTTTCGACAGCAGATCCCGCAAGAAGTCCCTGTAGGTAAAGCCAACGACCAAGCCGTTCGGAATGATCAAACCTGCCCGGCCTGAAGGGTGAACTGCCTGCCAAGCAAGGTCGGTGAAGACGGCATACGTGTTTACGTCGCCAACGCCGCCTCGTGGGAAGCGTCCCGATTCTCGCATGAAGTGGCTTTCAGTTGCGGCAATCCGCAATGCTTTCTGCCATTCCTGGGCCAGACCAGGATTGGTTTCGTCCAGCTGAGCGATTAGCTTCTTGCGCGCGGCGGCGTTCTTGGCAGTGGCGATCTCCTGGTCCCTGAGCGCAAAAAACTCCTCTTCTTGGAGTTTGACGCGCTCCCACGGCGGATTGCCCAGCACCACATCAAACCCGCCGCGTTGCATGACAACGGGGAATTCCAATGCCCAGTGAAGGGCTCGCGCGCTTCGCGCGGCGTCGATGGCTGCACCAAACATTGGACCGAATGGCGTGACACCACGCAGCCATTCCCAGAGCGTGCCGGACGTCGGCACTGATTCAGCGCCGCGCCGCGGGAGCCCGTCCGGGCCAGAATGCGCGCCCCCTTTTCCCTTCGGCAACAGGAATGCGGCGATGTAGAGATCACAGGCCGTTTCAAGTTGCCAGGCGGAGGCGCCTTCCGCTGTCAGCGCACGAAGTCGGGCTGCCTTGGCCCCGATCTGCTCGACCGTTTCCTCGGGCATGGCGCGCAACGCCTCGAAATCACGCAGCAGATCGCTGGCGCGATTGAATCCGAAGCCCTCGGCAACGCGGCCTTTCTCTGCCTGCTCACGCTTGTTCTTTTGCGCGTAGTATTTCGCAACTTCTTTGTCGTCGCCGGTCAGCGGCTTATAGGCGGTATCGGGAATGCCTCCGTCCAGCACCTTCAGGTCGAACACGCCGAGCAGTGCATCCCCGCATCGGATTTGCGCGTCGAAGAAGCCGAGCGGCAGGCCAGGGTCCACTGTCTCGATCCACAGCGCGACCTTGGTCAACTCTACAGCCATCGGGTTGCGATCCACGCCGTGGATGCAGTTGCGCGCCACATCGCGCAGCGCGTGCCGAAAATCAGCGAGCGACGGGGTGCCTTCGGCGCGGATGCGCGCGACTCGCGTGGCGATACGGCGCGCCGCGGCCAAGAGGAAATGGCCCGAGCCACATGCGGGGTCGATGACGGTCAGCTTCAACAGCGAGGCGACAGGATCGACGGACTCTGCCTCGGTCTTTTCGAGCACGGGATCGAGCGCGGTATCGAGCAGCGCCTGAACCAGACTGTCCGGCGTGTAATAGGAGCCGGTCGTCTTGCGCTGGTTGCCCTTCTGCTCAGCAGATTCCGAAGCGAAAACCAAAGTCTTCCCGTCTTCGCCCAGTTGCGGTTGCAGCTCCAGCAGCGATTCATAGACCGATCCCAATTCCTCGGTCTCCATCGCGCGCCAGTTCACGGGCGCCACGCCGGTTTTCCCCGGTAGCCAGGAGAGGCGGTAAAGCGCCTCCATGAAGGCACGGTTGCGCAGTCGTGCGGTTTCAAGATGCGGCAGCATCCCGGCGGCGAACAAACCGCCCAGCGCCGGCAGGCCAAGCGTCGGTTGACCGTGGGCCAGAGCGCGGAAGACGATCTTGATGCCTTCGTAACGGTCATGGTGCTTGTCCCACGACGCCGCGCGGACGCTCTGCACACGCAATGCCGCAAGGCTGTAGCCCTCGGCATAGAGCTTGCGCGCCTCCGGACTCACCGCATCGGGATGAAGCAGGTTCCTGTCCTCAGCCACCATCAGGAAGATCAGGCGATAGATCAGGCGTAGCAGTTCGTTGAACCATTCCGTCAGGTTGACCTCGCCAGAGTGCAGCCGAGTGGCAAGATCGGGGTTCGCTTCCAGAAAGCCTGAGCCGAGCACCTTCAGCGCGACTTCGACCTGCGCGGCGAGCCGGTCGCGCGCTGTCTCGCCCTCGCGCGTGCCGGCCTCCCGCCAGCGTTCCAGTGCGCAATCGGTGACGGGCGCGCCGGCGGCGCCGAACCGCGTGCGGTGGATGAGTGACCAAAGAACGGCAAAGGAAGCTGCGTCCTCATTGGTGAAAATTTGTGCCAGGTCGGCTTCGACATAAGCCGGGCGTGTCAGCGAGGCATTGTCGCGCATCAGCCGGATCACGCTTCCGTTCGTGACCAGGCCCCAAAGGGCCTGTTCGCTGTCGTTGAGATAATCCTGCAACGCGAGGGCGGGTGACCGCGAGCGGTCGATCGAAAGTGTCGGGCTACGCCGATCAAGCTTTTCGTCGGAAGGCGGGACGACGACGATGGGAACGCGGCCACCAGCAAGGAAGGAGATCATGCCGTCGGCCGACGCTAGATCATCGAAGCCGAATGTTTCGGCGAGGAATCCGCGCACGAACCGTCGCGTCGCCTCGACCGACGGGTTCTGCAGCTTTGCAAAGGCATCGTAATGAGACTGACCCACCCGGAACGCGGTCGAGATCTCCTCGCGAATCGTCAGCCCCTTACGGACGCGGTAGTGCTCTTCGGTCTGTTCAGGGGCTTGCCTGCGGTCGATACTGGCGACCATGGCGGGAGCTATAAGGTTGCCCTCAAGGGTGAGCGAGGGCCAGGCGGACATATCGGTGATTGGTTTGCGCGCCATGGCTCAGACCTCACCCGGCATCAGCGCGAACAGGCCAATGACGTCCGGTGGCAGAACCGCTTCCACCGTGACGCGCGATGCGGTGCCGGATGCGGCGCGGAGCCTCCCATGGTCCGCCATAAGTTCTTCCGCGCGCGAGTGTACGAAGTCGGCGATCGGTCCCTTGAGCAAGCTGGGCAATTCCTCCTTCGCCCCCACGATGAACCTGTCGCGCGCAGCGGGCGCCAAATCAGCCGTGGCGGGCGCGTTCAGCAACTCTCGGGCGGCTTCGCCGGCCGCGACGACCTGGCCGCCCTGGATCGCGACGAGGGCGGCTTCCTCCGCCAGCAGCAAGCGTTCCTTGCGTGCATGGACGGTCAGCTTGAACCGGATGCGGAGCAACGCAACACGAGTCACTTGCCGCACCGCCACCGTCGGCCAGGCGCCCACTCGACCAATGCCGAGTCCTGCAAGCGCCTCCGGGTCAAGCGACGCCTCGACCAGCGCTTCGGCAAGTGTGGCTGTCAGGGGGTGCGTCCGAGTCAGCAGCGCCGTGCCTGACGGCGCCGGCTCGGCTGTTGCGAGCCGTACCGATCCGTTCAACGCATGTTCGGCCAAACGCCCGCGCAGGCCAGCTTCAAGCGCATCGACGTGGGCAAGAAGAACGGTCTTCCGCGCTTCGAGCGGCACCCCGAAACGCGCCATCGCCCGTTCAACGAACTGCCTCGCATCTGCCGGAGACCCGAGCAGCGTCCGCACCTTTTGCCACTCAGGAGCGATCTCCTGCGGTCTCATGGCATTTTGCGCAAACCGCGCGCGGGACTTCTTTTCGTTCTCCTCTGCGTCCCGCCAACTCGCCTCCATCGCCCGCGTCCCATCGTCGAGCCGAAGATCGAGTGAAAGCTGCTGGTGCGTTCCACGCCGAAGCATCATCGACGCCATCAGCGCGTCCGTGACCGGACCACGCTCGTCCGGCAGCGGAACGGTCACACCGGTCGTTTTGCGGATCTTGTTCGCCTTACGGAGGATGACGTCGAGCACAGCGCCGTCGATCGCGCTGTCAGGCGAGAACATCATGATCGACCGGACCAGCTCCGCGGGTTGGCCGAACCGATCGACCCGTCCCTCGCGCTGCTGGTGCCGGGTCGGGTTCCAAGACAGATCGTAGTGGACCACTGTATCGAAGAGCTGCTGAAGGTTGATCCCTTCCGAAAGGCAGTCGGTAGCAACGAGGATGCGCGGGACCTGCTTTTCATCGTCAGCGGGAGCCATATCGGCCACGCGATCACGCCGCTCATCGGGCGTGAGAACACCCGTGACGGCTTCGATCATCAGCTTCGGAAATGCCTTGCGCAGCCCGTTTCGGACATGCTCGGCCGTTGCCAGATAGCGACAGAACACAACCGGATTTGCGCCTTTCTTTATAAGAGGCGTCAGGGTGTCCACCAGAGCGGTTAGCTTTGGATCAGCTTCGTCGGCCAGTTTCTCGGCGCGCGTCACCAGCGAACGGAGTTCGGGATCGATCTCAAAGGCCATGCCTGGCTCGAGATCTACCGCGTCCTCGTCGTCTCCGTCCTCGTCATAAATTTGCGGTTCAAGTCGATCGCTTTCGTTTGCAATCCGGTTCCTCAGAGCGCTCAAAGCCGCGGCCGGTGAAGAGCCGACACAACGCATCAGCGCCAGCGTTCCCCAGAACGCCAAGCGTCGCTCCCTTTGCCCGGATCCCGCTCGGGAGACGATCCCGAGGCAGTAATCCAGCGCCGCCTCCTGGAATTCAAGATGCGCCTTCGAAAGGCGATAAGGAAACTCCGTCGTATCGTGCTTCGGGAAGGCGCGATCTTCGTCCCAATCTCCTGAGGTGAGATCAATCCGGCGGCGCTGCACGTAGTGCCGCGCCAGACGTTCCCGATATCGTGCGTCATCGAAATTGGCCGCGGCGAATGATGGCTCGATCAGAGAGAGAAGGCGGGAGAAGGCTTCCTCGTCCCCGGAATGCGGGGTTGCCGTGAGAAGGATCATCCGGCGGTCCGGATTCAGAGCCAGCCCGGACAGAAGCTCGAACCGCTGTTGCCGACCCTTGTGGGTGCCAACGCATGCATGAGCTTCATCGACGATCACGAAATCCGGGCAAGTGCGTGCGAAGCCTTCCCGGCGTTTCTCGGCCTTGATGTAGTCGAGGCTGACAACAGTGAAGGGATAGGCATCGAACAAGCTTTGTGTGAGTGGCAGGCCACGCTCCAGCCGACTTGCGGTGCCGGAGGTGACCGCGACGGCTTCTATCCCAAATCGATCCTTCAGCTCTCCAACCCATTGTTCGACGAGATGCGGCGGGCAGAGCACCGAGAACGCATCCACCTCACCCCGGTCCATGAGTTCGCGCAGGATCAAGCCTGCTTCGATCGTCTTGCCGATACCGACGTCATCGGCGATCAACAGGCGCGGTATGGGCAAGCGAAGGGCCATCAGCAAGGGTACGAGCTGGTAGGTTCGTGGCTCGAAGGCGAGTTGCGCGGCCGAGCGGAAGGGGCCGGCGCCCCGGCGTAGGGTCAGGCGCATCGCATCGGCGAGCAACGCCGCCTTCGCCTGAACGGTTGCGGTCGCGTCGGCAGGCAGGTCAAAGCGGGCCGGCTCAACCGGCAGAAGTTCAAGCGCCGGGTCGAGGACAACCGTGTCGTTCTCGCCGCCCGAGAGTGGTCGGAGAGCCAAAATGCCGTCCTGTAGGGACGGCAGCGCGACCCATTCGCGCCCACGGGCGCGAACCAGATCTCCGGGGGCAAAACTCATCGTCATCAAGCCTTTTCCCCAAACATCGACACCAGCGCATCGGGGACGCCCGCGGCAACTTCTGGCAACTCGAACAGCGTCCAGCCTTTAGCTTCCGCCTCCTCTCGCGCCGCCTTGCCGATGGGCGCGACGCTGGCGGCGACAAAGTGGCTGCGCCAGGCGAAAATCATCTCCTGACCGGAGAAGCTGGCTGTGGAGGCATCGGGTGCCGGTACCCCCGCAACCTTGAAGGCGCTCGCCCAAGAACCGCCTTCTGACGCCACGTCTGGCGCCACAGCGACCACCACCTGCCCACGCGCCAGATCAATGAGCATCTGTTTCGCTTCATCGCTTGTCCGATCGATCAATTCGTGATCGGGCTGATTGAAGTAGGACAGCAGGCAGCGATAGCAGCCGCGGACGCAGGCCTCCCCGTCGTGACTATGAAGCAATGTGGAATCGCCCTTTGCGATCGCTTCGTCGACGTTTTCGAAGTGCATGAGCCGCAGCGCTTCCCTGGCGATTTTGCCAAGGGCCTGCGGGTCCTCGACCAGCCGGCTTAGCACCCCCGCCCCGCCCTCCGTGGCTTCGTAGGCAAGGACGGCGCGCCGATTGTCGCGAGCGGGCAGCGGTTCGCCGAGAATCTCGCCCTCTTCTAATTGGAAGACGACCTCAATCCCCCGCATGATAGCATGCTGCACCGTCGCGATCGTCTCCGGCGCATAGGCCAAGGGGTCGCTGAAACGGAAGAGAAGCGCATTCTTGTGATCGCGGACGATGGGGACGATCCGCACCGGTCTAACGACATCAGGCGGCACATCGACATCAGGATCTTCGTCGTTCGATTTCGCCCAGTAACCGCTACGCGGATCGATATAGAAACCGAAGACGGTCTGATTGGCGCGCCGTTTGAGCCCTTTGTTGATCCGACTGATCTCGGCGCTGTTGGCATATTGCAGCTTGAGGATCGAGGCGTCGTCGCAACGGAAGTCGGCCTCAATGATCTGAATCCGGCCGTCTCGCTTCGGCCAGGAAAAAACGGTCTGAATATCAAAGCCCTGCCGGACCCGCTCTTCGTCATTTGCCGTGATGCGCTCTACCGGCGCGGCCTCAACATTGTCGATCCTCAGCGTCCTTTGCACCGGCACCTCGCCTGCCATCGGTGTGTTGCAAGCGTGGCAGCGTTCGACCTCGCCGTCGTGACAGGCGCCACAGTTCGAGCAGATGAAAATATCTCTCGTGGCGAGCTCGGCGCCATCTCCCGTACGGACTTCCGGCGGAAGCTTCGCCTTCATGACCCGGTACGCCCGGCCTTCGTGATAGATCAGACTACGCGGCCCGAATTCCGAGATCGCCAGGAAGCGGGCGCGCTGGAGGAAGGAGCCGGTCTTTCCCTCTCCGGGGATAAAGGCATAGAGCGGCAGCCGAGGGAAATTATACCCGGGCAGGAATCCTTCCGTTGCCAGGTAGCGGTAGGAATAGAAGTCTGAGCCGTTTGTCGCCTTGCCCTGTTCCAGAATGCTGATCTGGTCGCTCGCCTGCATCTGCGCCGCCTTGATCCGACGGCGATCCGCACCAGAAAGTCCTGTAATCTCGGATCGGGCATTGGCTTCCATAAGCTGGGTTCGAGCTGAGTTGTAGAGTTCACGCCATCGATCAAAGGCACGGTCGAACTCCAGCGGTGCGCGCTGGGCGACCGCAGTGACGAAGTCGTCAGGCTCGCTCATCCAGACTGGTTTCCGGCCATCTACCGAGGCGAGCACCTGATCGAGCACGCGCTTCATTGTGGGGCGCGCTGCTATGGCCAACTCAGGTCGGTCGATTACATCGTGGATCTCTTGTTTGAGAGGATAGCCGGTCTGAGTTAGATCGAGGATTTCCGGAATGTCCGGAGACAGAGCGAGCTTCGCCTCCGCAAGCCAGACGGCATGTAGGTGTGAGCGCACGAGCTCTTCGTTGGTGATGTCGAGCGCGGGAGGCCGAACGACGCCAGCGACCATGTCGTTCCGCCGCTCGAAGAAGTACTGGTCGTGCGGCGATTGCGCAGCGCAATAGGTTACGATCACGGCTGCCTGCCCGGAGCGACCGGCGCGGCCGGCGCGTTGCGCGTAATTCGCCGGCGTCGGGGGTACGTTTCTCAGATAGACGGCGTTCAGCGCGGAAATGTCGACGCCAAGCTCCATGGTTGGCGAACAAAACAAAGCTGGCAGGAACTGTTCCGACTCTCCTGCCGCCTTGAGCTCAGCGGCATTCCTCGTGAGATTTTCTTGGTCTTCCTTTTCAAAACGGAAGCGCCACTCGCGCCATTCGCGCTGTCTTTGCGACACTTGGGCGGTGTGTTCACGGCCTTCCAGCCCCCAAAAACTGCTACGACCGGCCTTCAGATCTTCAGCGATCTCATTGTAAAGATCATGAAAATATAGGTTTCCCTGAGCTGTCTTTTTCCGAACGGCTTCGCCAGGAACGATGCGAACAGCTGAAGGTGACAAACGCCAACCTTGTTGGTCAGCCTCGATGTCGACGCGAGACACCACTCCTTCCTGCGAAAGGAGTTCCATCAGGGCGGTCATCACGCTCAGGTAGTCCGACTTCCCAAGCTTGGTCCCGATGACGCTCTTGCGATTGATGAGGCGTCCGATACGGGAGTTATGTCCCGCTCGGATGATCGTCTGCTCCTCCCGCAGTCCCACCCTGTCCTTGCCCGGCGCTTGCAAAAACATCGCCGTGCGACTTCTGGGCGTTTCCTTCGAGTCGATGGCCCACGGTGACCGCAACAGATTTCGTGACTTTTGGGCCACGGAGTCGAGCTCGGTCAGATCCAAAGCTTCCGTACCCACGGCTAGGCCGTCGAGCATGGCGCCGAGCAGCAGTTTCAACATCGCTTTCCGCGCTGGCGCGTCGAGCTTGCCGAGATCCGGCAGGATGGCCGCCATCCGTTCGGTGTCTGCGGCAATCTCATCGAGCCCGATGAAGGCGACGTCGATGAGCTTGAGAACGGAGAGACTCGGGTTCGTGTAGCGCCAGCCCCGGCGGAGATCAGTCCAGACCCGATGGGCGAGAACTTTCGCTAAAGAGCGTTGCGCGTCTTCGCGGACTACGGCCCCTGACTCCGGATCCAGCATCCAATGGATACGGGCGTCCTTGTTAGCCGCGGTGAATCCCAGCGCCTTTACAACTCGGAGACCAAATTCGTCCTCGGCCATGCCATCGTCGCCGGCGTCCAGAACCGCCCGCAGGATCGCACCACGCAGTAGACTTACGAACAGATAGTCATTGAAATGACCCGCCTGGAGAGCCGCATCCTGGCGGTTGTCCGTGAAGCCGAGCAGCTTGCGTTTCTCTTTTGGAACGCCGCTGTTCCTCCAATTCATCCATTCCAAGGCGGTCGAAACTAGAAGTGTCGTGGCTGAGCTGCGGCCTTCACCGGATAGGCCTGCAAGCTTGGTGCGTTCGCGCATACTCGGATGCGGCTGATCGAGGCAGCACGGACAAAAACCGAATTTCCCCGGAATGAACCAAAAACTTCTCCCTGATGAATCTGGGCGTCCATCTGGAGCTACCTTTATCATCTGGGGAGCCCGGCGCTTCCTGTTCGCCCGAAGCCGCTCGACGCCATTACGCTCTTCTCGCCAATCCTCCGGGTAGGTCTCGATGTCACCGGTGAAGGCATAATCTGGATCGTCACCGCCAGTGGGGGTCAGATAGCCAGCAGTGTCTCCTTCTTGATCGTCGAGAGGCGCATCATCGATGTTCCTTGGAATAAACCGCACCCCACCGACATCATCGCTCTTGGAAACGACGTGAACCTCATGTCCACATTCCCGGCAGAACCGGGTCGGATAGAGCCGATGTCCCGGCGCGTCGGGATCTTCGAGCTGCCCCTCGAACAGCACATTCCTTGGCTTCTCGGTCAGCGTGGTGAAAGTCTCACCCGCGCCCGAGACAAACTGATGAAGTTTGAACGCTAGAAATGCGCCTGTTCCCAAGCCACCCCGTTCCGTTTCCGGAAGGCTGATGCGGGTCAGGAATGACTCAAGGGCAGATCGGCAGGTTTCAATCTCTACACCGCTATCCTTCGACAGCAGTTCAGCCGCATCTTGGAATGGAATTGGCTTTTTGCGCTTGAGTTCCTGCTTGTCATCCAGCCCGATAGCCAGCTCGGTCCAAACCGCCAATGGGTGCTTTGTCAGAACTTCATCTGTCAGCACATCGGGAAGCACAGATGTCAGAATGGGCGCCAGCTTCGGTCGCACATCCTCGAGTTTCAGGAGATCATCCGTCGCCCGTTGCAGCGACTCGTCAATAACCGATTCCGGACCGATGAACGTACCGAAAAGACGCGACGCAACGTCCGCGACGGCCTGTGCGCGGCTGGTTTCAGATCCTTCACTTGCCATGGTGGCCGAGGTCCCGATGCAGATTGGAGCTTTGTCTGGCGTGCAACGATTTCGAAGGCGGCGCACGAGGATGGCGACATCAGCGCCTTGGCGGCCGCGATAGGTATGCAGCTCGTCGAGAACGATAAAGTTCAGACCGGTTGCGTTCTCTATGACCTTGGTGTCGAGACTGTCTTGGCGCGTGAGTAGTAGTTCGGCCATCATAAAATTGGTCAAGAGGATATCCGGCGGGTCGTCCGCAATCCGTCGCCGCTCTTCTTGGCTTTCTTGACCAGTGTAGCGCCGGACGATCGGCTTGAGATCACTTGGCAGGCCAGACTGGGAGATGAACTTATCGATCTCGTTCATCTGGCTGTTGGCCAGTGCGTTCATCGGATAGACGATGATAGCGCTCGTTTTGCGCGCCCTCCCGGCTTTTCGCGCACGGACGATCGCATCGACTATTGGCACGAAAAAGCAGAGCGACTTTCCTGAACCAGTGCCGGTTGTGACGACGTAGCTCTGGCCGGTGCGAGCCTTCGCGATGGACTGCGCCTGATGCCGATGAAACCGTATCGGGGTCGCGCCAAAACGGAAAATGTGACCGGTCGCTTCGTCGAGGTCGCCCGAATCGACCAGATCATCCACTGTCGCTCCCTGAAGATAGCGGGGATTGAGAGACAGAAGGGCGTCTGGCCAGAAGCGCCCAGCGTCGTATTGGCGATCGATTTCAGACTTCAGGTCGTCAGACCGAATGGTGCTGAAGGACCGCGAGAAGCGGGCGTAGGAGTCGATCAAACGATGGTCGAATTCGAACGCCTTCATGGCATTTGCCCCCACAAACATGACAATGGCGCGGCCGCCAGTCGATCACTAAACGGTACGAAGTCTGCGCTGTCGTAGAGGACGACGCCGAAGGCGAAGCGGTCCCCGCAGGCCTCGGCAAGGGCTCGCAGGCCCGCGAAGTCGCTACTCTTAACGGTCGCGCTGGCCTTCACCTCGATGCCTACGATCGCCCCGTCATCGCGCTCGAGTACGATGTCGACCTCACGCATATCCCGGTCCCGGAAGTGATGAGGCGTCAGCCGCAAGTCAGAGCCTGTCATGAGTTTCAGTACCTCAGAGAACACGAAGCTCTCCAGCAGCGCGCCGAACGTCCCGCGATCTGCCTTGACCCGGTCGAAGGTGAGCCCGCGTATGGTTGCCAGCAGGCCGGAATCGAGGAAATGGAGCTTGGGTGTCTTGACGATCCGCTTCAGTGAATTGGTGAACCACGGCTGCACGGTCGCAATCAGGAACACCTGTTCGAGCAGCCCCACATAACGCTGCCCGGTCTTGTGGCTGACGTTGATGCCGCCCCCGAACTGCGAATAGTTGACCAACTGGCCGGAGTGTTCGGCCAGTAGCCGCACGAACTTGGGAAGCTCGGTTAGTTTCTCCACCTCGGCGATGTCCCGCAGATCGCGGGTCAGGATTGAGGTGACATAGGACCGTAACCAATCTTGCCGCCGCCGCTCGCTTTCGCGGCTGATCGCCTCGGGAAAGCCTCCGAGCAGGACGAGCTGGACAAGATCATCGCCGACGATCGCGTCTCGCTGGCTCCGGATCTTCCCTTCGAAGAGGCGCTCCAGGAAGGTCGCTGTCCGGCCTTCGATCTCAGCCCTGGCCAGCGGCAGCATCTGGATGGTTTCCATCCGGCCGGCCAGGCTGTCGGCGATTCGCGGCAGGGTCAGCACATTCGCTGAGCCGGTGAGCAGAAATCGACCCGGGCGATAGTCCTCATCGACTGTCTTTTTGACCGCCAGCAGCAGGTCGGGCGCGCGCTGGATTTCGTCGATGATGGCTCGGTCCAGGCCGCGAATGAAGCCGGCCGGATCGGATTGGGCGGCCTCAAGCACCGTCTGATCGTCGAGCGTGATATAGGTTCGACCGGCTTCCCCCATTTTTCGGGCGAGCGTGGTCTTGCCGGCCCGGCGTGGTCCCACGATCAGGACCACCGGGGTATCCGAAAGGGCCTCCTTCGCCCGCCGCTCCACAAACCGTTCGAACATGTAATCCCCGACCTCGGTCGATTGGGACTATCGCTGTCGGCTAATTGGAAGTCAATGGCCCGCTAACTGGGAGTTCGTAGGCGGCAATCTGGAAGGACGGGAGGGGAAAGCCTTCCCCCTGGTCGGCGCCGGCGTCGCCGACACACCCCCTTCTGCGGGGACACCCCGCAACGCCCCCTAGAGTGAGAGTGCGGACCGGGTTTGCCGTGACGGGTTGAGGGCTGGAGGAGAGGCCTCCGGCGCCCGTCGCGGAGATCCGCGATGTCCAGCAAGACCGCTTCGGCACGCCCCGGCCATGACCGGACGAGCCTCTATGACGAAATCACCGGCAAGATCATCGCCGAGCTGGAGGCCGGCCGCGTGCCCTGGGTCCAGCCCTGGGGGACGGCCGCGGCGAAGGCGCCGCTCGCCATGCCGAAGAACGCCGCCACTGGCCGGCACTATTCGGGGATCAACGTCTTGATCCTCTGGGGCGCCGTGATCGAGCACGGCTTCCCCGCTCAGAGCTGGCTGACCTTTCGCCAGGCGCTCTCGCTCGGCGGCAATGTGCGCAAGGGCGAGCACGGCACAACCGTCGTCTATGCCGACCGCTTCGTGCCGGATGACGAGAGGCGACGCGCGCGAGAGACCGGCGAGGAAGCGACCGCGATCCCGTTCCTGAAGCGGTTCACCGTCTTCAACGCCGCCCAATGCGAAAACCTGCCGGCTGAGGTTGCGGCCGTTGCGCCACCCCCGCCACCGGGCCTGATCGAACCCAGGGTCGAGGCGCTGATCCGCGCGACCGGCGTCGACTTCCGCATCGGCGGTAACCGTGCCTTCTACGCGCCCGGCCCGGACTTCGTCATGGTCCCGCCGCCGCAGGCCTATTTCGAGCCGATCAACTGGCACCGCACGGCCCTGCACGAGCTGGGGCACGCCAGCGGCCATCCGTCCCGTCTCGGCCGCGATCTCGGCGGCGTGTTCGGCAGCAGGAAGTATGCGTTCGAGGAGCTGGTGGCGGAGATGAACGCCGCCTTCTGCTGTGCTTCGCTCGGCATCGTCCCGACCGTGCGCCACGCTGACTATATCGGCTCCTGGCTCGAGGTACTGCGCGAGGACAACCGCGCCGTCGTCCGCGCCGCCTCACAGGCCAGCAAAGCCGCGGACTGGATCCTCGGCTTCCTGCCCGACACCCAGAGCGCCGACACCACAGCACAGGAGGCGGCATGATGCTGGGCCTCCTCACACCAGCGGTCGTTAGCGACGCGCCTGCGTCGGAATCGATCCGGCTGCGCGTCCTCATGTCCGGGGTGTGAATGCCCGGAAATCCGGAAAAGCGGGAAGGCGGACTTCCGGCTTCGTGCTTTCTGGTTCGTCGGCTTGCGGCGCGGTCCGCCGAGAGGAAGAGGGCTGCGCCGGTTTTCGCGGCGGGTTGGAGGTCGAGAGAGAGTCTCTTGGCCGCCCGCCGCGGAGACTACTCCCATGGCTACTGCCGTTCAGAAGATCACCCTGTCGTCCTCGCGCGACATTCCCTTCAACAAGCTGGTGCTGAGCCAGTCCAATGTCCGGCGTGTGAAGGCCGGCGTCTCAATCGAGGAGCTGGCCGAGGATATCGCCCGGCGCACGCTGCTCCAGAGCCTGAACGTCCGGCCGGTCCTCGACGCCGAGGGCGCCGAGACCGGCATGTTCGAGATCCCGGCCGGCGGCCGGCGCTACCGGGCGCTTGAACTGCTGGTGAAGCAGAAGCGTCTGGCCAAGACCGCGCCGGTTCCGTGCGTGGTCCGCGATCCCGCGACCGACATTCTCGGTGAGGACGACTCGCTGGCCGAGAATATCCAGCGCGCGCCGCTGCACCCGCTCGACCAGTTCCGCGCCTTCCAGGCCCTGCGCGAGAAGGGGCGCTCCGAGGAGGACATCGCGGCCGCCTTCTTCGTCGGTGTGAACGTCGTGAAGCAGCGCCTGCGCCTGGCGTCGGTCGCGCCGGCCTTGCTCGACGTCTATGCCGAGAACGGCATGTCGCTCGAGCAGCTCATGGCCTTCACCGTCACGGTCGACCATGCTCGCCAGGAGCAGGTCTGGCAGGCGATCTCTGGCTCCTGGCAGAAGGAGCCCTATCAGATCCGCCGCATGCTGACGGAGAAGGCGGTGCGCGCCTCCGACCGGCGGGCGGTGTTCGTCGGTCTCGACGCCTATGAGGCGGCCGGCGGCGCGGTGCTGCGCGACCTGTTCCAGTCCGACGACGGGGGCTGGCTCGAAGACATCGCGCTGCTCGACGGCATGGTCGCCGAGAAACTGAAGGCCGAGGCGGAGACGGTCGCTGCCGAGGGGTGGAAGTGGATCGAGGTCGCCATCGACTTCCCCTACGGCCACACACAGGGCCTGCGCGAACTGGAGGGCGTCGCCGCCGACCTTTCCAGCGAGGAGCAGGCGATGATCGACGCGCTGAACGCCGAGCACGCCAAGTTGGAGGAGGCGTATGATGGCGCCGACGAGCTGCCCGATGAGGTGGACGAACGCCTCGGCGAGATCGAGGCGGCGCTCGCCGCCTTCGACAATCGGCCCGTCACCTATGATCCTGCCGACATCGCCCGCGCCGGCGTCTTCGTCAGCATCGACGCCGAAGGCGCCCTGTCGGTCCACCGCGGCTATGTCCGGCCGCAGGACGAGGCGCCCGTGGGCGAGCCGGAGCAGGACGGCGAGACCAATCCCGCGATGGCCGGGGCGCACGGCGCCGATCCCGACGCGCCCGTGATTCAGCGCGCCGTCATCACCATCGGCGGACAGATCGCCGGATCGGAGGATGAGGACGACGAGGACCTGAAGCCGCTTCCGGACCGCCTCGTGACCGAGCTGACCGCGGAGCGGACGCTGGCGCTGCGCGACAAGCTGGCGAACACGCCCGCCGTGGCGTTCCAGGCCGTGCTGCACAAGTTCTGCCTCGATGTCTTCTCCCGCTATTTCTCCTACGGGACGGCGATGGAGGTGTCGGTCCGCAGCGCCAGCTTCCCGGTACAGGCACAGGGGCTGAAGGACACGCCTGCAGCGAAGGCCATCGACGCGCGTCACAAGGTCTGGGAAGAGCGGCTGCCCAAGGACAAGGCCGATCTCTGGGACTGGCTCACCACCCTCACCGGCGAGGAGCAGGCAACGCTCTTCGCCCACTGCGCCTCCTTCGGCGTCAATGCGCTCTACGAGAAGGGCGACCGCTACGGCGCGGGCGTCTCGTCCCACACGGTCGAGCAGCGCATCGCCGAGGCCGATCGCCTAGCCCAGGCCGTCGATCTCGACATGGTGCAGGCCGGCTGGCGTCCGACCGTCGAGAACTTTCTCGGCCGGGTGCCCAAGCTCCGCATCCTCGAGGCGGTGCAGGAAGGCGCCGGCGAGCGGGCGGCTCAACTCATCGACCACTTGAAGAAGGGCGACATGGCCAAGGAGGCCGAACGGCTCCTGGCCGATACGGGCTGGCTGCCGGAGCCGCTGCGGATCGCCGCCGTGGACGACGCGCCAGTCGAAGCCACCGAAGCCGATGACGACGGCGAAGCACTGCCGGAATTCCTCGCCGGCGACGACGAGGAAGCGGAAGCCGACGCGCCGCAGATGATCGCGGCCGAATAGCTCGTGTGCGGGGCGGCTTCGGCCGTCCCGCGCCCCTTTCCCCTTTTCAGTCGACCCGACCGCCCGGCCGTCGCGCCGGGCATTTTCGTTTCAGGAGACCCTCATGACCGACACATCCGCTACTACCCCCGAGCCCGTTGCGCCGCTCTCCGACTGGGAGATGAAGGCGGTCGCCCAAGCCAAGCTCGAAGCCGAACTGTTCACCCTCAACAAGGGCACGTTGCTCGATGCGCTGGCGCTCGCCGGCGTCACGCGTGTCGTCGTCAGCTTTGACGGCTACGGCGATTCCGGTCAGATCGAGAATGTCGAAGTTCAGGCTGGAGACGATCAGGTCGCCATGCCTGGCGCAACCATCGAATTCTCCGAGGCCATCTGGGATCAAGCCGAACCAAGGCGTTCGTCCGCCGGTATCGCCGCCGTCGTCGAGAGCCTGGCCTACGATGTTCTCGAAAAGACCCATTGTGGCTGGGAGAACAGCGACGGTGCTTACGGCGAAGTCATCTTCGATGTCGCGGATGGGGTGATCACGCTCGACTACAACGAGCGCTACACCGCGTCCGAAAACTACACCCACGCCTTCTGAGGAGGCGGTCATGGGACACTGCTATCACCACGCCCTCTCGTCGGTGAGGAAATGGGGCGGCGTCGCGGAAGACTATCTGCCGCTGCACCAGTGGTTCGATGAGTCGAAGGCGATCACCGCCGACTTCCGGCATCGGGCGCTCAGGCATCACGCCGAGGGCATCTTCATGCTCGAGCGCTTCTTTGGTCCGACGATCACCGTCTCGACGGGCCGCGTCGTTCCGGTGCGGCTTATCGGCGAGCAGCATGTGATCGAGGATCTCGGTTTCATCCCGAGCTTCGCCGACTGGGTGCGCTGCATTCGCCCCGAGCCGTGGATGGGCCGCGCGCAGCCAATCCACAAGCTGGTCGATCCCTTCGCCGCATCCGACGCAGACGCCGCGGAGATCAAGCCGCCGCAGCATCCCTAGCGGCAACCACCTTCGTTCCGTTTTCCGGAGCCCGGCCTTGCCGGGCTTTCGCATGTCTGGAGACCGTCATGACCACGTTCACCGTCGAATCCACCTACCGCATTCCGATCTATCGCCAGCGCAGCTACCATGCCGACAGGCTGGCCGAAGCCTGCCGCCTCGCCATCGAAGACGATGACTGGGAGGGGCAGAAGGAGGACTACGAATCCGCGGGCGAGACCTATGTGACCGGCGTCTGGCCAGGCGACGTCACGCCCTACAGCGTCGCGGCGCTTCCGATCCCATCGCATTTCGGCGAGTCCCTTCAGCGCAAGGCCGAGCATTTCGAGGTTCTGCTCGGACTGCTCAAGGTCTTCGCGCTCCCGCCCGATGGCGGCCTGGCTGACGAGCCGTTCTGGCGACAGCGGGCCCACGTCGCGATCACGAAGGCCGAGGCGATCGTCACAGGCGCACGCGATCCAGACGACGAAGGAGGCGCGCCATGACCGAATATGTCGTCAAGATTGCCTTCTGGCTGCGCGCCTTCGACAGCGTGACCATCGAAGCTGCGTCCGACGCGGAAGCGATCGAGAAGGCGAAAGTAGCCGCGACCACCGCAATGGAATCGCCTGCCTTCCCAGAACACATCGACACCGACGAGCGACGGGAAGGCGTCATCGCCTACATCGACCGGACCGCGCCGGACGGCCATGAGCCCGTCATCGAGGATGTCGAGTTCGACGACGACCGCATCCACGATCCGCCAGCCACCTGATCCCAACCACACCCAAACCCACCCGAAGCCCGGCCTCGCGCCGGGCTTTCGCACTTTAAGGAGACTGACATGGCCGACTACTTCACCCACTTCTCATGCCTGCTCGACCTCGGCACGCCCGAGAACGCTGCGCGCGCCATCGACCTCTACGCCAACACGCCCGAGGACGAAGATGGGCTTCGCCTCTCGGACGGGTTCGACCTTTCAATCCAGACGGAAGGTGGATCAGAACTGTGGATTCACGACGACTGCTCGGGAGACCCGGAGCGCGTCATCGAGTTTGTCCTGCTCTGCGCGGAGGAATTCGATCTCAAAGGCCTTTGGGGCTTCGAATACGCCAACACCTGCTCGAAGCCGCGCCTGGATGCCTTCGGCGGCGGCGCGCATGTGATCGATCTCGGCGCGCGCAAGAGCGTCGGCTGGACCAGCACCAACGAGTGGCTGTGCGGCGCCTTGGAAGGAGATGACCCCGATGCCTGAGATCATCGAAACCACGGTCTATCGCCTCGACGAGCTCTCCGACGCGGCCAAGGAGAAGGCACGCGCCTGGTATCGGCAGGCCGCCTTCGACCATGACTGGTTCGAGTTCGTCTATGACGACTTCGAGTGTATCTGCGCGATCATCGGCGTCGACCTCAAGACCGTGCCGGTTCGCCTTTACGGTGGCGGCACACGGCAGAAGCCCTGCATCTGGTTTTCCGGCTTCTGGAGCCAGGGGGACGGCGCCTGTTTCGAAGGGCGCTACGGCTACGCAAAGGACGCGCCTCGGAAGATCCGCGACCATGCGCCGAAGGATGGCGAGCTTCACCAGATCGCCGACGCCCTGCAGGCGATCCAGCGCCGGAGCTTCTATCAGCTCCATGCCACCGCGAACCATCGCGATCGCTACTACCACGAATACTGTATGGCGATCTCGATCGAGCGCGACAGCCCGACCGGCCAGGACATGACGGCCGACGCCGAAGAGATCGTCATCGAGGCGCTGCGCGATCTCGCGCGCTGGCTCTATCGCCAGCTCGAACGCGAATATGACTATCTGACCTCGGACGACGTCGTCGACGAGGCCATCACTGCCAACGCATATACCTTCACCGCGGCAGGCCTCCGGTTCGGCTGACGGCCAACACCTCGCCTTCCGAACCTCGCGACGCCGCCCCCGATTCCCGGGCTTGTCTTGCCTGGACGACGCGCGACGCCGGTCAACGGGCAGGCCGTTTCCGCGCAAGGCGCGTGACCGTCGCCGCTTCACGCCGTCCGTGGCCGAACCCGCCCAACGGATCGGAGGCGACGCAGATGTGCAGGGTTCTCAACAAGCGAGTGAATGGCGTCCCAGCCGGCGCCGTCTATATCGGCCGCGGCAGCAAATGGGGCAATCCGTTCCGGATCGGCCCTGACGGCGATCGGGCCGTCGTCATCGCGAAGCACGAACGCTGGCTGGCGAATCAGCACAATCTGCTGCGCGCGCTCGACGAGCTGCGCGGCCGCGACCTCGTCTGCTTCTGCGCGCCGCTTCCCTGCCACGGCGACCTCCTACATCGATTGGCGAACACGACCCGCGACGAGCGGATCGCGTGGTGGCGCGCCGTGAAGGCGGCGGCGTGATGAGAGGGAGAGGGCGGCCGGAACGGGTTTGAGCCGGTGTGGTCCGAGAGAGAGCGCCGGCCGGCTCGCCCGTTCCCGCTCTCCCGAGGCTCCCTTCATGAACGACCTTTCTCCGATCGCGGCCGACCAGGCCGCGCAGCCGTCGCCTGTCCATCGTCCCGACGCCCCCTGTTCGATCATCGCCGCCGCCCAGCAGCTCCTCCCACATCTCGAGCGCGGCCAGCGCGTCGATGCCGCGATCCTTCGTACCGCCATGGAAGCGGCGTTCGGCGCCTCCGACGCCTCGGGCGCCTGAGACTGGAAGACGGCCTATGACGCCTGCGAGGCCGGGACCGTCCTCTTCCTCCGCAAATACGGAAAGGCGCTGTTTCGTAAAGCCGACTCTCCGGCATCCCGGCTTTCCGCCTTGACCAAGATCGCCGGCCTTCTCCCCACCCACACCCGCCGCTCCGCCGAGAGCGAGGCTTTCCAGCAATTCTCAACGCCGACCCCGCTCGGCTACGCCGCTCTGACCGCAGCCGCCATCGGGCCTGCGGACCGCGTGTTGGAGCCTTCGGCCGGAACCGGCCTCCTCGCCATCCTGGCCGAGATCGCCGGTGGCGCGCTCGTGCTGAACGAGCTGGCCGAGACCCGGTCGGCGCTGCTCACCTCCCTCTTTCCGGCCGTCTCCGTCGCACGCTTCGATGCCGCCCAGATCGACGATCACCTCGATCCCAGCGCGGTCCCGAGCGTCGTGTTGATGAACCCACCGTTCTCGGCGATGGCGAACGTCGCCGGCCGCATGGCCGACACCGCTTTTCGCCACATCGCTTCGGCGCTCGCGCGTCTCGCCGACGGCGGGCGGCTCGTGGCGATCATCGGCGCGAGCTTCGGGCCGGACACCCCGGCCTGGCGCGACGCCTTCGTCCGGCTGCAAGAGCGCGGCCGCATCGTGTTCACGGCCACGATCGACGGCGCGGTCTACGCCAAGCACGGCACCACGATCGACACGCGGCTGATCGTCATCGACAAGGCGCCCGCCGAGAACCCGGCGGCGCTGCCGGAATCGCCGGGCACGGCGCCCGACGTCGCGACCTTGCTGGGCTGGATCGAGGAGCATGTTCCGAACCGCCTGCCGCTCGCGACAAACCTCGCCATCCCGATGTCGGCTGCCGCCGCACCGCGGACGGTGCGCGGCTATCTCGTGCGCGCGGCCATGGCGCGGCCCTCCAAGCCGTCCGTCATGGACCCGGAAGCGGTCGATCTCGTCTATGAGACCATCGACTGGACACCGCCCGAAGGTGCAGGTCTCAGCGATGCGATCTATGAGGAGTTCCGGCTTCAATCGATCCGGATTCCGGGCGCCGAGGCGCACCCGACCAAGCTGGTGCAGTCCGCCGCCATGGCCTCGGTCGCGCCGCCAAAGCCAAGCTATCGGCCACGGCTGCCGATCAATCTCGTCAGCGACGCGCTGCTGTCCGACGCCCAGCTCGAGACCGTGGTCTATGCCGGCGAGGCGCATGGCGACTATCTCGCCGGCGCCTGGACCGTGGACGAGACCTTCGATCTCGTCACCGCCGCCCGCGACGATGCGCCGAACACCGTCCGCTTTCGCCGGGGCTTCATGCTCGGCGACGGCACCGGCGCCGGCAAGGGCCGCCAGTCGGCCGGCATCATCCTGGACAACTGGCTGAAGGGTCGGCGCAAGGCGGTCTGGATCTCGAAGTCCGACAAGCTGCTCGAGGACGCCCAGCGCGACTGGTCGGCCCTCGGCATGGAGCGCCTGCTCATCACGCCGCTCTCGCGCTTCCCCCAGGGCAAACCGATCCGGCTGTCCGAAGGCGTCCTATTTTTAACCTACGCTACGCTGCGGTCCGACGACCGCGGCGAGAAGCTTTCGCGCGTCCGCCAGATCGTCGCATGGTTGGGCTCCGATTTCGACGGAGTGATCATTTTCGACGAGAGCCACGCCATGCAGAACGCCGGTGGCGGCAAGGGAGAGCGGGGCGATGTTGCGGCCTCGCAGCAGGGCCGTGCGGGCTTGCGCCTGCAGCACGCCCTGCCGGACGCGCGCGTCGTCTATGTCTCGGCGACTGGCGCCACCACGGTCCACAACCTCGCCTATGCCCAGCGGCTCGGCCTCTGGGGCGGCGAGGATTTCCCCTTCGCCACACGCGCCGAGTTCGTCGAGGCGATCGAGGATGGCGGTGTCGCCGCCATGGAGGTGCTAGCCCGCGATCTCCGGTCGCTCGGGCTCTACACCGCCCGATCGCTTTCCTATGACGGCGTCGAATACGAGCTGATCGAACACCCGCTCACCGACGAGCAGCGGCGCATCTACGACGCCTATGCCGGCGCCTTCGCGATCATCCACAATCACCTCGATGCGGCGATGCAGGCCGCCAACATCACCGGCGAGAGCGGCACGCTGAACGCCCAGGCGAAGTCGGCCGCACGCTCGGCTTTCGAGAGCGCCAAGCAGCGCTTCTTCGGCCATCTGCTGACCTCGATGAAGACGCCGACCCTGATCCGCAGGATCGACCAAGACCTCGCCGACGGCCATGCCGCCGTGATCCAGATCGTCTCGACCGGCGAGGCCCTGATGGAACGCCGGCTCGCCGAGATTCCGACCGAGGAATGGAACGACATCCGCGTCGACATCACGCCGCGCGAGTATGTTCTCGACTACCTCGCTCATTCCTTCCCGGTGCAGCTCTACGAGCCGTTCACCGACAGCGAGGGCAACCTCTCGTCGCGGCCTGTCTTCCGGGACGGCCAGCCCGTCGAGAGCCGCGAGGCGGTCGCCCGCCGCAATGAGCTAATCGAGCGGCTGGCTTCGTTGCCGCCAGTGCCCGGCGCGCTCGACCAGATCGTCCAGCGCTTCGGCACGGACCTCGTGGCCGAAGTGACCGGACGCTCGCGCCGCGTGGTGCGCAAGGGCGACCGCCTCGTCGTGGAGAACCGCGCTGCCTCCGCCAACCTCGCCGAGACCGCCGCCTTCATGGATGACCTGAAGCGCATCCTGGTGTTCTCGGAGGCGGGCGGGACGGGCCGCAGTTACCACGCCGAATTGTCGGCGCGGAACCGCCGGCTGCGCGTCCACTATCTGCTCGAACCCGGCTGGAAGGCCGACGCCGCGATCCAGGGCCTCGGGCGGACGAACCGCACCAACCAGGCGCAGCCGCCGCTCTTCCGGCCGATCGCCACGGACGTGAAGGCCGAGAAGCGCTTCCTCTCGACCATCGCCCGCCGCCTCGACACGCTGGGCGCCATCACGCGCGGCCAGCGCCAGACCGGCGGCCAAGGACTCTTCAGGCCCGAGGACAATCTCGAATCGCACCACGCCCGCGACGCGCTGCGCCAGCTCTACATGCTGCTCGTACGCGGCAAGATCGAAGGCTGCTCGCTCCAGATGTTCGAGGCCGCCACGGGCCTCAAGCTCATGGATGCCAACGGCATCAAGGACGAATTGCCGCCGATCACAACCTTCCTCAACCGCCTGCTCGCTCTCACCATCGATCTGCAGGGCGTGCTGTTCACCGCGTTCGAGCAATTGCTGAACGCCAAGATCGAGGGCGCCATCGCCAGCGGCGTCTACGATGTTGGCCTGGAGACGCTGCGGGCCGAAAGCTTCGTCGTCACTGACCGCCAGCCGATCTACACCCATCCCGCGACGGGAGCGGAGACCCGGCTGCTCACCATTACCGAGCGCCGGCGCAATCGCCCCGTGACGCTCGATGAGGCGCTGGATCATCTCGCCGATCCCCGCGCCGCGCTGCTGGTCAACGAGCGTTCGGGCCGCGCCGCCGTGCAGATCCCGGCGCCGAGTCTGATGCTCGACGACGGCGAGATCGAACGCCGCGTTCGGCTGATCCGGCCGATGGAGCACCATCATGCTTCGCTGAAGATGATGGACGAGAGCCACTGGCAGGGGGCGGAGCGGGAGGCCTTCGCCGCCGCATGGGCCCGCGAAGTGGCCGAGGTGCCGGAGTTCGCCGACAGCACGATCCATATCGTCGCCGGCTTGCTGCTGCCGATCTGGAAGCGCCTGCCGAATGAGTCGACTCGGGTCTATCGGCTCCAGACCGACGCGGGCGAGCGCGTCATCGGCCGCAGGGTCTCTCCGGCCTGGGCAGCGAACGCATCGTTGACCGGAGCTACCACCCTGACACCGGACGCGGCCTTTGCAGCGCTGATGGAAGGCAGGACGGTCCTCGACCTCGCTGAGGGTCTGCAACTCCATCGGGTGCGCGTCATGGGCGCTCACCGCATCGAGCTGTCGGGCTTCGCCGACACGATGCGCGACCGCCTGCGCGCCTACGGCCTCTTCAGCGAGATCATCTCCTGGAAGCTGCGCATGTTCGTGCCGACTGATGCGAACGGCGCCGGGGTGCTCGCGAAGGTGCTCGACCATTATCCGGTTGAGCGCATCGGCGAGCGGGTGGCCGCGTAATGCCCCGCCACGACGCATCCGAACTGGCCCACCGTCTCGCGCGTGATGCCGAGGCGGTGTGCCGCCACTACCTCTCGGCTGGACGGCGGGAGGGCCGCTACTGGCTGGTGGGCGATGTCCGCAACACGCCGGGGCGCTCGATGTTCGTCCGGCTCAAGGAGTCCGTGAAAGGGCCTGCCGGCAAATGGACCGACGCCGCGACCGGCGAGCATGGCGACCTCCTCGACGTGATCCGGGAAAGCTGCGGCCTGGTCGACTTCAAGGACGTCGCCGATGAGGCGCGTTCGTTCCTCAGTTTGCCGCATCCCGAGCCGGAGCCGGATCGTCCCCGATCACGCGCACCAAGCGCCTCTACCGGATCGCCGGAGGCGGCAGGGCGACTGTTCGCCATGTCGCAGCCGATTTCTCGTACTCTCGTAGAGGCGTATCTCCGTAGTCGCGGCATTACGTTTTTGCACGGAACCGGAAGCCTGCGTTTCCACCCGCGCTGTTACTATCGGCCGGACGAGCAAAGCCCGACCGAGACCTGGCCGGCGATGATCGCCGCCGTCGCCGATCTTTCCGGCCATCTGACCGGCGCGCATCGCACTTGGCTCGACCCCGGCGGCTTCACCGAGGCGACACTCGGCAAGGCGCCGATCGACACGCCGCGACGGGCGATGGGCGATCTTCTCGGTCACGCCGTTCGCTTTGGCGTGGCGGGCGAGGTCATGGCGGCCGGCGAAGGTATCGAGACGATACTGTCGCTTCGATGCGTCCTGCCAAACATGCCGATGGTCGCAGCCCTCTCGGCGGCGCATCTTTCCGCCATCCTGTTCCCGGACACGCTGCGCCGACTCTACATCGCCCGCGACGATGATCCGGCCGGCGATGGCGCGATGGCGACATTGGTTGACCGGGCGCAGGAGGTCGGGATCGAGGCGATCGTGATCTCGCCACGGCTCGGCGACTTCAACGAGGATCTCCGCCTGCTCGGGATCGACGCGCTTCGAGCGGCCAGCCGGGTGCAGATCGCGGCACAGGACGTCCCCCGCTTCATGGAGCTGGCGGCCTAGCCGGAATGGGATGAGAGGCGGTTCGCCGGCGTCGTCGCCACAGGGTCGGCGGTCGTGCTTTCCCTCAGCGTCGGAGAGGACCACGCCCACGGCCTTCTGAGAGGGCGATCGGGCAGCAAGCGGCCCGGACCGGCAACCT
>Ga0182024_10004240_pt1 | contig 33238 bp, 25 predicted proteins | sample P32metaG_FD_120480 | JGI IMG/M metagenome (GOLD analysis project Ga0182024, IMG submission 120480) | Permafrost microbial communities from Stordalen Mire, Sweden - P3-2 metaG (Illumina Assembly) | ecosystem: Environmental > Terrestrial > Soil > Wetlands > Permafrost | place: Sweden: Stordalen... | reverse complement strand
GGCGAGCAGGCCGAGATCGGGTTCGGCAGCGTGTCTCTCACCCCAGCCGGCCGCAATGATCCTGTCCTGGGGAGCTTCGGCGCAGAGATCCTGCCGGTCGTGCACTGCCATCAGGACACCTTCGATCTACCCGACGACGCGCTGTGGCTGGCGCGCAGCGCGCTCTACCCGCACCAGGCCTTCAGCGTGGGCGAGCGTGCGTACGGGTTGCAGTTCCATATCGAGGTCAACCGCGAGCTTGCCGAGGCCTGGCGCGCGCACCTGCCCGCCGGAGTGACGCTTGCCGACGCATCCCTCGCGCAGACAGAGATCGTCGGGCGCGGGGCGCTCGCGGCCTTCTTCGACCTCGCCGCCGCGTGAGCGCCGCCCCACACCTCGAACCCCTCAGCGCGGGTCCGCCCGATCCAGGTTCCAGTGGCGCGAGGTCGAGCACATCCACAGCCACGGCTGATCATCCTGCTCGCGCGTGCGAGGGAGCATGTAGAAGCGCGTGATCGTGCGCTGCCCGCCCTCGTGGTCGCCGTAGAGCAGATCGACGCTGAGCGGCGTGCGCGCTGAGATCGCCTCGCGCACGGGCGCGTAGAGGTCATCTTCGGCATCGCGCAGCGCCGCCTGCCAGAAGCTGACATCGCCGGCCGGGACGTAGAGGTCGCGCGTCTGCGTGCGGAAATCGTCGACCTCGGGGTGAGGATCGTCGAGACCGGCGCGACGCGGCCACAGATGCCAGCCGTGCAGCACGGCGATGCCCGAGGCGACGTTTCGCAGTGGCAGCGCGAAGTACAGGTTCTCTTCGAACTTCTGCACCGCGGCTAGGCCGTCGCGCAGCACGAGAAAGTGATCGTCGCCATAGCCGACCTTCTGCGGCGGGTCCTGCGGGCGCGCGTTAAACAGCACCGGGCGCAGACCGATCTTCAGCGCCTGCTCGGAGACGCGTGCCGCGCGGTTGGCCGAGCGAGTCGAGGCGAACGTGGCCAGCGCGAGGATCAGCGTGCCGCCGGCCGTGGCCAGCGAGGCGATCGTGCTCGTGTCGGCCATCTTGGCGCAGGGTACTAAGAGCGTCCTCGATCCCTGGAGCTGTTGCGCGGATGCTGCCCGAGGGCTATGTCGACCTGGTGGCGGTCTTCCACCATCTCCCCGCCTCACAACTCGGCGCGACCGCGCTGCACTCCAACCAGCTCTTGCGTGCACGCCCGCGGTACTCGCTTTGCCTGAGCGGTGCGAGAATGTCTGCGTGATCGGTCTCTGTCTCTCACGACGTCGGCGATGAGGGCCGTCGTCTGCAGCAAAGCGGAGCTCGCGGTGCTCGAGCGACCGGAGCCCGTGCCGGGGCGCGGGCAGGTGCGCATCGAGGTGCTGCGCTGCGGGATCTGCGGTTCCGATCTGCATGCGCGCCATGGCTGCGACGTGTGGGCCGATCTGGCAGTGCGTGCCGGCTACGGACGGTTTGCTCGCTCGGAGGAGCAGATCGTCTTCGGCCATGAGTTCTGCGGGGCGCTCGCCGAGTACGGCCCCCGCTCCCACAAGGGCCTGCAGGCGGGGACGCGAGTAGTGGCGCTGCCGCTCCTGCGTGGGAGTCGCGGCGTGGATCTCGTCGGCCTATCGGTGCACGCTCCCGGAGCCTACGCCGAGCAGGTGATCGTCGAGGAGTCGCTGATGATGCCGGTGCCCAATGGCCTGGGGCCCGACATCGCGGCGCTGACGGAGCCGATGGCCGTGGCCTGGCACGCCGTGCGCCGCGGTGAGGTCGGCAAGCGCACCGTCGCGATCGTGATCGGCTGTGGACCGATCGGGCTTGCGGTGATCCTGCTCCTGAAGGCCAGGGGCGTGCGCACGGTCGTGGCCAGCGACTACTCGCCCGCGCGTCGCGTGCTGGCCACCGCCTGCGGCGCGGATGTTGTCCTCGACCCCGTGCACGAGTCCCCGTTCACCGCGGTGGAGCGGCGCGGGCAGGTGCGGGACATTCCCGCCGCGCTCGAGTTGGCCGTCGGCACGCGCGAGAAACTGGGGCGCCTCCCGTTCGGGTGGTGGCACGCGTGGCGGCTCGCCGAGAAGCTCGGCGCCGCGCCGAAGCACCCCGTCATCTTCGAGTGCGTCGGGATGCCTGGCGTGATCGACAGCGTGATCGACGGTGCGCCACTGTTCTCCCGCGTAGTCGTGGTCGGCGTGTGCGTCGGCGTCGACCAGTTCACCCCCGCGATGGCCGTCAACAAGGAGCTCGACCTGCGATTCGTGATCGGCTACACGCCGCTCGAGTTCCGGGACACCCTGCAGATGCTCGCCGAGGGCGATGTCGACCCCACACCGCTGATCACCGGGACGGTCGGACTCGACGGCGTGAAGGAAGCGTTCACCGCGCTCGACAGTCCAGACGTACACGCCAAGATCCTGATCGACCCGCGCAGCACGGCAACGGCGCCGGCGAGCCCATAGCGCCTGCCTGCCCTGGCGGCGCGGTGGGCAAGCACGCTCTGCTGCTCATCGACTGAGCCGGCGTTCACCCTCGAGACCTACCGACGAGCCGGCCCATCCACCCCAGCCCGAACACCCGCCCGATCGATTACTCCTCCCACCAAGCGTCTTCCTCCTCCCCCACCGACCGCTCGATCTCCTCCAGGGCGACGTCCGTGCGGCGATCCTCGACCATCGACTGCAGCGCCTCTGAGATGCTCGGCGCCCACACCCGCCGCGCCACCGCGACCCGGCCGGACTCCTCGTCGAACTGCTTCCATTCCAGCTCGACCAAAGGCACGCGCGATGCAGGCGCGTCGGCGGGCACCGGCGCGCCCCACCCATACAGCGTGATCTCGGCCTGCCAGCCGTGCGCGCACAGCTCGCCCATCACCGCCAGCGCCTGCCACTCGTTGCCCACCGGCTTGGGACGCCGGTAGCGCCGGCGCAGATAGATCGCGATCAGCACGCACCCCACGGTCATCGCGGCGATCACGAGCGCGAGCAGGAACGTTTCGTACCCGGGCGCGCGAGCGTCGCCGCCCTGTACGCCGCTGGCCAGCACGAACACACCACCCGCTGCGGCGCTCATGGCATCACAATCGATCGGCCCGATCCGGCCTGAGAAAGCAGATGCCACCCGCTTGCTCTCATCGCTCTCTCAGAGTAGCCGCCCCAGGGCGGCCTTCAGGGAGCGCGGAGATCAGATCGAGCAGGGGCGCGAACGGCGATCTGTGCCCACTTCCGTGATCCCGGCCGAGGTGATCTTGATCCGCGTCGGGACGCTCCCGCGCGCGAGCAGCGCGCGCAGCACCGACTCGCCCTTGGAGGCGATCCCCGACCGCAGCGGCTCCTCAAAGGACTCCGCGTTGAGATAGTCCGCGATCTGGACATAGACATGCTTTTCGGCGCGGCCGTCCCGGACCTTCCAGCGATAGGTTTCGCCGGGGCGAGGAGCCGGGATCGGCGTAGGACCACCGATGATCGCGGGATCGTCAGCCATACGCTCAGGATGACGCCCGCGCCCGCGGTCGCAAGGGGCCGATTGGCCAGCATCTTCGGGTCACCTTTGGACATGTGAGGAGCGTTGCGGGCAAGGTCTGTCCCGTTTCGGAACGGCTTCGACCTCTACGACCGCTACGACTTCATCGTCTCGTGGGTGATGGCGATCGTCAGCGCCGCATCACCTCTACTACTCGTTGACTCCAAGCACTTCCAGCAGCGCGGCCCAGTCGGCCTGACCGCGCATGAATTCAAGTTCTTCGAAGCGGGTGGCGAGGTGTTCGTCCTGCTTGCGCAGGCCATTGTCCGCGGGTTGCACATAGGGAACGAGCAGATGCCGGGGAATTTCGTGGATTTCGATCGCTTCCACGTGCTGGTCGTATTGCTTGACGTCGGCCGGCGCCGCGCCAAAGTCGTTCGCACCCCACGCGCGGACGTCCGCACAGATGTTCGGTACCTGTAGTTCGGTCATTTCCTGCAGGCCCCGGGTGAGCCTGCGAGCGTCACGCGTGATCTGCGGGTTGCTCCACGTCAGCCGGTTCACGGTGTTGACGTAGGAGTGGACAATCGCCGCATCGGTGTGGTAGCCGGTCGCCCAGAGCGCGCCGGCCGCCTCATAGCTGAGCTTCTGGTCTTCTTTGTTCTGCGGCGAGCCCGCCCCCACGTCCGGGCATTCGGCGTGGAAGCGAAGGTCGAGCTTGTGGATGCTCGCTTCGACCGTCGACCACGTGCTGACCGCGGCGTGCAGCACCTTGTAGCTGGCCTCGAGATAGGTATGCGTCGAGGCGACGTCTTGCGATGCCGCACCCGCCGTAGTGGGCGTGAGCGCAAGCGCGAGCACAGCGATGATGACCCCTACACATCTCGACATCCCATTTCAATATATCCTGATGATGGAGTTTGTGGGCCGGCAGGCGCGTGACAATCGAATGCAACGGAGGTGGTGGTTGTGATCAAGAGAGTGCTGGCAGTCTCTTTGGCAAGCTTCGCGGCAGTCAGCGGAGTGGCCCTCGCAAGCTCGTCGAGCTCCCCAAAGCCCGGTCAGCTCTACACCTCGGAATTCCTTACCGTGACTGTGGGCAAGCCGGCGACCAAGGCCCGCATATTCGTAGAGTGCCTGCCCACATCCGGTGCCGCTGGCGGCCAGTGGATGGGAACCGTCAAGCTGATGCACGGCTCGTTCAAGTTCGACAAGCAGAGCACGATCAACAAGCTCCCAAGCGCCACCACCACCGGCGTGGTCGACGTCACAGGCAAGTTCACGGGCGGCGAGTTCCAGGGCACTTGGCAACTCGGTGGCTTCACTTGTCCCAAGACGAGCTATCAGACGAAAACCGGAGCCGGCGGCTCGGGCGGGTAAGCGCCAGCCGGGTGGCTGCTCCATACACGCAGCCAGTAGTGTCAGAGCATGCTCAGGCGCTCAGTGCTCGCCATGACCTTCGCCGCCATGACGGCCGCGGGCTGCGGATCGACTCACGCGCCGAGCGTGAGCGTTCACGCGGTGACAGCGGCCGGCACCCCAACGTCGGGCGCCACGGCGCGCTTCATCGCGGCGGCGGACGGCATCTGCAAGGCGCTGCACTCCCAGCAGCAGCCTCTCAACGCCCGCGTCCAAGCGCTGACGCAGGAAACGGCGGCAGCTCGGATCCAGCTGCAGGCACTGCTGACCCGGTCCGTTGTGTACGTGCGCGCGGCGGACGCCAAGCTGCAGGCGCTCCCGCGGCCGCCCGGCGAGGCCACAGCGATCGAGAAGCTCCTCACCGGCTATGACCGCGAGGCCGCCGAGGTGACCAGTTTCGCGAGCTCACTGACCAAACTGGAACCCGAAAGACAGAGATTCGCGTCGGGCTCGCTCGAACGGACGACGGAGTCTGACCGCAAGTTGGCGGAAGGGCTTGGCATGAAGGTCTGCGCGGCTTCGGAATAGACCTGCCGGCGGAACCTCAGACCGCGTCAGCCGTCGCCTCGACGGAGCCGGCTTCACGAGCTGCTTCCTGATCAGCTTCGCGCATCATCTCGATCGCCCTTCGAGCTCCTTGGGAGAGCAACATCGCGCTTTCGGCGACTTCGCGATTGACCTCCGGAGTGGTCTCGACGAGATGGTCACCACAGACAGTATGGGCGCGATCGAGCCTCTTGAGTGAGTCCATGCGCTCGGCCAATAGCCGCGCGAAGGGCTCCACATCCCCAGAGGCCGACATCAGTGCCGGGACCAGTGAATCGTCGTGAGCAATCATCTCCTCGGGGCCGATGAAACTAACGTTCGGCAGCCTGAGCGACCAGAGTGCGGCCGAGAGCGCGATGAAGCCCGTCCTGAGGTTCCCGTCGGCAAAAGGGTGCACGCGCAGGATGCCGGCATACAGAGCCGCCGCTGGTCGGGTGCGATCGAGGATGCTCACCGCATCCACATCGTGGAAGGCATCTATGCACTCGTTGAACGAGACGCAGACCTCCTCGAGATCCCGGCGCTGAGTCTCGGGCGAGCTCCCCTCGAGCTGACGCATCCCACCAGTAGGCGTCATCACACCGAAGAACGTGCGCTCCTGACGGAAGCGTCCGCCATCATGGGGAAAGTGCCGCGCGAAGATCGCGCCATGCCACCAGCGGACGCGCTCTGCGTCCATCCGCAGCGGCTTGCGCCAGAACGCCTGCAGCGCATCGTCCAAGACACGGGCGAGATCGTCCCCGAGAATCTGCCACGTCTCCTCCGGCGACAGACGGCCCGCCCTGTAGAAGCGCGAGCCATCGTTATCGCGATAACGCGGACGCTTGGATTTGTCCATCCAGCGAGGATGCCACCCGCTGCGGACCCCTGGCGCGAGCGGCCGCTCAGCCCAGCGCAACCGGCAGCGGCAGGCTGAAGGTCGTGAAGCCGTGCTTTGTGGCGTGCTTATTGGCGGCGATCTTGCTGGTGAGCCTGTAGATCGCGGCCTTGGCGTTCGCGGGGACGGTGAGGCTGATATCGAAGTGGCCGCTGGCGGGCGGCGTGAAGGTCTTCACAACGGTCGTCTTGCCGCATTCGAGCTGCTGTTCGATGACCACGGGCGCGATCGGCTTGGTCAGCGGGAGTGTCACCTGGCCGGTGAGCGTGACCGTGGTGCCGCTGGCCTTTGGCGCTTCGAGCAGCAGGCGCCTCGTGAGCTTCAGGTGCAGCGAGCGCAGCTTGCCGATCTCGGCGGTGTAGCGGGTGCTAACGCTTTCCCGGATCTTCGCCGGGGGCAGCGGCGCGGTGGTCGTGAACTGGCCGTTTGCGCCGACCGTGGCGCTGGCGAGCGGCTTGTTCGCGGTACCGAAGAGGATCTTGACCTTCTTGCCCACGAGGCTCGAGGCGGCGCTGCCGCTGAGCAGCACGCGGCCTCCGTGGATGTAGACATCGTTGAGGACCAATTGCGTGTTGGTGCAGCCCAGCCGCAGTTCTTCGATCGCCTTGGGGGTCGAGGCAACACCGGGGGTGATGGGGGTTGTTGTGGTGGTGGAAGAAGAAGAAGAAGTCGTGGTTGAGGACGTCGATCCACCCTTGGGGCTGGGGGCGACGGTGGTCGTCAGCGTTGCGCCGTCGGGTTCGTATCCCAGTCCGTAGATACCCGCGCTCGGGCCGCCAACCGTGGCGAACGTTCCAGTTCGCGACGAGGCGCCGCTGATGATCTTGAAGGTCTGTCCGAGCGGTGGTTCGTAACCGTTTTCGTCGGTGACCGAGAGTGTGCCCGCGAGCGTCGCGCTGCCGCCGACGAGCAGTTGGTCGAACCCTGAGCCGGGTGTCGGGCCCGCGATTCCGATCGCAAGCGTGCCGCCGGCTTCCTGGGTGTAGTTGCCTGCCACCGTCATGCGCCCGGGTGCGTCGCCGGGTGCGACCGTGCCGCCGCTGTTCGTCAGTGGGCCGGCGATCGTTCCCGTCCCGCTGAGCGTGCCACCGGTGAGCGTCGTCGGTGTGAGTTCTGTAGTGCCGAGGACAGTAGCCTGACCCACGGTGCCGTCATCTTCCAGAATGCCGCCCTGCACAATGAGGGGTCCACTTTCGAGCGTGTTGCCGCTCGCCACGCTCGTGGTCCCGCCGGTGAGGACCAGCTTGTCCGCCCCGAAGCCGTACTTCGGACCCGCGTTCGGGGTCACGCCCGCGGCGGTGAACGTGCCGTTGTCGCCCTCGCTCGCGAGGCTCAGTCCGGGGGCAAGCGTGATCGTGCTCGTCGTGGTGACCGAGCTCGTGCCGCCACTCATCTCGAAATACGGGTTGCCGATCGTGACCGGACTTTCGGTCCTCATCGAGGTATTGGGGTCGAGATCGGGCGGCACCGACACCGCGGCGGGGATCGAGGCGCTTGTCCCTGGACCCTGGACAATGGTGACGTTGTTGATCTGCCCGCCCGAGAAGATCAGCGGACCGGCGAGCATGATTTCGACCCCCGTGCCAACGTACGGTTCGGCGAGGTAGCTGGAATTGATGACGCTCAGCGTCCCGCTCAGTGAGGACACACTCGAGGGGTGGTAGAAGTCCAGACCGCCGGAATCGAGGGTGAGCCCACCACCCTGGATCGCGTTGCCAGTACCAATGTAATTGGACGACACCACGACCGTGATGTTGCTCGGCCAGCAGGCCACCGTGGTGCTGCCGGGGATGCCGGCTGACCAGTACGCCGCATCGGACCACTGGCCTTCGTTGGGCCCCGTGAAGTTGTCTGTGCAGGTCGCCGCCGCCGCGGACGCGCTGAGTACACCGGCGAGCGCCATTGCGAGCACGGCCACGGTGAGCGCGCGCCTCATCGCGCCACCAGGCGGTCGAGATCGCACCGCGCCATGAACCGAAGCCGGCCCTCCAGAGGGGCAAGCTCCCCGAAGACTGCTGTCAACCGCTCGAGACTCACGACGAGGAACCTTACTGTGTCTTGCGAGTTGGCCCGTAAGATCACTGTCTTCGTCTTCGTCGCTATTTGCGCTTGTGTTTTGCGCTCGCGCAGGTGTGGAACGTCGAGGAAGCGGTCAACGTCTTGCCGGCTGTGGTTGTGGCCTTGACGGTGATCTTGAACGAACCCTTCTCGAGCCCGGCGAGGCTCACGTGGGCCACCAGTGCCGAACCTTTCAGCTTGGCCACAACGCGTCCCGCCAGGAGCACCTCGGCACTCTTGATCTTCTCTGCTCCCGTGGACTGAACCACGTGCTCGGCCACGTGAATCGTGAGCTTGCGCTGGCTCACGCACGCTTTTGTCGACGGCAGTCCGAGCTGGGCGCTCAGCGAAGCGATCGGCGAGGCCGAGTGACCGACGCCGGATGTTCCCGTGCTCGTGGTTCCGCCGCCAGATGTACCGGCACCCGTGGTCCCTCCGGAGCCTGCGCCCGAGCCCGAAGTGCCGCCGGTCCCTGTGCCGGTCCCCGTTTCCGGCCCGGTCCCCGTCGCGGTGCTCCCGCTGACCGTGAACATCGACACGGTGTCGGCGTCGAAGTTCGCTGTCGCGATCAGTCCTCCGCTGGGGCTGAAGGCCAGCGAATACGGGAACGCTCCGGTGTCGGCGTTCGAGGCGGGGCTCTGCGGGTCCGGCGTCAGCGCACCGGTCGCATCGTTCACCTGGAACAGCGACACGATGCCCGAACCGGTGTCCGCGGTCGCGAGCAGCGCCCCACCCGCACCGAACGCCACCCCCTGCGAGTCGCCGGTGTCAGCGTTCGAGGCGGGCGACTGGGTGACCGGTGTCAGCGCACCCGTCGCGTCGTTCACCTGGAAGATCGACACCGCGCTCGAGGCGGAGTTGGCGACCGCGAGCAGCCCACCGTTCGGACTGAACGCCACCGACCACGGGGCCATTCCGGTATCGGCGTTGGTCGCCGGGCTCTGGATCACCGGGGTCAGCGCGCCAGTCATGTCATTGACCGTGAACATCGACACGGTGCCCGAACCGTCGTTGGCGACCGCGAGCAACCCGCCCCCCGGGCTGAACGCCGCGTCGAACGGGTACGTCCCGGTGTCGGCGTTCGTGGCTGGGCTCTGCGTGACCGGGGTCAGCGCGCCCGTTGTATCGTCGACCCCGAACACCGACACGCTGTTGGAGTAGACGTTGGCGGTGGCGAGGAAGAGACCATTCGGGGTGAATGTCACCGACTGCGGCTGCATCCCGGTACCCGCGGTCGAGGCGGGGGTCAGCGTTCCCGTCGCACCGACCTGGTAGGTCGAGACTGAGCCGTTGTAGCAAGTGGGGGCGCATCCGTAGGTTGAGTTCGCATCCGCGAGCAGGCCCCCATCCGGGCTGAACGCCACGCCCCACGGGAAAGCGCCGGCAGCCTCAGGCGTCCCCACCGGAGTCAGCGCCCCGCTCACGTCGTTAACGCTGAACATCGAGATGGTGTCGTCCTCGACGTTTGACGTCGCAAGCAGACCGCCCCCCGGACTGAACGCCACCGACACCGGGTTCAGGCCCGTGTCGGCGTTGGCGGCGGGGCTCTGCGTCACCGGGGTCACCATCACCGGGTCGACGACAGCATCCGCGCGACCCGCGGCGCCACCAAGCGCCAGAGCCCCGAGCAAGAGCGCCGCGAGCACACGCACAACCCGCGCGCGAGCGAACCTGGACCGAGCGTCCACACCAAGATCGACAGACGGTTCTGACTGGCCTGGCCAAGCACTCACAGCGGTCCCCGATCCTGTGGTGGGAGTTAGACGAATTCAGTCTCTCAGAGATGGGCGATACTGGTTCGATTCACTCATGCGCCTGCCGTGCCGCGGTTCCTATTGGTGGTTAGTGGAGCACGATCTTCACGCGCTTCAGGAGCTGCGGGGGTGAGCTGCCGAGGCCGGCCTGCGTCGCCGTGAAGTAGACGACCAGACTGTGCTTTTGCTTGAGCTCGCGCATGCCCGCCGCGTTCAGCTTGACCGTGATCTTTTGCCGCTGGCCACCGTGGAGTGTCACTGCGGTCCGTCCGAGCACGACTCCGGAGCGCTTCTTGGCGATCGACGCCTTGGTGCCTGGGAAGCCGGTCACGTATTCACCGGCAGAGAGCAGGTAGACGACCGCGCACGGCTGGCTCGGCGGCCCGATGCAGATCTGTTCGGCCGTCACCGAGTTGCCCTTCGGGATCGGCGGGCTGATTTTGGCGGTCCCTCGGCTGACCGGGATCAGCGGTTTTTCGGTCGGACTCGTCGTGGGCGTTGTGGTCGTTGTGGTCGTCGTAGTACTCGCGCCCGTCGGCGTCGTAGTGCCGCTCGTGCCCGTCGACGTCGTTTCGGTGCCGGACGAGGCGCCCACGACTCCGGCGAGGCGCCCGATCTCACCAGTAAGGGCGGGTTCGGAGGTCGCGGCGAACCAGATGTTTCCTTTCGTGTCGGCGGCGAGCGCGTATGGGGCGTTGGAGCCGAGCTGGTAGACGGTCGTCGTCGGGACGGCGCCCGGCACGATCCGCACCAGCGCGTTCGCGGCGCTATGCCCGTAGAAACCGGACTCGCTCACCCAGATCGTGCCGTCCGGCGCCGCGATTATGCGCGCCGGCTTGCCTTCCGCGAACCCCGGGTCGATCGACGTCATCGAGAAGTTTTCGAGCTCCGTGTGCGTCGCGTTGAGGCGACCGATTTCGTTGTTCGTGGTCGTGTACCAGACCGAACCGTCGGGCGCGATCGCCGTATCGGTTGGCGCGATGCAGCCATCGAGGCTCGGGCAGGACTCGAGCTCGTACTCGGTGTACGGGCCTTTTTCCCCGCCCGCCGGAGCGGTCCCGATCCGCCAGCCGGAGTCCCCGCTTTCCTCGGCGAACCAGGGTTTGCCGTTCGGATCGATCGTGATGCCCGAGGGCTCCGGGTCGTAACGAAACTCGAATTCCGGTTCGACGGGGGCGCCACCGTTCTGGATCGCAAGGTTGGGGAGTTCGTGGACATTGAGGCTCTCGTCGATCGAGGCGATGCGCTCGCCCGGGTAGGGCGGCGTGTTGCTGTAGCCGTGCTCGGTGAACCAGGCGAGATTGGTCGAGGGCGAGAAGGCCACGTCCCACAATTCACCGCCTTCGACGCGGATCGCGTTCATCCCCTGTGAGGTCCCTGGCGCCATCTTTTCTGTTTCCGCGTAGCCCACCACGCCTTCGTTCTGGACGAACCAGACACGGTTGTGGGCAGCGTCGACCGCGACGCTGCGCGTGGCATTGGCGCAACAGGGATACGGTTCGACGAAAGGCTTCGGCGTCGGAAACACGCTCATGCCATTGGCGGTTCCAGGGGTCGCTTCGCCCGGCACGAGCCGGCCAATCCCGGCGGTATGCGATGAGAATTCGTTGGCCGGGAACCAGACATCGCCGTCCGGCTGCACCGCGATGCCGACTTCCGCCCCAATTCCACTCGGCAGATTGAAGTATTCCGGCGTCGCAGCCGCGGCCCCCGCCGGAGATCCCAGCAGCAGACCCGCGATGACGGCGAGCGCTGCCAAGTGAAGACGGGTCGCTCTGGGCATCGAGCACGAGAGCCTACCTCAGGCTAGAAGCGGGACGAGGACGAGCTTCCCGGTGACGTGACCGGCCTGTCCCTCGCGGTGGGCCTCGGCGACGTCGTCAAGTGCGAACGAGCGAGCACGGACGCTGAGCTTTCCCTGCTCGACGAGCGCGGTGAGCTGCAAGCGGGCGGCGTTGCGCAGCTCGGTTCCCGGGTCCGCGCCCGGGCCGCCCCCGATCATCTTGATGCCAACCTCGCCACCGCGGGGAAACGCAGCGATCGAGACGATTCGGTCGCGATCGGCAACCAGCTCGAGCGACACGTCGACGGCCTCGTCGCTGCCGACGCAGTCGATCGCGGCGTCGACGCCATCCGGGGCCAGCGCGCGCACCCGGTCGGCCAGACCCTCGCCGTAGGTCGTCGGCTCGGCGCCGAGCTCGCGCAGGTATTCGTGGTTGCCCTCGCTCGCGGTCCCAACAACGTGTGCTCCGCGGGCGACGGCGATCTGGACGACCATCAGCCCAACCCCTCCCGCCGCGGCGTGCACCAGTACGGTCTCCCCCGCCCCTACACCGGTCGCGGCGAGCGCATGCATCGCAGTGGCGCCGGCCAGCATCAACCCGCCAGCCGCCTCCCAGCTCATCGCCGCCGGCTTCGGGACGACCGTCGATGCCGCGAGGACGAGCTCGTCGGCGTATCCACCGTCGATGCGATAAGCGATCACATCATCCCCCACGGCGACCGGCCCGGCCGGACCGACCGCCTCACCGCCGACCTCCGTAACCACGCCGGCGGCCTCGAACCCCAGGCGCATCGGCAACGCGGCGCCGGTTCCCATCGAGCCGCTGTAGAGCTTCCAATCCACGGGATTGATCCCAGCGGCCCGCACAGCCATGCGAACCTCCCCCACTCCAGGCCCGTCGACGGTCTCCTCGACAACTGAGAGGACCTCCGGTCCGCCGAACGCGGTCGCTACCACAACGTGAGCCATACCACCACACTACCCCAGCGCGCACACGGCCCCAGCGAACGACCACCGCTCCGGCGAATCGGCTCGTCGACCGTCTCAGGCCGCCGTGCTGTCTGGTGCGCGGTCTAGCGAAAATCAAGAACTCTTCGTGCTGGAGCTGGCCCTGAAAGTGGCTCACTCGATAGGACGCTCACTGAACACGCAGCCTTTCCTACACGGCCCGTGTACTACGCAGCCCATGTAGTCAGCCGCATGCTAAATGCATGAGCTATCATTCCCAAAGTCCACGCAGGATGTACTTTGGGCGTGTTTGGTCATAAGAAACATGATATAATACCGTCAAAGTACCCTTTGCTTGTACTATAGTGCCGTTAGATCATGGCTACACGCACCATCACGGATACTGACCGCGATCTGCTCGACGAGCTCGCGAGCGCCGGACGGCTCTACGTCCAGTTGCCCGAGGACGAGGGCATGGTCCTCAAGCATCTCAGGAGCAGCGAGCGCCCGGCGCGTCGCCTGTCCGACATGGCCGCACGCAAGCAGGTGGTCCGCGTCGCGCATGGCGCGTACGTGCTCCTGCCGGCGGGCGCCAGGAGCCTGCGGCAGGCGGCAGACCGGCGGACGCTCGTCGCCGCCACTCTTGAGAACCGCTGGAGCTACTACCTGGGCTTCGCGTCGGCGATCGTCGAGCATGGGCTGACCGACGAGAGCGCCGGCGAGTTGTACGTCGGCGTCGGCGGCACGCGGCTTCCCAAGCTCGGCGACTTGGCGGGCACCCCGGTGCACCTGACCAGGGTCGCCTACGACAACGACGATTGCAGCGGATGGCTCGGTGTGGAGCGCAAGCGGATCCGCGGGCAGACGTTCTATGTCCGTTCGGGGATCGAGCGGACCCTGATCGACGCGCTCGACCGGCCCCAGCTGTGTGTGAGCCCGGAGCTGTGGGTGCGCGCGTGGGAGCGCGCGCTGCGCGAAGGAGGCCTCGACCTTCCCTTGCTGCTGGACCTCGCTCGCCGACGCAGCCGCGCGGTGTGCGCACGCGCCGCGCTGCTGCTGCGGGAGGCTGGGCGCCCCCGCGAGGCGCGGCTGCTCATCGAGCGCCCGCTCACCGGCCGTGTGCTCTTCGACGTCTCGAACACCGAGGCCGGGAAATGGCCCCGCGACCGAGACACCGGGCTGTTGCTGAACGTCCCACTACAGGCGATCGACGCCTGGCTGGAATACGGCAAGTGATCGCCGTCTGGCCCACCGGCTACGACGTCGAGCGCTACGCCGATGAGCACGGCCTCGACTTCGAGGACATCACCCGGGACATCGTCCGCATCGCGACGGTCGCTCACCTGCTCGACAACGGCGTCCTCGACGAGGACTTCCTCCTGACCGGCGGCATGGCGCTGCGGCTGCGCGGCTCGGACCGTTTCACCATCAAGGACACCGACAGCTCGCTGCGCGGACGTCTCGATGAGCTGGAGCTGACCGGCAAGCTGCGACTCGACACCGACCAGCTGCAGGTCTACCCCGACCCGGGGACCAACTGGTCTCGCAAAACGCCCAAGCTCGTCGACGTCAAGCCGATCAACTACGAGGCCTACTTCGCGTCGGTCACCGGCGACCCGATCGAGGGCCAGTTCTCCTTCACGGTCAGTCAACGCGGCCTCTTCGAACCGGCCGAGTGGCTCGCGCTGCATCATCCATATCCCGAGCTCGTGATCGAGCCCAGCAACCTGAGGGTGCCGGTCATGGACATCGCCGAGCAGGCGGCCGAGAAGGTCGTCGGCTGGGCCGCCGGCAGCCTGGTCAAGCACTACCTCGACCTCGCCTGGATCGGCCGCGAATTCGGAGAGAGGCTGATCGCCGAGGACTTCCAACGGCTCGTCCAGCGCAAGCTCGACATCGGCTTCGAAACCTTCCCCGGCGCCTACAAAGACCTGCACGAGATCAAGGACCTCCTGATCCCGCTGCACCGGCCACGCGAGTGGCAAGGACCGCTGAACAAGGCAGGCGACAACCGAGCATCGCTCATACGCTTCATGGGCCCGAAACTCAGCTTCGACGAAGCGATCTCACTCATCCGCGAGCACATCATCCCCAAGCTGTTCGGAATGAACACCTGAGGCCGGCGACGCGATCGGGCGAGCCGCGACCCGGCAGGCGATCGTGATCGGCGTTCGCGGGATCAACGACCGCCTATGGGGAGATTCGATGGCCGCCCATGGGAGATTCAACGGCCGCCTGGGGAGAATCTCATGGCCGCCGTCGTGCCTACAGCGCCGCGAGCCGCGCGTGCACCCGCGCTCCCCCCACACGGCCGCTGAGCGTGAGCCCGTGCAGCGTGAGCTCACCGGTGAGGCGGCCGCGAACGCTCAGATGACCGATGATCGCGCCGATGCGCTCTCCCGGGCGGATGGCGCCGCTGAGTGCGACGCCGGGCACGTCGAGCATCCCGTGCAGCGCATAGCCGTGGGCATTCAGCGCCCAGTCGCCGCCGCGCAGCCCTCCGCCGGAGATGCTCGTCTGACCGAAGAGGTCCTCGAGCGTGATCGCCGCCGCGGTGGCCACCTGCCCGGCCAGGCGCAATCCAGACGCCGCGGACGCCAGCGGTGCAAGCGAGGACGGCGGCAGCGGGAGGGCCTGCGCTTCGCCGGAGGGCGGACACGAAGCCGGCGCCTGCCCGCTGGCCAGGAACACAATCATCGCGTTCTTGGCGCAGCCGGTGCGGTCGGTGCTGACCGTCGAGTGCCCGACATCGGGGATCCTCAGCAGTCGTGCGTCGCTGTAGCCGGCGGCGAGCGTCAGGTCCTGTTCGTAGGGCGTGCGTAGGTCGTCGTCGCCGGAGAGGATCAGCGTCGCAGTCGCGGAGAGGCCGGTCGGGGACGGTGGCGCGGGCGGCGTTGCAGGCCAGGCCATGCACAGCGGGAGCGGGGACTCCGCGAGCGCCGCGGCGAGGGAGAACGGCGCGGTGGCCCCGGCGGACAGCGACGCGAGCCAGCTGTGCAGGGCCGCGGCCCGTCCGGAGGGAGGAGATTCGGGCGACCATGGCAGATCGTTCTCGACGCAGAAGGTGGTCGTGAACAGAGCGCTCGAGATCGCCGAGTCGATCGGGGGCGCCGCGGACGCGAACGGCCCGCCGCCGAGCCCGCCGGCGGGGAGGACTTCGGTGAAGGGCGCGGTTTCGGCGAGCGGGGAGGTGAAGCGGCTGCCGGGCGCTTCGGGCTGCAGGGAGTGCGTCAGCCGCGCCAGTGGCGCGGCGTTGCCGTGGGCGGCCGCGGCAATCGCGGCCGGCGCAAGCTCGCGCGTCCCCTGCGCCAGGTCGAGCCCGTCCAGCAGGCGCAGGAGCCCGTCTTCGGTGACGCGCGCCGGGCGCAAGCGACCGTGGTCGTCGTAGATCCTCGCGCGCAACGGGTGGCGGTGAAGCTCCGCCACCACGCGAGTCAGGCCGGCGTAGACATCGCTCGAGAAAGAGCGGCAGGCGCCGGCGCCACAGATGCCTTCGTCGAGCACCCGCCGCAGCGCATGCAGGCGCACGAGCCCGAGCGGATCAGGCCCGGTGCTCGGCACGAGCGAGTCGAGCACCATCCGCGCGACGCCACGGGGGTACTCACGCGCATACATGCCCGCGACACGCGTGCCGTAGGAGACGGCGAACAGTGACAGCGGCGTGCCACCGAGCGCCTGGCGCAGCGAGCCCAAATCTTCGACGGATTCCTGGCTGGTGTAGAACGGGCGTGTCGCGCCGAGCGCGGTGCCACACGCGCCCACATAAGACGTCAGCCCTCCCTTGAGCGACCCGCCGTCTTCCGGGCACTGCAACCCCTGCGACTGGCCGGTCCCGCGCTGGTCGAACGCCACCAGTTCGAAGCCACGCAGCGCGGGTTCGTGCGCGAGCGGAGCGAGCAGCGCCTCGAACGGGCCCAGCGCCGGCTGGCCGGGGCCGCCCGCCAGCAGAACAATCACACCCACACGGGGCGCGCTCGTAGGGACCCGCTGAACAGCCAGCGCGATGCTGCCGACGGCCGGGTCGGCGCGGTCGAAGGGCACATCCAACGTCGCGCACTGCAACCCCGCGGCCGGGACGACGATCTGCGTGGGGGAGCACGCCCCGAACGCCAGCGCCGGCGGCTGTGCGGCAGCACCGGCGGGCGACGCGAGCGACAGCGCTGCGCAGACGAGCGCGAGCGAGACGGCCAGCCGGGTGCTCGCGCTCACAGCCCCGAGACTCCCAGCACAGCCGCGAGCCTCGCCCGGGCAGCTTCAGCAGCCACCCCGAGCGTCCTGTCCGTGCTTTGTTCCTGCTGTTTGAGCCGCTTCATCGTCCGCCTCACGCCCGGCGCCTCATAGGGCACGAGCAGGCGCATGATCGCCGCTTCGCGCGATTCTTCGGAGCGCCCAACAAACGATCCCGATACGATCCCGATTCGATCGCCGCCACCCGCGCAAGGAACCCCGTGGCGCTCCGCGGCAGCGCCGCATACGCACTCGCCTTCCACGCCTCGATATCACTGCACACATCCGGCAGTGCAACCGCCACGACCGCGACTTCTTCGGCGGCCAGCGCGCGTACGAGCCGCGTGAGCCTGCGATCGCTCCAACTCAGCTCACCGACCGCCCGAGCGAAACCCAGCCTCGTCGCGCTCATCGGCGCGACACCCGCATAGAACAACGTCGTGCTCGCCTCTCCGCTGATTTCTCCAAACGCCACGTCACGAGGGGCGTACGTCAGAGCGGACGGGCATTCCCCCGCGATCCCATTCGCACGCGCTGCGATCGCCGTCACGCTCGCCCCGACCTCGGCGCTCGCGCCACGCGCGTACGTCTCACTCGCACGCAGGTACGCCAGCGTCGCAGCCGCATCGCCGGCCCGGCCGGCCGCGAGCGCCGGCGCCGACACGCACAGCGATCCCACGCACGCCAGCCCGACGAACAACCTCCTCACCGTCATCCATTCCATCCTATTTGACACAGCAACGACATGCGATAGACCGGCTGATCATTGAGATGGCTCCGAAATTCCGGCGAACTGGACCGGGCGGATCATCGCGGTAGCGCCTGGCTTGGTGCCCTTGGTGCTCTGGATGAGCAGCACGACTGTGAGGAGCAGGAAGCTGGCGAGCACGATCAGGTCATTCCCGGTGAGGGACACGTCGATTGCGGTTGCGTCCACGAACGAGTGCAAGGCGATCCCTGGTAGCAGCGAGCCGGTTCGCTCATACAACAGGCACGCAATGACCCCGAAGGCCGCCTTGACCGGCAGCGTGTCTAACGGATAGCTCGTGATGTGCACAAAGCCGAACATCAGCCCGGCGATGAGCGCGGCGAGTCAAACCGGGAGCCTGTTACGCAGGCTTCGATATAGAAGACCGCGGAAGAAGATCTCCTCGACGACCGGTGCGCTCACCGCAATCGCAAAGACCGCGAGGACAACGTTGATCGTGCTCTGATGCCTTACATCGGCAAGTGAGTTGGCGGCACTTGTGGGCCGCACCGCCGCAACCCACAGGACGGTGATCAGGATGTACGCGATCAAAGCGAGAACGACGAGTCCAACCGATCGCGCAGCTGGCGCAGAACGAAGACCGAGATCTCGACGTGTCAGCCCGCGTTTGAGCTTCAGCGGCACCAACGACCCGAGCAGGATCACGTCCACGATCAGCACGCCGGCACCCACGCGCAACCGCACTCCGACTCCGTAGTAAAGGACGACCGCTGAAGCGACCACCACCGCAAAAGCGAGCACATACGCAATCAGCGCGTACCGCACCGTCCATTCCCGCGAGCGCGCAGTCGGTTGCGGCCACGGCGTCCGCTCAAGCTCATACCGGCCAGCACGCCGTTCGTAGCTTGAGCGAACAACGAACGAGGTGACGATCCCGCCAATCCAGGCCAGAACGATCAGCCCGACGCCGAGATTTTCAGTCTGAGCTCCCGCTGAGTGGGCGCCAGCGAGGACCCACCCGGCGAGCGCGAGCGCCGACCACAGCACTCCAAGCACCGTCCAACGTCGCACACCGCAGCGCATCCCGGCGACAGCCGGAGCCCACGCACCAAGCCCCAACGGCAGCAGCGAAAGCCACGGCCAACGCGCTCGAGGACCCTCAATCCGAGCAGGAGCCTCAGCCGAGCGGGATACAAGCCGCCGCTTATAGCTCGAGCGAATCGCGAGCGTTGTGCCGAGGCCGCCCACCCAAGCGACGATCACCAGCAGCAGCGACACCGGTTCGTAAGCGCCTTCAGTCGGTTCGCTCAACCCAACGATCCACCCAGCCAATGCCAGCGTCGACCACAGAATGCCCCACGCGGTCCAGCGACGCACCTCGCAGCGCACCCCAGCCACCATCGGAACCCAAGACCCAAGACCCAAGCCCAAACGGCAGCAACGCAAGCCACAGCCATCTGCTACGAGATGACTTTGCTCCTACCCGCGCAAACGCTCGACGGCTCACCGTTGCTTCGCCTTGACCTCCGTCTCCCGCACCAGCCGCACGGTCTTCGCCTGGGTGTTCGTCGCGCTGGGTGCCAGTCCGAGGATCTCAAGGCTCGCGCTGAGCTGCCCATGATCGGCGCCGAGCAGAGCGCGCCCGGCGGCGTCCAGCTCGACATTCACCGCCTTTGTTTCGTCGCCTACGATCGAGAAGCTCGCCGTTCCGATCGTGACCGTGCGAGCCTTCTCGCCCTTTACTCCCTTCGCCCGCGCGCCCTCCGCCTTGACCGTGCTCTTCGCAGTGAACGTGAGCTTGCCGCGACAGCTTGAGACCCCGAGGCAGGTGAGCTTCACGAGCGCCATGCCGTTGCTCTGGACGGTGACGTTCGTGGCGGCAAGCGACACGCCGCCCGGCACGGCGGTGGCCTTGGGCGCCTCTGCCGGCGCGCTATCCGAGGGCGGGTGTTCCTCGAATTCTTTTTCGATTTGGGCGTTCACCGGCAGCGGTTCGATTGCGCTGGGGAGCGTTCCGGTGCTTTCTCCGGTAGGCCCACTTGTAGGGCTTTGCGGTGGTTTGGGCACCCTCAGCGAAGCACTCGTCGCTTCTGTGGAGCCGTACGTTCCGGTGACCGTGACCAGGCAAGCAATCTGGCTTTCGGCGTCGCCTGGCATGACTGTGTAAGCCGTCGTCCGATCGCCGCTCGACACCCCGTCGCGCAGCCATTCGTAGCTGTAGCTCAGCGTTCCTTCCCCCGTCCACGAGCCCGGTTCGCAGGTGAGCGTGTGGCCAGCGTCGGCGGTGCCGGCGATTTCCGGTGCGGCGGTCGCAAAAGGTGGCTCGGTCTGGAAGGCGCCGATGTCGCAGTGGCCGTTGCGAGGCATGCCTCGTTGATCAACATCGAGGGGGACCGTCGCGGTCGTCCAGCCGCCCGAGCCGCTCTCTGCGACAGTCCCTTCGCATCCCGCGCCGGCGTCGATCACGGGGCTGCCGGGCATCGGCGCGAGCGTTTCCGTCGGTCCGCCATTATCCGCAAGTGGCGTCAATTCTGGGCTGATGCCAACGAGCGAACCGTAGTCGACCGAGAACCCGCATTCCCCGCTGGGATCGTCCTCGAGGTCGTTGCGATTGTCTTCCGGGTAGGACCCGCCGGCTTGGAACATGCAGTTGGGGCCCTCGGATGCGCTGCCGTCGGCGACGATCGAGTTATTGATCCAGGTGCCACCCCCGTTCTGCGGCTCATAGACGTTGCCGCCCCATGACGCTTCTGCGTTCACCGGGCTTGCGGTGTTGCCGTACAGGGTCACGTGGTTGAGGGCGCCCCCGTCTATGGCGACCCCGCCGCCATAGACGTATGGCGGGTCCGTGGTGGTGCCGGCGCTGGCGATGTTACCGGTGATCGTCGTGTTCGCGATCGCAGCGCTGGCGTCGTTGGTGAAGTTTTCGACGCCGCTATCCACACCACCACCGACCGCCTTGCTTTTGACGCCGCCCGCTTCAACGGTGTTGTCGGCGATCGTCGAGCCTGAGATCAGCAGATCACCGACGTTGAAGATGCCCCCGCCGTACGCTTCGCCGAATTCGGTGTCGCTGCCGGCACCCTCGGCGAGCGCGGTGTTGTGAGCGATCGTGGAGTCGATGATGTTGAGCGTGCGCTTGTTGAAGATCGCGCCTCCCATGGCGGTTTGGGCGTGCGCGAGGTTGCCCGTGAGATCGTCGTCGGTGAGCGTGACCGAGGAGGACGCTGTTCCGCTGCCCAGGATCCTCAGCGCACCGCCACCTTTTTCCCAGCCGAAGAATTCGCCGCCGTCTTCTCCCGCGGCGACGCCTCCAGTGATCTTCACGCCGTCTATCCCGATCTTCGAGAAACCAGTGCTGTAGGGGATGACGATCACCGGATCGCGGCCGTCCGTCTGTTCGATCGTCGTCTCTCCTGGGCCTGCCCCCTGGATCGTGAGCCCCGCTGTGAGTTCGAGAAATGCGTGCGCCCCAGACGGGTATCCGTGCGCTTCGCCAAGTTGATAGACGCCACGCTGCAGCTTCACTGTCGAGCCTGGATTCCCATCCGCATACGTCACCGCCGCGCGCAGGTCCGAGCAGGCAAACACGGCGACCCGCGACTGCACACAAGAGCCGCTGTTCGAGTCGGCTGCTCCCGCGGGCGCTTCGTAGACGGGCGCCAACGCCACAGTCACACTGTTGGACGTCTTGGTACCGGTTCCTTCGCTGCCTTCGATCGAGGCTTCATTGCTGTATTTGACGAAGGGCGCGAGCTTGTGCGTGCAGGTAAAGGTCTCTTCGGTGCTGGCTTCGAGCTCCGTGGGCCCGGCAGGACTGATGCTTTCGCATGCGCTGTCTTTCAGTGCCCCGAATTTCAGGCTCGTGCTGCCGGTGTTCTTGACGATGATCTCGTATTCCACCGTGTCAGCGACTTCGCCGTTCAGTTCGGTCTTGGTATACGTGGGTTCGGCCGACAGCTTCTGTAGCGTTTCGATCGTGAACGCGGTGGAGGGCGAGTACTGCGCCGCCTGCACAATGAACTTGCCGAAGCCGGAGCCGATGTAGCGCGTCCACACCGCGGTCGCGTCGCCCGCGGCGTTCACCGCAACCTGGGGTGACGATGATTCATCTTCTGATACAGCGGCCGGTTTTACCCATGGCTCGCCCACCGGCTTAACCGACGCCTGCACGATGTCACCCGGGCCGTGGTATGTGGTCCAGACGACGGCCGCCTCACCCGCCGCGCTTACCGCAACCTGGGGGTCACCGCCGTCTTCGAAGGTGGTCGTTGTTTCCCAGGGCTTGCCCGCCGGCTTGGCCGCAGCTTCGATCAGGCGGCAGCAGCCGTAGATGAAGCGCTTCCAGACGGCGGTCGCTTCGCCCGAGCCGTCCATCGCGACCTGGGGTTCGAGGCCTTCTTCTCCCGCTTCTTCTGAGAGGCGGGTGGGCGCTTCCCACGGCTTGCCCGCCGGTTTGGACGCCGTCTGTACGTCGTGCTTGCTCCCACCGTTTTCCTTGAGGCCGTTGTAGCGCGTCCAGACGGCGGTCGCGTCCCCCGCGGCGTCCATCGCCACCGCCGGTTGGGACGCTTCCTGACCCGTTTCCGAGACGGTCGCCGGTTTGCCCCACGCTTCTTCGCCGGCTGTCCTGACCGCGGACTGCACGAGGTTGTCGCTGCCGTCGTAGCGTGTCCACACAGCGATCGAGGCACCCGCAGCGCTGACGGCAACACGGGGTCCCGGTGCGTTCTGGCCTTCTTCTGAGAGGGTGGCCCGTTTTCCCCACGGTTGGCCCGCGGGCTTGACGGCCGCCTGCACGACCGTGTTGCTGCCGTCGAAGCGCCGCCACACGACGGTCGCGTCGCCCCCGGCGTCCACCGCGACCTGGGGTTCGGATGCTTCCTGGCCTGTTTCTGAAAGAGTGGACGGTGTTTCCCAGGCCTTGCCAGCAGGCTTGACCGCCGCCTGCACGACGTCATTGCTGCCATTGAAGCGCCGCCACACGGCGATCGCCGCGCCCGCAGAATCCACCGCGACCTGGGCTTCGGATGCTTCCTGGCCCGCTTCTGAGAGCGTGGCCGGGCTCCCCCACGATCCGCCCGCGGGCTTGACCGCCGCCTGCACGACGTCATTGCTACCGTTGTTGCGGGACCACACGGCGGTCGCATCGCCCGCGGCGTCGACTGCAACCTCAGGTCCGTACGCGCTCTGGCCTTCTTCTGAGACGTTGGCCGCGGCCGTCCACAAGCGGGCAGCAGCCGGCGACGCCGCGATGCCGGCGCCCGCCAGGACGCCGCTCAGCGCCAACAGACGAATCGTTCGGGCCCCCCGAGTGCTTGTCCGTCGCCGAAGCATCAACTTGCCAGCACCGACTCGATCATCGTCTTACCGCCCTGCACCCCGAGCACCAGCTCAGCGGCAACCGGGGGACGCCCGGCGTGGGCGAGCCGCTTCTTGCCCGACTCGGTCAGCCGCAGCGCCACGGCAGCGCTGCTTCCCGCGGAGATCGAGAACGACCCTCGGGCCAGCACGAGCGTTGCTTTATGCAAAACCGCCTTCTCGCCCTTGCGGCTCCTCGTCGCTATCTGCATGACCAACTCGGCCGACCCTCGACACGCCCGATCGCCGCACCGCACTCGCACTGACGCCGAGCTCGCCGACACGACGATCCTCGAGGCCAGGATCACGATCGGGCTACTCGAGCCATTGACGCTGGGCGCGGGGGCGCTCTTCGATGGCAGCCCAGTCCCCGTACCGGTGCTCGCCGACGTGCTGGAAGGCGTGACTGGACCTGGAGGTAGAGGCGCAGGTACCGGGACGCTGAACACGGGTGGCGCAGGTGGCGGTTTATGAACAACTGGAGGTTCCGAGGCCGTGCCCATCGCCGCGTCGATCCCGGCGGTGGTTTCTTCGGCCTTCACAGTCACCGGATCGGCGGTGCTCGTAGACGATTGCCCGTTGTAGTACTGCGTCAGATAGTCGAGACCGCTTTCCGGCGGTGCGGCGAAGCCGACCGTGTATGACCCGCCGGCGAGTCCCGACACCGAGTATTCGCCATTGCGGTTGGTGGAGGCGCATCCCGCGCTTTCTGTGTTTCTACCCAGCGCACAGACAACTATTCCGTAGATCGGGGCGCTCGTCGCCGCAGACGTTACCCGGCCCGCCACATGCCCACCAATGTGAAGGGAGGCATCGATGTCAGTGCGAATGGTGTTGCCTTCGATCGCTACCGGGGTCGCTTCGGCAATCGACGCGGCTTCCGCGAAATACTGCATGACATAATTGACGTCGCTGTTGAATGGCGTCGAGAATTCGACCAGATATTCACCGGCCGACAAACCAAGGAGCGCATATTCGCCCGCGGCGTCGGTCTCGGTGCATTCGCCGAACAACCCTTCGGCTTCTTCGCTGCCCTTCTTGTAAGCGCATACTTCTATCCCCTTGACCCTGTCCTTGGTAGCGGCATCAGTGACACGGCCTTCGATCCCCTCACCATTGTAGGCCTTGCGTTCTTTGAGCGCCGCATCGATCCCTGTGACTGAGCTGCCTTCCCCGATCGCGATCGGCGTCGCTTCGGATTCAGAAGTCACGTTATCCCAGTACTGCTTGTAAAATTCGTCAGCCGGGGCTCTGTCGTTCGCAAATACCGCTCGGTATTCGCCGGGAGGCAGTTCGGATATAGTGTATTTGCCGCCTGAGATCGAGCGCGCGCATACCTGGAAGAGATGCGTATCGGGTGTGGGCAGGTGTTCGACGCATACGTCCGAGCCGGCCGGTCCCCCCGTCTCAGCGTTGGTCATTTCGCCGCTGATTCGTCCGCCTTCTTCGAGTTCGTCGTCGATCGCAGCCCGTCCGCCCATCGTAACCGATATGTGAGCAGCTTCGGGGTTGCGGGCCTTCAGCTCTTCCTGCACGATGTATTCGTCGGCTTCGTACTGGCTCAGGTAGTTGGCGCCCGTTTCTTCGTTGAGCCGGCCGGCGTAGAAGTCGAGCGCGTAGGTGCCGGCCAGCAGTTTGGAGAACGAGTATTCGCCGGCGGCGTTCGTGTTTTCGCAGCCGCCGCCGGCCAAGCACACGTTCACTCCTTGGATGGGCTGTTTGGTCGCCTTGTCGATCACGGTGCCGGCGATGCGGCCGTAGGCCTTCAGCGAGTCGTTTATGCTCGTCACCTTCCCAGGCGCAGTGACGTTCACGGGTTCGTCATTGGGCCATTCCTTTTCCTCATAATACTGGCCGATATATTCAGTTTCCAAGCCGCTCGGCCCACCGAAGGAGACTCTGTATTCGTGGCTCGGCAGTTGGGTGATCGTGTATTCGCCGGCCGCGTTGGTCTTTGCACAGTATGAATCGAAGGCGACTGCGCCGGCGCATGCATCGGCACCGACGATCGGCTGTCCGTTGACCTGGCTCGTCACCCGGCCGCTGATCTCGCCGCCTTCTTCCAGTTCGGCGTCGATGTTGGGAACGGTCTCGCCGGCTTGGATCGGGATCCGCGTGCCCGAGTAGCGTTCGAGCTTGCCGTCATAGAACTGGCGGATGTAGTCCAGCGGGCTCGTAAATTCGACTTCGTAGCCTCCTTCGGGCTCCCCTTCGCCGGGCGTGAGGCCCTCGATCTCGTATTCGCCGCCGGCGTTCGTCGTGGCGCACGTCCGGTGCGGTTCCACCCCCGATTGGTCGACATCCGGCAATTCCGCACAGGCTTCTACGCCCTGAATCGGCGCCTTGGTCGACTCGTTTCGCACACGGCCAGTGATGCGCCCGCCTTCCTGGATGGCCTCATCGATCCCAGACACCGTTTCGCCTTCGTCGACCTGCACACGGGTCGCTTCGCGGTTGACGAACACACCTTTGTAGAAGGTTTGGGGGATGAGGCCTTCGACGGTGGTGTCGAAGCGGATGACGAACGTGCCGGCACGCCCCACTTCAAGGACGTAGTCGCCTTTGGAGTCCGTCTGAGCGCAGACCCACCCCGAGCCCCCTTCATCCGGGTACTCGCAGACTTCGACCCCTCCGAGCGGAGCCTTGGTCACCGCACTCGTGACGGTCCCCGTGATCTGGGTCGATCCGGCGGCCAAAGCGCTTGGGGCGAAGGCAAGCGAGAGAGCGACAGCGGCAAGCACAGCGAGCATGCGCAGCGCCGAGGCAGCCCGCATGCGGCCCTCTCCCCCAGCGAACGCCTCCCTGCTCAAGGGGGCCCATACGCCCCCACACCGCCCCTCCGGTCCGCCGGACATGGTCGAAATATACCGGATGCCACCGGCCCTCGGCGACATTACGCTGCTTGCGATCGACTGTCTTAGGTGTCATGACCTGATCCACGACATCACCACGGCCGGGCGGCGACGATCGACTCCAGACCGCTAGCGATAAGAAGTATCGGGGCGGCCGTGCAGTTCTCCGAGCATCGGGGTGGGATACAGAGGCTGAGGGCGCGAAGCCTCATCCACAGGCGGCTCGGGAGGCGGCTTTTTGAACAAACTACCGGCTTCGGTCGGCACGAGCCCGCAGCTCGACCACAGACCGCTTGATCCTCCAATCCTCGCCTGGCCTCCCGATAGGCAAGCGGGCCAAGCGGCGCGGGAACGAGGCTTTTCATTTCTCGGCCGGTCTTTCCGGCCGAGAAAATGAACAAGTCCCGTCCCGAGTCGCGACTCAGCCGATATACACCGTCGTGCTGGTTGTCAACTTCTGCGCTTCTTGGCGCGGGCGACCAGCTCGGTCAGGTGTCCACCGACGTTCAGCGCCGACTCGGCGGAGGTGAACACGGCCTCCACCCGCAACTGCCTGCCACTCAAGGTGCGAACGGCCACCTCGACGCCCAACAGATCGCCCCACACCCTGGCGACGTTCATAACGGTCAGATCCGGCTGCAGCTCTGCGTCGCGCTCCCGCGCTTGCCCCGCGTCCTGCTCCCTTTCTCTCCCCCCCTCCAACCCCACCTCTTCAGGACCCTCCTTCGGCTTAGGCTCACTCATGTTGCTCTCACGGGCACGAGACTCGAGGGCCCGTGTCGGCCAGCCCTGCTCGATCGCCTCACGCGCCAACCGGGAGCGCACCTGAGGATCCTCTGCCAGCAGCAGTGCCGTTCCATGACTTTTGCTCAACTCTCCCCGCTCCAGGAGCTCCTGGATCTCCTCGGACAAGTCCAGCAGGTGCACCAGGTTCCACACTGTGACCTCGCCACGTCCCACCCGTTTCCCGAGCTGCCGATAGGTCAGATCGAGCTCCTGTACAAGCGTCGCGCACGCGCGGGCTTCCTCGATCGGGTTCAGATCTTCGCGCGCCATGTTCTCGATCAGGCCAACCTCGAGCGCCGCGAGATCGTCATATGTAGATACCAGCGCCGGGATCATCTCCAAGCCCGCGATCTGCGCGGCGCGCCAGCGACGCTCTCCCGCGACCAACTGGTACTTGCCGTCCTGCAACGGGCGCACGAGCACCGGCTGCAAAACCCCGCGCTCGCTCACGGAACTCGCCAGCGCTTCCAGCGCCCCCTCGTCGAAGTAACGACGGGGCTGAACAGATTCGGCTCGATCAAGTCGAGGGGTAGGTCCTGTAGCTGCTGGGGTGGGGTCATACTTCCTACGGTCGAGTAAACAAAATCAGGCGCCGCGGCGGGGTCAAAGCGCCGCGGCGCCCAACGGTCAGGAAGCCAGGCTCGAGGGAACTACGCCCTGTTGCGGGCAAAAGCCTTTGTGACTCCCCTTGGCGCCGACAATGGATGGGATCCCGCCCACCCGGATGACGGTGCTCAAGCTGTGAAGTTAATATTCGGCCTGTTCACATGGTGGGGTGATCCTTCGGGCTGCTCGCATCAGCGTGCACCCAGCATGCACGGCCTACCCACACCCGTCAATACCGTCAAAGCCGGTATTCCTCGCCAGTCTCAGACGGTTGTCTGTCTACTCTGCTCGCCCTGTGTCCCAGGGCGCTTTACGTAGTGATCTGCGCTGCAGAACTACACAGCGACCGTCTGCGGCTCTTGAACGTCACGCGCGGGATGAAACTCCGTCACCCACTCACGCGGAACAAACGTAGGCCGGTCGCGACGAGCACCGAGAAGTTCGGCGATGGCGATCAGCCGGACCGCCAGCACGAGGGCGAGCCCATGAGCAGTCGGAGGCCGCATGAGGAGATCGGAGCCGTCGGGGAACACGACCGCTATCGGGCGCCTTTCCTCGATGGCGCGCGCGATTCCTTTCGAGGTGTGACTAGCGTCAGACGGGATCAGCACGGTCATATTCGGGTAGCGCTCGTCGTTGGCGGGATCGATCGCGATCCTTGTCAATAGCTCAAACCCGGCGTCGGTCGCCGGGGTGTTGGAGTTGACGGCTAGCTTCTCCATGACTCAATTAAAGCAGCACGACCGCATAACAACCGTCTACGTCACGTTCCCTGAATCGAGGGTCTCGACGTCTTGCCGGCTTTTCTAACCGGCGTTTTGCCGGGTCGTTTGGTTGGGCGGCGCCGGCGTGCGGTGAGCTCCGATTGCGTCTCGGCGAGCCGTCGCTCGAGCTCGGCGACGCGGTCCTCGAGTGGTGTTGCTGGGGGTGCGACACCGGCGAGGTCGAATAGATCGGTTTGGATGTTGAGCGCGCCGGCGGTCTCGAGTGTCTCCAGGACGGCGACGGTGGTGGAGAGGCGTTCTCAGCCAGAGCCGGGCACGAGCAGGTAAGTGGTGGGCTCGTCGTAGTCGACGATCCCGATCTCGACTGGGGCGGCGGAGGTTTTGACGAAGTCGCCTCGATGACCGCCGTCCGCACAACCGAACGCGAAGGCCACCTGACGATGCTGCTGTACCTGTACGACGAGACCGCCGTCAGCGCCCAGCTGATCCTCAACACCCAGCTGCTACCCGCCGGCGGGCCGTTCGCCGGCCTCGTGAACATTCAGATCCCCTTGCTGCACAGCCTGCCGGAAACCCCTGACGTGTCAGTCTCCGAAATCCAGCTCGGACTCGGGCCGGAAACACTGACCTACACCGAACAGGTCGCCGGCAAGCTCGTCCACTACATCCCCGAAGGCATCGCCCTGCCCAAACACTGCCCCCGCGGCGGCTTCCCGTTCGCCGTCACGCTCGGGTTCCTCGGCGGGAGTCAGGCCAGCGCCAGGACGGCCGTGCCGTGTCCGGCGACGGCGGCGCGGCGGGGGCGGCACTAGGGACCCCGATCGAGCGTCCCGTCCTAGCGCCGCAGCGTGAAGCTTGCCGTCGTCAGGACGGCGGACCCGCCGCCGGCAGGACTGAAAGCTCCCCGTGCGGTCAGGTGAAGCAGCTTGGCGTGCTTGAGCAGTGCGCTCCCCTTGGCGGTGAGCGCGACCACGATGTTCAGCTTTCCGGCGGCCGTGAAGGTTCCCCTACCGGCCGCGACGAGCACCGGCTGCGGGGCCTTGTGGCGTGCGCTCGAGAGGTGCGCGCCCTTGGGCAGGTAGTACCAGTCGATCACGACCGTCCCGGCGCGCAGGGCTGTGAACGTGAGCGCGTAGCCGTGGTGCTTGAGTAGCGGGGCGATCTTCGAGGGCTTACCGTGGGGCGGGATCTGAGCAACGAGGCTCGCTGTGAGCTGTGCTGCGCTCGGGCCGGTCGGGAGGGGCGCAGGGGTTGAGTTGCCCGGGGTCGAGTTGCCCGGGCTCAAGTTGCCCGGGCTCGAGTTGGTGGTTTCGCCTCCGGTCGTGGCCGGCGCCTGGACGACGCCGCTAGCGGCCGAACTCGCCGGAGCGCTCGGGCCGCCGGCGTTCGACGCGGTCTCGGTGACGCGGATCGTGTGGCCGACGTCCGAGGCACTCGACGTGTAGGTCTGTCCGGTGGCCCCGGCGATCGGGGTGCATCCGCTGCCCGAGCTGTCGCAGTCCTCCCACTGATAGGTGTAGCTCGTCGGGCTGTTCGTCCAGGACCCGTTCGCCTCCGTGAGCACCTGTCCCTGAACGGCGTTGCCCGAGAGCGTTGGCGGGGAGATGTTTACGGGGACCGGCGCTGCGCCTGTCGACTGACCGACGAGCGCATGGCCTTTGTAGTCGACGGCGGCGCAGGCCGCTGTGACACAGGAGACGGCGGTCAGCTCGCCCGTAGCGTCGATGCTGGAGGTACTCCAGGTGGGGGTCGCCGCGGTGGGGTCGGTCGTGATCACCGCGTTCCCCGCTTCATCGACCGCGACGCACATAGAAGTCGAAGCGCAGGAGACTGCGTTGAGGCTTTCTTCGTCGAGTTCCACGGGCGAGCTCCAGACGGGAGTTGGGGCGGTCGGATCGTCGGTGATCACCGCGCCCCCTTCCCTGTCGACTACCACGCAGAGGGAGGTCGAGGGGCACGAGACGCCGTAGATGTACTGGTTGGAGTCGATGACCGACCGTTCGTTCCAGGTTGGGGTGGGCGCTGTCGGGTTGGTCGTGATCTCGGCGCCTCCGAACTGGTCGACGGCGACGCACAGAGCGCTCGATGCGCAGGAGACCGCGTAGAGGCTGCCAGCGCCGATCGCGTCGGGGGCGCTCCAAGTAGGGATGGCCGCGGTCGGATCGGTCGTGATCAGCGCACCCCCGGATTTGTCCACGGCGACGCAGAGGGATGTCGATGGACAGGAGACAGCGAAGAGGTAGGTCGACCCGTCGATGTCCGCGGGGGCGCTCCAGGTAGGTTTGGCGGCAGCCGGGTCGTTGCTGATCACGGCCTGCCCCGCTTCATCGACCGCGACGCAGAGCGTTTCCGAGGGACACGAGATCCCGGTCAGCGGGGACTTGCCGTCGATGTCGGCCGGGGCGCTCCAGGTCGGCGTGGCTGCCATGAGGTCGGTCGTGATAAAGGCGCTCCCGGTGCCGTCGACGGCCACACAGAGGGCCGCAGAGGCGCACGAGACGGCGGAGAGTGGGTTGTTGGGAGCTTCCACGTAGCCGATGTCGATGTTTGCGGGCAGGCTCCAGATGGGGGTGGCCGCCGTGGGGTCGGTGCTGGCCAGGCCGTGGCCCGTTTCATCGACGGCGACGCACAGCCCGGTGGACGGGCATGAAAGGCCGCTGAACGAGTTGGCACCGTCGATGTCCGCGGGGGCGCTCCAGGTGGGGGTGGCCGCTGTCGGGTTGGCCGTGACGAGCACATGCCCTTGGCCGTCGCCCGCGACGCAGAGGGACGTCGATGGACAGGACACCCGGTTCAGCGAGGTCACGCCTGTGACGGCCTGTGGGGTGCTCCAGGTGGGGGTGGCCGCGGTCGGGTTGGTCGTCACGACGGCGTGTCCGAGGCCGTCGACGGCGACGCACAGCGACGTGGAGGCACACGAGATCGATTCCACGGCGCCGTGTTCGTCCATGCTGGTCGCGGCGCTCCATGTGGGTGTGGCTGCCGTCGGGTTGGTCGTGATCATCGCGTTGGCCGCGCCATCGATCGCGACGCACAGGGAGGTCCCCACGCAGGAGATGGTGCGCAGGGAGTAGCCGGCGCTGCCGATCGTTTTGGGCGTGCTCCAGGTCGGCGTGGCCGCGGTCGGGTTGGTCGTTATCGTGACCTTGTCTTCGTAGCCGCCGGCCACACACAACGATGTCGAGGGACAGGAAATGCTCTCGAGTGCCGAGCCGATGAGCGTGGGGGTGCTCCAGGTCGGCGTTGCCGCGGTCGGGTCGCTCGTGATCACCACGTTCCCCGTGTAGTCGATCGCGGCGCACATCGATGTGGACACACAGGAGACCCCCTGGGGGATCTGGCCCCCATCTATGACTGTCGGCGCGCTCCACGCGGGGCTGGCCGCGGTGGGGTCGGTCGTGATCAGAACCCGCCCTTTTTCGTCCACCGCAGCGCAGAGCGAGGTCGAACCGCAGGAGAGCGAAGTCATACGGGCCGGGGCGGGTTTCTGGTGGTCGATGGTCGCCGGCGAGGACCACGAGATCGCGGTGGCCCTCGTTGCGCCGGCGGCGATGCCCAGCATCACCAGACCGGCGACCGCACACATCAGGAGCAGTCGCAGGCGCCGGGGTAGCGTCCGCGGCTCCTGTGCGGGTGCGGAGGTGATGGCGGTGAGCGAATTGGCCATGATTTGTCGGCGCGACGCAGCTTGCTCCCGCCAGAGTGCACCCTAGGCGCAGGCGCTCGATCAGTCAAGGCATTGCGGCAGCCGATCAGGGGCCCATGAAAGGTGATGTCGACGGCGTGTCGCTCCTCGTCGAGCTCGATCCGCGGGGAGAGCGGTTTCCGTCAGCACCTAACGCTGCTGGCCGCGACCACGTTTCGGAGATCACGGAGTGGGAGCGCGGTATCGGGTCGAGGGGCACTCGCCAGATCGCACGCGTTAGCGTCCGTGTGCGTGTTCTCGGGATTCAGTCCCTCTCATCGCGGTGGCTCGGGACCGCCCCTGCTCTGTCTGCACGGGTTCATGGACACGTGGCGCACGTGGGAGATTCACCGCGTCGAGGGAGCCCAGGGCCCGACGCCGCCGATGTGCTCCACGGAGTAGCGCAGGACATAGCCGGGAGCCTTTCCGCCTACTTTCCACCCATTGGCAGAACCAAGGTCGGAAAGTCCCTGCAAACGGTGGCCGCTCCTGTCCGGCCATGTCCGTGGCTGACCCGGCGGATTCCCTGTACTGGCCTGGGATTTCCGGTCGTGATCGGAGCCTCGAACCAGTGTCCGGCGATGGGCGATACTGGGCTCGAAGGAGTGCCTGGGCCTGATGCGGGCTGCTGTGAGGCGTGCCGGCGGCTCTGAGGTGTTCTGAGATCACCTGAGATTCGCTCAGGTAGGGACCACGGGAAGGACCACGGCCTCGAGTGCCACGGCCGCCGTCCTGCCGACGACCTAGAGTCCAAGCGCATGGCAACAACGCACGAGGAAGTCGCACTACAGCTATCCACAATGGCGCTCGCGAGCCAGGGCGATTACACTCTTGACCTTAGACGCGAGCACGCACCCAGCCCAAACCGGCTCCCCCGAGCCCAATGCCGCCGGCCCCTCCGCCGAACGTGATCGCAGTCGAGATCCGCTCGCCTAAACCGACCGAGTAGCGAAGGGAGCTCCCTCACCCCGCCCGCCGGTAGCGGATGTGCGTGGCGAGCGGAGACTGGAGCACCTCGACCGGCTCGAACCCGAAGGACTCGACTCCGTCGAGGAGCCGCTCGCCGGACCCGAGCAGGACGGGGACCACGTCGAGCGTGAGTTCGTCGATCACTCCGGCGGCGAGCGCCTGACGGACGGTCGAGGCGCCGCCCGCAATGTCGATGCCATCCTCGCCCGCCGCCTCTCGCGCCTGCGCGTAGGCGGCCTGGAAGTCCTGAGTGACAAAGTGGAAGCTCGTGCCGCCCTCCATCTCGATCGGCTCGCGGGCATGGTGCGTGAGCACGAACACCGGCGCGTGGTACGGCGGCTCAGAGCCCCACCATCCATCCCAGTCCTCATCCCACTCGCCGCGGATCGGCCCGAACATGTTGCGGCCCATGACGTAGGCCCCGCGCGGTCGCATGAGCCAGCCCTCTGCCGTCGCGTCGGCGTCGTTCGCGCGCTCGTCGCCGAGGTGCCAGCTATGGACCT
>Ga0182024_10004239_pt1 | contig 33250 bp, 27 predicted proteins | sample P32metaG_FD_120480 | JGI IMG/M metagenome (GOLD analysis project Ga0182024, IMG submission 120480) | Permafrost microbial communities from Stordalen Mire, Sweden - P3-2 metaG (Illumina Assembly) | ecosystem: Environmental > Terrestrial > Soil > Wetlands > Permafrost | place: Sweden: Stordalen... | reverse complement strand
TTGAGCTTACCCTTGATCTGAAGAGCGGCGGGCGTAAATTCGATCACGCCTTGCTCGTTCCGAAACTGGACTTTCACGTTGTCCTGCACCTTGGCCGTGCCACCCACCTGGTACAAGAAATCCATGTGCCAGGAGGAGCGGCGGAACTCACCGTCGGTGACTCCTTCCAGCCCCAGGTCCTCCTGCTGGCGAACTACATCCCGGATCGCTTGATCTTCAATTCGGCGCAAATCGGCCTTGCCGATGCGCCCACTGTTTTCGTCTTCGCGAGCTTGCAGCAACTCTGGCGGACGGAGCAGGCTGCCAACGTGATCGGCGCGGAAGGGTGGAGTTTTGGTTTGAACCATCGATTCCAGCTTACGCAAATTCGAGCTAATCGTGGCGCACGCACTCCTGCGTGCCGTGTTGGCATCGTGTCAACACTTGTGCGGAAGTACCGAAACCGTTCACACCAATGTGAACACTGCGCAGGAGTGCGCACGCCACGGCTACCGCTTCTTGGTCGGGACGAAGCTACCGCTTCTTGGTCTTGAACTGGTATTGATCCACCTTCACCGCGAATTCTTCCGGCAGACAGCGCGTCACCCGGCAAGAGACCACCAGTTGCAACGGCGTAATTCCGTGCAACAGGAACGGCCAATCCACGATGAGTTGCAATCGCGTTCCAGTGGAAACCAGCACGTCTTCGGAAGCGATCAGCAAACCGCGACTGCTCATGTTCACGGTTCGGCCGGCGCCCACCAGTGCTGGTCTGCCTGAGAGATTACGATATCGAACCGTCAATCGTAGGGGAAATCGGGCCCTGGACCGCCGGTCCAAGGCAAGCTCGCTGGATTCAGGTTGCATGGCAATTCACCATTGTTCGCTCACAGCCGTTAGGCGCTGATGGCGCATGGACTACGTTTCGATGACAAGAAACTTCTCGCCAAAAACCGTCACTTAAAGGAAGCTATCGTTCGCCTCTTTCCGTGGAGTGTTTGCCTACCTACGAGGGGGCTGAAGCCTGACGTGAGCCGCTTCGCCAAGTATCGATGTTCGGACACTCCAAATAACTTTACCTATTATTCTAACTCCTCAGCCGCCCAGCGGGTTGACAGCTCCGTACTCGTGCAACCCCGGTCGTGACTAAGGACGCTGAAGTTTGCAGCCCGATAGTTCCCCGCCGGCCAGTCTAGCCGGTAACTATGTATAAACCGGGCGGATCTAACGGAGTGAATGCCAATTCACCCGGTACTTTTGTGCGCTCTCTGGTGGAACTGCCAGGTAAGTGTGCTGTCCTATCACAACGACCTCGCTCGAACGGGACAAAATCTCAACGAAACTCTACTTACGCCGGCGAGCGTAAGTTCGGCGCAATTTGGGCGGCTTTTCAGTTATCCAGTGGACGGCCAAGTTTACACTCAGCCTCTGTACTTGCCGGGAGTGATCGTCCCAGGAAAGGGGATACACAACGTCGTCTTCATCGCCACCGAACACGACAGCGTCTATGCGTTCGACGCCGACAACGATCTCGCCGCCCCGCTGTGGCGCGTCAGCTTCCTCAATCCCGCGCAAGGCGTCACCACCGCGTCGGCGGCCGACTTGGCATGCGGCTCCATCACGCCCGAAGTCGGCATTACCGCAACGCCGGTGATCGACCAAGCCACCGGCACTTTGTATGTTGTCGCGATGACCGAAGAGACTTCGTCCGGCGACTACGTGCACCGGCTGCACGCGCTCGACGTCACAACCGGAGCCGAAAAGACCGGAAGCCCGGTGGAAATCCAGGCGTCTGTTCCGGGCGCCGGCAATGGCAATACCATCCTTCCATTCGAGCCTTGGCTTTACAAGGAACGCGCCGGACTGTTGCTGCTGAATGGCGTGGTGTACACAGCCTGGTCTTCTCAGTGCGATTCGGGAAACTACCATGGTTGGATCATTGGCTACCGTGCCTGGGGCTACGATGCCCGGAGCCTGCAGCAAAGCGCCGTCTTTGCGGACACCCCAAACTGGGATGCAGGCTCGTTCTGGCAAGGCGGAGCCGCGCCTGCGGCGGACACCAACGGCAACATCTACGTTGTGTCGGCCAACGGCACGTTTGACGCAAACCTGGGCGGTTCCGATTTAGGCGAGAGCATCCTCAAGCTCTCGACCGGCAAAGGTCTCGCTGTATCGGACTACTTCACACCCTACGATGCCGACACGTTGAGCGACCAGGATTTGGATCTCGGATCGAGCGGCGCTCTGCTGCTTCCCGATGGGGCCGGAAGCGCGGCTCATCCGCACTTGCTGGTCGGCGGAAGCAAGTCCGGCACCGTCTATTTGGTCGATCGCGACAATATGGGCCATTTCCAGCCGGATGGAAACAGCCAGATTGTTCAGTCGCTCCAAGGCGCAGTCGGCCCGCTCTTCGGCATCCCGGCCTATTTCAACAACACCGTGTATTTTTCCGCGGCGCATGACCAGGTGAAGTCCTTTTCGCTCCACAATGGACTTCTGTCCACGCTTCCAGTTTCCGCCAGCAGCGCCACATTTGCCCTGCTCGGGACCGTACCCAGCATCTCGGCGAATGGCGCCGCCAACGGAATTCTCTGGACCATCGATCCTGCCGGCCAACTCCACGCCTACGATGCGGCCGATCTCAGCCATCAGCTCTATCAGGGGAGCGTAGGCTCGTCCGTCAAGTTCTCGACGCCGACCATCGCCAACGGAAAAGTGTACGTCGGCACGCCCGGCAGCCTGGTCGTATTTGGATTGCAAGACCCAACGCCCCCTAGTGTCGCGGCGCTGGTGAATGCGGATGGATTTCAGGTGGGACCGGTATCGCCCGGTTCCCTGGTGGCTTTGTTCGGCTCCAACTTGGCGCCGCGTCCCATGCCGGCTTCCGGTTTGCCTTGGCCCAAAGTTCTGGAAAGTATCTCAGTCTTCATCGACGGGGTCGCCGCGCCGCTGGCCTACGTGGGTCCCACGCAGATCAATGCGCAGGTTCCCTCCAGTACGAACCCGGGGCAAGCCACCGTTACCGTGGTGGCCGGCGGCCATGTCTTGCCTCCGATCGAGTTGACAGTCGGCGGCGGGGCGCATATAAAGTAACCCTCTAGAATGACGCCGGCGAAATTCGGAAAGCGGATCGAAGAAAAAGGCGCTCGCCATCGTCGGAAGCCGCGAAGGCGCTAGGCTGCGGCGCCGGTTCACCGGCCGAACTCGCATGCACATTGTGGCGCACGCACTTTGCGCAATGTCACTTAGTTTTCCCAAGGCCGGGAATTGGACTGAAATCGTGGGGCAGACCCCCTGGTCTGCGCGGGTCCCCCGGGACCCGCCGGTCGCCAACGAATTCAGCTCTATCCAAACCAAACAAGCCGACGAGGGCGTCGGCTGCAGACCAGGGGGTCTGCCCCACTTTGAATGCAAACTGTGCGATATCGGAAAACTAAGTGACATTGCGCACTTTGCGTGCCGCGTTCACAATCGTGAACGCTCTTGGGCCCGCCTCTGGGCCTTACGGACGGATTACTGAACGGCCGTCTACTCAGTCGCTTTCCCACCGGCTCCGGCTCGCGGTACACTCAAAGAACTGTTTCACTCGAGGTCATAGACAGCCGTGAAAACCCTCATCGTTTTCTGACACCACGTAGTTTGGGCCGCTCTTGTGCAGCCCCGCCAGTCCACAGGGTTTTTCAAAATGTCCGGGAGTTTTTATGAGTGAGAGCAGCACCACAATCCAGGTTCCCACCCCCGGCATCTGGTCCTCTCTGCGCGAAGCGGTGATGGGCTCCAGCCAGAACTTTACCGAGGGCAGCATCAGCCGCGCCATCGTTCTGCTGGCCGTCCCGATGGTGCTCGAGATGTGCATGGAATCGCTGTTTGGCGTAGTGGACGTATTCTGGGTGTCCCGTCTCGGCGCCGACGCTATGGCCACGGTGGGGCTCACCGAAACTGCGCTAACACTGATCTACGTCCTGGCGCTCGGACTCAGCATGGGCGCCACGGCGCTGGTGGCGCGGCGTATCGGTGAAAAAGATGAGCAGGCCGCCGGTCTGGTCGCCGTCCAGGCCATCATCATCGGGCTCCTCGTCGCGGGAACCACCGCAATCTTCGGCTATTTCTTCGCGCCGAACCTGCTGCATATCATGGGCGGCTCGGACAGCGTGGTCAAGCTCGGATCCGGATACACAAGGATGATCCTGAGCGGCAGCGCGACCATCTTCCTGCTATTCCTCATCAATGCGGTCTTCCGCGGCGCCGGTGATGCGGCCATCGCGATGCGCGTGCTGTGGCTCGCCAACATCGTGAACATTTGCCTCAATCCATGTTTGATCTTTGGACTCGGACCGTTTCCCCGTCTGGGCGTCACGGGCTCGGCCGTCGGCACCACCATCGGCCGCGGCGTGGGTGTTCTGTTGCAACTCTGGGTGCTCACCTCCGGCCGCGGACGGCTTGCGGTCCACGCTTCGCAACTCAGGGTGGACCTGCTCGTGATGTGGCGGCTCATCCGGCTGTCGCTCAACGCGATGTTCCAATACCTGGTGCAAATGGCTAGTTGGATCGGCATGGTGCGCATCATCGCAACCTTCGGAAGCGCCGCCACGGCGGGCTACACAGTGGCGTTCAAAGTGATCATCTTCGCCATTCTTCCCTCCTGGGGAATGAGCAACGCCGCCGCCACCCTGGTGGGCCAAAATTTGGGTGCAGGCAAGCCCTCCCGCGCCGAAACGTCAGTTTGGCGGACAGGCTTGTACAACATGCTGTTCCTGGGAACGATCGGTCTGCTGTTCATCGCTTTCGCGCCTCAGATTATTTCTTTGTTCACCACCGATCCAGTGATCGCGCCTCTGGCCGTCAGCGCGCTCCGGCTATTCAGTTGCGGCAATGTTTCGTACTCCTATGGCATGGTGATCACCGCGGCTTTCAACGGCGCGGGCGACACGGCCACGCCCACCGCTCTGAACCTGATCTGTTTCTGGCTATGCCAGATTCCGCTAGCTTGGGCGCTCGCCTTCCACACCGGCCTCGGGCCGAACGGTGTCTACGTGGCCGTGCTGGTTTCCGATTCCCTGCTTGCGGTGCTCGGAATCCTCCTGTTCCGCCGTGGAAAATGGAAGCAGGTTAAAGTTTAAGGTGCATGCTGGGCGCCGCCAAACCATCCGATCCAAGTACCTACCTCGCGGAAGAACGCACCTTTCTGGCTTGGATTCGAACCGGAATCGCGCTGATGGGATTTGGATTCGTGGTCGCGCGCTTTGGGTTGTTCCTGCGCGAGCTGGCTTCCTTGCGAACGCTTCCGCAATTTGAAACGTCGGCGCTATCGGTGCCGCTGGGGACGGCGCTGCTGGTGGCCGGAGTCCTGGTCAATATTGTTTCGTCGGTCCGTCACGTGCGCATGGTCCACGCGTTGAACAGCGGCGAGCCGATCGCAACTAAACCTTCCACCCTGGCCATCCTTGTGGCGCTCGTGCTGGCCGCCGCGGGTTTGGCCATGGCTGTTTACTTAGTCAGGGAGCTGGCCGCAAAATGAATACAGGCGAAGGAATCGTCAACAAACCGAGCAAATATTCGGTGCCCGAAACACTGCATCGCCTGGAAACCATCCTGACAGCCAAGGGCGTCAAAATCTTCACGCTGATCGATCACAGCGGCGAAGCCGAAAAGGCTGGGCTGAAAATGCCTCCCACTCAGTTGCTCATTTTCGGGAACCCCAAGGGCGGCACGCCGGTGATGCTCGCCGCTCCTGCCGCGGCCATCGATCTGCCTTGGAAAGCTCTGGCCTGGCAGGATGCCAACGGTCAAGTCTGGCTGAGCTATAACGATGCAGCGTACATCCAGCGCCGGTTCGGTTTGAGCGACGACGTCATGAAGCCGCTAGCCGGCCTCGGCGCGGTGATCGAGCAAGCGCTGGCCTGACGATTACATTGTGGTTCCGAGCCGCCATGCGTAGCATGCGGTTGCCCGGTCTATCTGGGAATCCGCATGCTACGCATGGCGGCTCGGATGCGCTGCACGAACGAACTTTCTGTACGATTGTGTCCTGACTCTGAAAGTTCGTTGAAGAACTCGCCAAGTTGGGCGGTCCCCCCGGCTGCTCGGCGCAGTGACCGCAGCCGACGCCCGCGTCGGCTTCTGTTTCTCGCGTGATGGTCGGGCCGGACCAGGGGGTCCGGCGCGGACGAAGGCGTCCGCCCCACGCCGAAATATGCAGCGGGCTTCTGACTCAGGATTCTAATTCAGAAGATCCAGCAGCGCGATTGTTTCCGCCTGGACCGCGGCCTTGAGCGTGGGTTCTCTGACCGGCGCCCACTGCGGCGAATGCGGAGCGGGTACCGGTATCCCCGTTCTTCGGGACTCGGCCAGCTTGGCCGCGTCCACCGCTCCAATGTGCAGCAGCACAGCTTTCACTCCCGCACGGCCATACTCGGCAAAATCTTCAGACGTCATCTTGGCCGGCATCTCGACCACGCTTCCCTGCCCCATGCCTTTTTTAAGCGCCGCGGCCAGGCGGCTCGTCAGTTCCGGATCGTTATACACCGCCTCGCCGCCAGACACACGTTCAACAAGAGGCTCGCGAGGCGCACCGGCCGCCGCAGCCTCTCCTTTAGCGACACGCGCTATGGCTTCGAGCACGCGTTTGCGTACCTGCGCGTCGAAGGTGCGGACCGACAACAGGAGTTGCACCTGGTCGGGAATGATATTGCTTTTGGTTCCTCCGTGGATCGAGCCCACCGTGATTACAACGGGATTCTGCGGATCGTTCTCGCGCGACACGATGGTTTGCCAGGTGAGGATAGTGCGGGCCGCGATCACCACCGGATCGACGGTGGATTGAGGCATCGCGCCGTGGGCTCCGCGGCCGAAGATGGTGACGGTCACAGAGTCGAAGGCAGCCCGGAAGAAGCCCGCATGATAACCGATCACTCCGGCGGCCAACGTATCGTCATCGTGCAAACCGACGGCGAAATCGGGTTTAGGGAAACGAACGAAGAGTCCGTCCTTCAGCATTGCGGCCGCGCCCGCACCCAACTCTTCGGCGGGCTGGCCGACCAGCATCAGAGTGCCGCGCCACTGCTGGCGATGCTCGGCCATCCACTGCGCTACGCCCGTCCACGCGGCCATGTGAAGATCGTGCCCGCAGGCGTGCATCACGCCGGGCGTTTTGCTGGAGAACGGCAGACCCGTTTGTTCCGTCACCGGTAGCGCGTCGAGTTCGGTGCGCAGCATGACCACGGGACCCGCCCCGTTCCTGAGCAGGCCGACCACGCCGGTGCCACCGACGCCCTCGGTCACCTCATATCCGAGCGCCTTCAGCCGGCCGGCAAGTTCGGCGGCGGTCCGCTTTTCTTCAAACCCCAGCTCCGGATTGCTGTGGATATCGATGTAGAGCGCTTCAATTCCGGGATAAATACGATCGATATCCGAAGTCGACGGTCCGGGCGACGCCGCTTTACAGACCAGGGCCACGCTAACAACAAGTAAAAGGCGCATTTTATTTACCGATGTCCCGATGAGTTTCTTTCGCTTTAAATCCCGCGCGCGCCAGCCGCTTGCGGATTTCGCCGGCAATCATCACCGAACGATGATGCCCGCCGGTGCAGCCGAACCCGATGGTCAGATAGCTTTTGCCTTCGCGAATATAGTGCGGGATCAGATAAATCAGCAGCTCTGAGATGCGATCGATAAATTCCGTGGTCTGCGGGAAAGAACGAATGTAGCGCGCCACGCTGGGATGCCGCCCGGTTAGCTTCTTGAACTCGGGAATGTAGTTGGGATTGGGCAGGAAGCGGACGTCGAACACCAGGTCGCTGTCGGGCGGGACGCCGTGCCGGTATCCGAAGCTGTTGATGTCGATCCGGAGGCTGGACTGGTTGCGGCCGCCGCTGAACTTTTCCCCGATTACTTCGCGCAGCTCATGCACGTTGAACTTCGCGGTATCGATGATGAGATCCGCCACGCTGCGGATCGGCGCCAGGAGCTCGCGCTCCCTCCGCAGGCTTTTTTGCACTGTCGCCTGCGTACCCAGCGGATGCGGACGCCGCGTCTCGCTGAATCTGCGCGCCAGCGTGCGATCGTCGGCTTCGAGAAATACCAGCGTGGCCGGAGTGCGCCGCCGCAGCTTTTCAAACAGCGCTGGAAATTGGGCCAGTTGCTCTCCCTCGCGAATATCGATCACCAGCGCCGCGCGCCGCACGTGCGCGGAATCCTTGGCCAGCTCGGCGAACTTCGGAATCAGCTCGATCGGCATGTTGTCGACGGCGTTGTAGCCGAGATCTTCGAAAGCCTTGAGTACGGTAGCTTTCCCCGACCCGCTCAAACCGGTGATGACAACTAGCTCGGCGCCCTGCGGATCCACTTTCCGGACGACGCGTTTAGCCACTAGTGCCCCACGTGGGGCAGTCCCCCTGGCTGCTCGGCGCAGTGACTGCGGCGGACCCCTGGTCCGGCTCCTCCAACAAAACGAAGGCCGACGAGGGCGTCGGCCGCAGGCGTGGGCGCCCGCCCCACCCCAATCCAGCCCACAGGTTGTCAAGGATTACGCAGGACACCACGCTAACTCTCGATCAAATCGAAATGGCCGTCGGAACGGCGCATCAGAACCGTGACCCGATCGGTTTGCGCGTCACGGTAAACCAGGTAATCTTGCGATGCCTCCATTTCGAGCATCGCTTCTTCCAGCGTCATCGGCTTGTTGCCGTCGGAGTGATTGACGCGATACACCTGCTTGCGCGCGGCCTTCTTCCCGCCGGCGGAGGCCTTCGCGCCGCTTGCGATCTGGGCTTTCTTGGGGACCGCGGCCGGGGGTTGCAAGCTGGCGCTGGCTTTCTCCCCGTCGGCTTCCTTGTCCCGCACCCGCTTGGTGTCGCGCCACCGCGCCCGCAGTTTCAAAAGCTGCTTCTCCAGGCGATCGAACGCCTCATGCGCGGCCACCGCGATATCGCCGTTGGTGGCGATGCCAACCAGCGCATGGTCCAAGGCATGCATGGTGATTTCCACCTTATGCAGAAACCGCTGCTGCGTAAGCACTACGTGCGCTTCCTTCTCGCCGCGCTGCTCCACAACTTTGGCAAGCTTCTGCAGCTTGGCTTCCAGCTTGGTTCGCTGCCGGACGGGAATTTCTTCGGACTTTCCTGTGTAGCTGATTTTCATTTGAGCACTTGCTCCCTAACGGCCGGGGTTCTGTAAAGCCTTTCAGGCGCGAACCCGGCGCTGGTGAGTGGAAGGGATTTTCATGTCTTCTCTGTACTTGGCCACGGTTCTGCGCGTCACGTCGATGCCTTCGCTCTTCAATCGGGCCGTAATCTGTTCATCGGTCAAAGGATGCTGGGAGTCTTCCTCTTCAATCATTTTCTTCACCCGGCGTTTCAGGATCAACAACGGAGTGGCGCTTCCCGCCGAGCCTTGCACGGCTTCGGAGAAGAAATACCGGAGCTCGAAAACTCCTTGCGGCGTGTCGGCGTATTTGCTGGCCACCGCGCGGCTCACCGTGGAGGGATGCACGCCAATCTCTTCGGCCACTTCCTTGATCATCATCGGCTTCAGCGTATCGATGCCGTGCTCCAGAAAATCCAACTGCCGGCGCACGATCGATTGGCAAACTTTCAGAATGGTCTGCTTGCGCTGCTCGATGTTTTTAATCAGCTGGATCGCGGCGGCGTAGCGGTCCTTGACGTAGTTGCGGATTTCCTTACTCGGCTCCTGATCGCGATCCAGCATCTTGCGGTATTGCGCGTTCAGCCTGAGCTGCGGCAAGTCGTCATCATTCAGTTGGATGATGTATTCGTCGCCTTCCTTGAAGATATACACGTCCGGCTCAACCTGGCGCGCGCCCTGGTCGGAATAGCGCAAGCCGGGGTAAGGGTCCAGGTGCCGGATCACATCCAGCGCCATTTGGACGTGTTCCAAAGGCCGCCCCAATTGCTTGGCGATTTCCTTAATTTGCCGGGTTTCGAGCAACTTCAAATGATTGGCGACGATCTGCCAGGCCACCCCGCCTTTTCCGTTGCGGCTCTCGATCTGCAAGAGCAGGCATTCCCGGACATCGGTGGCGCCCACGCCGGCTGGATCGAGCGATTGCACCACCCTCAGCGCTTCCTGAACTTCCGTCATCGAATGCTGCCCGGAATCGGCGATCTCGTCCAGCGTGGCCGTCAGGTAGCCGTTCTCATTCAGGTTGCCAATGATGTTGTCCGCGGCGTCGCGCACGTCCTCCGACATCACCAGCACGGCCAATTGCGAATGCAAATGATCCGCCAGCGTGACGGGCGACGAGAGAAAGGTCTCAAACGAAGGCTTCTCTACCGTCTCCGACGCGGGACTCTTGTAGCCGGGATCCAGGTAATCGTCGAAAAAGGTTCCGAAATCGATCTCATCGAACGGATCCTTTTCGGTCTTTTGCTCTGGGACATCGGTTTCGGCCCCACCTTCAACCGCCGGTCCCGGCGACGCGCCATCCACCGGCGCGGCAGCAGCCGCATCGAAGTCGAACTCAACCGGCGAGGCCTCGGGGATTCCCGCTGCGATCTCAGGCTCCGATCCGGCTCCGTTCACCGTTTCGAGGATCACCTGGTCGGAGGGGTCTGAAACCCGCTCCCGCTCGAGAATCGACTGCATTTCTTCCGCCGACAGCTCCTCAATTCCATCCACCGATTCTTCGAGGACCGGGTTCTCGGCGATCTCCTGCGTGATCATGTCTTTCAGCTCCAGCCGATTCAACTGGAGCACCGTGACCATCTGCACGAGGCCGGGCGTGAGGATCTGCTTCTGCGAGACCTTCAGCTGCAGTCTAGGCGAAAGCATCGACATCTGTAGTCATCATAACACCGGCCCGCTTGCAAGTAAGCGGCCAATTCAGAAATACTCCGCGACCCTTCTTTTGAGGAATTTACGCAGTTCTTACAACCCGGCAACCTCTTAAATGGCTCCAGCCTTTGTAATGGGTTCATGCACCCGGATTTACGGCCCAACCTGCTGTTGCTCCCAGCGTTTTTCGCCTTCACTTTCTATACGTTTGCCCAGGATTCTCAAACCATTCCCCAAGCCTCTTATGTGGATGCCTCGCACACCACACTGCGCCTGGAAGTAGCCGGTAAGCCGTACTTCGTGGACGTCGCCGCGGGTACCGTTCGTCCCGCCAGTACTGCCGCACCTGCCGCGGAACTATTCGTGCAGCGTTGCTCCGGCTGCCATGGAACCGATGGCCGTGGAATCGGCTCGGCCGGAACTCCCAACTTCAGCGATCCCGCGCTCGAAGCCCAACTGACCGATCAACAGATCGCCGGCGCCATCCGCAACGGGAAACCGGAACGCATGCCGGCTTTTGGCAAGCAGCTAGACGACGAACAAATTTCCGCCCTTACCGGCTATGTTCGATCGTTCGCTAAGACGTCCAGCAGCTCGCCCCAAACGGCCGCCGTCCCAGAGATCGCCGCTTCCTCGGGAGTCTATCAGCCCGGCGACGATCAACTTTTCACTTTGCCTACCGGACGTGCGGTGGACCAGCATGCCGTCATCGTCAATTTCACTCATCGTTTCGCTTATGATTCCGCCGTCACGGGCCAGGCTCGCGGCGCCGAACTGTTCGGCCTGGATAATTTCGCTCTCTCCTCGTTTGGCGTGCGCTACGGCGTGACGGACAAGCTCTCCGTGGATGTCTGGCGATCGCCCTCCTTCATCGGCCGGCCCATCCAGCTCATGGCCGCGTATAGCGTCTTCGACGAGCATCATGAGGACCCCTTCAACCTGACGTTTCGCGTCTCTATGGAGGGCCAAAACAACTTCCGCAAAAACTACACCGAAAATCTGGAGGCCATCGTCTCGCGCAGCCTGACGTCGCGCGCTCAGATCTACTTTGTCCCCACGGCGTCCTTGAACGACCGCCGGCTGGTGCAGGGTTCGCTGGAATCCAATCAGATCCTAGACGAGCCTGGCGTCAACGCCTTCTCGCTGGGCGCCGGCCTGGCGGTCGACATTCGTCCCACTGTCGCGCTCATCGCAGAGGTCATCCCCACGGTTCTAGGCGGCGCCGAACTCGGCATCCATCGGCCGCCTTTTTCCTTCGCGATACAAAAGAAGCTCTACCGCCACGCATTCACGTTCGGGTTCACCACCAGCCCCGGGACCACGGTTTCCCAGCGCGCCGGCACCAACGCGACGTTCCTCAATAATCCCAGCGCCGACACGCCCGCGGGCCTGTTCCTGGGTTTCGACCTGACGCGCCGGATCTACTAAGGACTACTTTGCACCCACCATCTCACCGAGTTCCTGCATGGCGTTCTCGTCCATCTTCAAGCCCGCCGCAGCGACGTTTTCTTCCAGGTGTTTGACGCTCGAAGTCCCGGGGATCGGCAGAATGACGGGAGATCGCGCCAGCAGCCACGCCAGAGCCACCTGCGACGGCGTAGCTTTCAAGCGTTCCGCTACACGGTTGATCGGACTGCGCTCGCCCGATAGCTTCCCGGCCGCCAATGGGAACCACGGAATGAAACCGATCTGCGCCCGCTCGCAATATTCCAGCACGTCCTCGGACCCGCGGTCGGTCACACTGTATCGATTCTGAACGCTGACAATCGGCACAATCGCTTGCGCATTCTGAATCTGCCGGACGTTTACTTCCGACAAACCGATGTGCTTGATCTTGCCTTCCGCCTGAAGTTTTTTCAGCGTTCCCAGTTGGTCTTCGGCCGCAACCTTCGGGTCGATGCGATGCAACTGATAAAGATCGATCCTTTCCAGACGCAGCCGGCGCAAGCTTCCCTCGCAGGCCGACCTTAAATGCTCGGGTCTCCCGTTTTCGACCCACTTGTCAGGGCCCGGCCGGTCGAATCCCCCCTTGGTGGCGATCACCAGGCCCGCCGGGTAAGGGTGTAAAGCCTCGGCGATGATCTCTTCACTCACGTGAGGGCCGTAGGAATCCGCTGTGTCGATGAAATCGATTCCCAACTCCACCGCGCGCCGGAGCACCCGCAGAGCCTCGGCTCTGTCCGCGGGCTCCCCCCAAATTCCTTTGCCCGTGATCCGCATTGCGCCGTATCCGAGCCGGTTGACGCGGAGATCGTTCCCGATCGAGAACTCGCCGCTTTTCTGGGCCACGTCTTTATGCATATTCTTCTTCCTCCCTGGTACCTTCGCAGCAACTCGCAATTCATTCTCCATCGCCGTGAACCAGGGCCGCTACACTCTTTCGAGGTATTTTGCACTTGCAAGTCAATATCACTTGAACGAATAGCCTGAGCTGGCCAGGAACGCACTTGTTGACATCCACTTGCATCTGAAGTGTAATGGAATTGCCTTGAGAATGTTCTTCCTCGCCGCTCTCTGGATCGGCGGATTGGCCCTCGCCGCTGTGCTGATCTGGGAAGGGTTCACCTCTAGCGGAAATCCCGATCCGCTCGCGCCACACTCGGATCCAACCGCCGCCGTTCTCGATATCGGCGTGTTGGTCTTTCGTGAAGGCTTGGAGTGCATTCTGGTCCTCGCAGCCGTTACCGCAGGAATGGTTGGATCCAGTGCGGCCTATCGCCGGCCCGTGGCTGCGGGCGTCGGCGCGGCGGCTATCGCCACTCTGATTACCTGGCGCATTGCCACAGGCGTGATCGACGACCTCACCACAACCATCTCAGCCCTCGCCATCCAGGCGGCCACCGGCCTGCTCGCCATTATTGTTCTGCTGGTAGTCATGAACTGGTTCTTTCACAAGCTTTACTGGACCGGCTGGATTTCGCTCCACACCAAAAAGAAGCAAGAACTTCTTCAAAGCGAAGGCCAACCCGCGCGTTCCAAAATGAACCTCTGGTGGGGCTTTGCTTTACTTGGATTCACGTCGCTGTATCGTGAAGGTTTTGAAGTGGTGCTGTTTCTGCAGAGCTATCGGTTGAAGCTGGGCGACCGGCCCATCGGATACGGCGTATTGATTGGAGTCTTGTTCGCTGGCGTAGTTGCCGTCCTGACGTTTTTCGCTCACCGGCGCTTACCTTATCGAAGGATGTTAGTCCTGACCGGCATTCTGTTGGGCGGCGTTCTGCTCGTGATGGTTGGAGAGCAAGCGCAGGAAATGCAATTGGCGCACTGGATTCCCACAACCGATCTTCCGAAGCTTGCGAACATGATCCCCTCGTGGATGGGGCTGTGGTTTTCCATCTTCCCAACGGTGGAGACCCTCGCCGCCCAAGCCGCAGCCGGCGTGCTGGTTCTAGGTTCCTATTTTGCCGCTCGCGTGGGATCGCTCCGCACCGCCCACTAGCGCTTATCCACTACAACCACTCCGCCCTTCACCACCACTTTGGTTTTCAGCCAATTCCAATAGCCTTCCAGCGGATCGCCGTCCAGAAGAATCAGATCGGCCAGCTTGCCCGTTTCCAACGTTCCCAACTGATCGCTCATCTGAATGTAGGACGCCGTATTCGGACCCATCATCTTGATCAGGTCCTGCATCGAGAACATCACATTCAGCATCTTCAGCTCGTGATCCAGCCCGGCCTTCGGATCGTAGGTCGTATCGGTGCAGTAGCCGAGAGTAACGCCCGCATCCCAGATGGTGCGCGCATTCACCGGCATATATCCGGCTTCCTCGCCAAGCCGGACCCCGTTGACGATCCCTTCGGGCCACGGCTTCCCGTCCCGGAAGCGCGGCTTGTTGTCCTCGGCAAACACTCCGAACACCGGTGACCCGAAGCTGACCGTCCCCAACACCTTCGTGCCAGCGGCCGCGACTTTCTTCGCGTCCTCTTGACTCACCCAATCTTTGTTTGGCAGGTGAACCAGCAGCGGCACACCGGCATCCACCGCAGCCATCATCGCCGACGAACTCACGGCGTGCACCTGGACCATAATGCCGACCTTCTTCGCTTCATCCACCACGGCCCTGAGAATTTCCAACTCTTGTGCGGACGGCCCCGGGATGGGAGTGAGCGCGATTTCGCCCGTAAACTTGATTCCCATATCGGCCATCTTCCGCACTTCGGCGCGAGCCATTTCAGGAGTGTTATTGGCCAGCCTCAACGAGCCGGAAGGAATGATGCGCGGCCCATTGATGAGACCCTTGTCGATGTGATCCCGAAGCGCGATGTTTCCTTCCGCCGGACCGCCGCCCGAGAGCACGGTGGTATAACCGGCTTCGAGCAGCGCCTGCATCTGCGCCTTCTCGTTCGGTCCGGTATTGATGTGCCGGTGCCCGTCGATGAACCCCGGCATGGCGGTCATGCCTTTGGCGTCGATGATCTTGCCACTCGCCGCGGCCGGCGCGCCGGCGGCCACAGAAACGATTTTCCCCGCCCGCACCACGATCGATCCGCGCTCGATCACAGCGCCGTTGGCGACGATAATACGGACATTCGCGATCGTGAGGTCTTGCGCGGCGAGCGAAGCCATCGCCCCTAACGTCAGGCAGGCAAGTTTTGCCAATATGTGTGGTTTCATGACGAAGCAGCATCCATGATATATAAAAAGATCATGAATCGGCCGCTGCTGATGTTGTTTCTTGCAGCCGGCACGGTTTTGTGCCGTGCCCAGATTTCTCAAAGCTCGTGGGAGAAAGCCGATCGCCTGGTCGTGCGGCTCAGTCCCAAGGCCTTCCCTGAGCTCCCGATCAACTTGCGCGTGGACCTCGAGCGACGTGGTCACCATTCCCCAAGTTCCCATGATCAATGGCCGCCAAAACGTCATCAAGGGCGAGTTCTCAAAGCCAGGCCAGACGGATTGGGCAGTGCTCTGTTCCATCGGCCGAGTCTCCTCAATCCTGATTTTCTGGAATGGCTCAGATCTCAAGCCTGCCGAGATCGAAAGGACGCCAGATCTGGATCACCTGCAAGGTTGGGGAGGCGACAAAATAGTCTACGATCGAGCCATCACGCCGGTTGGCAAGAAATACATCATGCAGCATTACAAAGCCTATGGTGGCGAGAAACCGCCGCCGCTAGATCACCAGGGCATCGACGATGCGATCGTCGGCAAAGCGTCCGTGGTGCTCTACCTTTATCGGGGTAAGTGGCTCCACTTGAGCGGAGCAGACTGAATTCCGCTGGCTCCTGGAGCTTTGCCATGTTTGCGCGTTGCGTGGCCACCTCGCGGAACAGGCTCTTGAGTTCAAGCGATGGGGTGTAAGCGGAAACCAATTTCTCGTCTGATCTTACAGCAGGATCGCACCGGGCTCACGAGCGAAGACCATGGTTGAACGAGGTTCTCGATACGGCAAGTTGGCGGCGAACGCTGTGCTTGCGGGATTCGACGGCCGCTCAACCGCACTCCGAATTCTGAATTCTGGATTCTGACTTCTGGATTCTTTCTTCACTTGTGCGATCTATCTCAAGTCTTGCTATACTAATGGCTTAACGCTCCGTAACGGCGAGGTGTTAGTGTGTTTATCAGCGTCAAGGAGCTGGACCTTAAGAAGGTTCACTTTGAAGTGGCCTTCCCGCCCGGTGAAATCGATTACGTAGACGACGGCGACCGGTTAAGTCAGGCTACGCCGCTCCAGGCGGAAGGTTCCGCGGAGCTTCTTCCGCACACGCTCGGGGAAATCCGCATTCGTGGGCATCTGGCAGTCACGATGCGCTGCGATTGTAATCGATGCCTGGAGCCGGCGCAGTTTCCGATCGATTCCAGCTTCGATCTGTTTTATCGCCCGGCCGAAGTTGCCGAGGACGACGAGGAAGTCGAAATCGATGAAGGGCAAGCCGAAATCGCTTTCTATGAAGGTGGCGGAATCGAGTTGAAAGACGTTTTGCGGGAGCACGTTCTGCTCAGCATGCCGATGCAGCGCGTGTGCCGCGAAGATTGCCACGGGATCTGCCCGGTATGCGGTCAGAATCGTAACCTGATAAACTGCGGATGCGACCCCAAACTCGAGGATGATCGCTGGTCCGCTCTAAAGAAAGTTCAAGTTAAAGGGACATAGACATGCCGAATCCAAAAAGACGACACTCCAAGGAGCGCACCTCCACGCGCCGCGCCCACGACCATTTGCGCGTCCTGGGCCACGCCGAGTGCCCCAATTGCCACGAACCGAAGCTTCCCCACCGCGCCTGTCCGCATTGCGGCCGCTACAAGGGCCGCGAAGTGATCGAGGTTGCGGAAGAATAAAGCTCCGGGGAACGTCATTCCATGGTGACCATCGCGGTTGACGCAATGGGCGGCGATGACGCCCCGAAGGCTGAGGTCGAGGGAGCCATTCGCGCTGCCCGAGCGCTGGGCATTCGAGTTATTCTGGTCGGCAAACAGGACATCGTGCGCGCCGAACTGCGCAAGCACGATGACGTCTCCGATCTGCCAATCGAAGTGCAACACGCCAGTGAACAAATCACCATGGAGGACAGCGCCGCGAAAGCGGTGAAAAATAAGCGCGACAGTTCTATTCGCGTGGCCGCTCGCCTGGTGCGTGACGGCGTCGCGGACGGCTTCGTTTCGGCCGGAAACACCGGCGCAGTGATGGCCACCGCGAAGGTCGTTCAAACCATGCTCCCCGGCGTCGATCGACCGGCTCTCGCATCGGTATTTCCGACCCTCAAAGGCACCCCGGTGGTGGTGGTCGATGTCGGCGCCAACGTCGACTGTTCGCCGCGCATGCTCGCTCAGTTCGCCGTCATGGGCGACATTTATTCACGCGTGATCTTTCATACGCACCGGCCGCGCGTCGGGCTGCTTTCCATAGGCGAAGAAGAGCACAAGGGCAACGATCTCACCCGGGCGGCCACTCCGCTGCTCAAAGCGCTTCCCATCCATTTCATCGGCAACGTCGAAGGCCGCGACATTTATGCGGGCGACACCGATGTCATCGTCTGCGATGGCTTCATCGGCAACGTCGCGCTGAAAGTCAGCGAAGGCTTGGTGGAAATGGTCTACCAGATGTTGCGCGAGTCGCTCGAAGCCACCATCACGCGCAAAATCGGTTACGTGCTCGCGCGCACCGCCTTCAAGGAATTCAAAAAGCGCGTGGATTATTCCGAGTACGGCGGCGCTCCTCTGCTCGGCGTCAAAGGTGTCTGCATCATCACCCACGGCCGCCCCAACGCCAACGCGATCAAGAATGCCATCCGCGTGGCCGCCGAGTTTGCCGAAGGAAAGGTCAACGAACGGATCGAGGCCGAACTGGCTATCGGTCAACTGGCCGGCGTCACCGCCGCAGCCAAGGCGGACTGACATGCTTCGTCTGATTTCTGTTTTCTTCCTGGCCCTGGCCTCGCTGTTCGCCGCGGCGGAAGACCCGGTGCAGTGGACCCTCACGTTCGATTCGAAGGCCGCCGCGCCCGGCTCGCACGTGCTGGCCAAGTTCACCGGGACCATTCAGCCGCACTGGCACGTCTATTCCATGACCACGCCGCCCGGCGGTCCCAACCCAACGACGGCCGGCATCGCCGACAATCCCGCCGTGGCCGGATTCAACATCTATCAATCCAAACCCGTCCGCAAACTCGATCCCAGCTTCGGCATCGACACCGAGACATTCTCCGAGCAGTACGTTCTATTGTTCGACATCGAGCTGAAGAAAAACGCGGCCGCGGGCCCGGCGGATATCACGGCGAACGTCCGTTATCAATCCTGCAACGATACCATCTGCCTGCCGCCCAAGAAGAAATCGGCGATGGCCTCGATCGCAATCGATGCGTCTGCCAAGGCCGCGGCAATCGCAATCCCGTCCGATTACGCGCTCGTGCCAACCCCTGTGCATGGAGCGGCAGCAACGTCCACTGTCCCGCCAAATACGCAGACCGCGCCAACCCCGCCGGGGAAGCCGGCCCCAGCCGGCGACTTCGGCCTCTTTCTAATCACCGCGTTCGCCGCAGGCGTCGCGGCGATTTTCACGCCTTGCGTTTTCCCAATGATCCCGTTCACCGTTTCGTACTTCTTGAATCGCCAGACCGGTGGCAAACGCGACGGCATCCTGCACGCCGCTGTCTTCTGCCTCGGTATTGTCGTTCTGTTCACCGGACTTGGCGCGCTCATGAAAGCGATCGCTGGGCCGTTCGGCGTGGTGCAACTCGGCAACAGTCCGTGGGTGAACGGATTCATCGCGGCCGTCTTCGTCGTATTCGGATTGAGCTTGCTCGGCGCGTATGAGTTGACGCTTCCCTCGGGCATGCTCACCAAGCTCAATCAAGCCTCCGACGGCGGCGGATATGTGGGCACGTTGCTGATGGGACTGACGTTCACCCTGACCTCGTTCGCCTGCGTCGGACCTTTTGTCGGTCCCCTCTTGGCGGCCTCGGTGCAGAGCGGCACGCCGGTGTTCGGAATGGCGGCGTTCGCCACCGGGCTCGCCGCGCCGTTTTTCGCGCTCGCTCTGTTCCCATCGTTCCTCCATAAGCTTCCCAGGAGCGGAGGTTGGTTGATGCGCGTGAAAGTGGTGGCGGGCTTCGTGGTGCTCGCGATTGCGATGAAGTACTTGAGCTCGGCCGACCAGATCCTGCAAACCGATTGGATCTCGCGCGAAATGTTTCTGGCCTCCTGGGTTGTGCTCTTCGCGCTGCCTGGTCTTTATCTGCTCGGGCTGCTGCGCCTGGAAGGCATCAAGGCAGAGGATCAACTGGGTGTCGGCCGCGTGCTGGTGGCCGCCCTCTTCCTTACGTTCTCCATCAGTCTGCTGCCCGGGCTGTTCGGCGCAGCGCTCGGCAACGTGGAGGCGTTCATTCCTGTCCAAGCAAAAGGCGTGGCGTTGTTAGGGGGCGGCGCTGAATCCGGAGCGCCGGTCTGGATGAAGAACCAGTACAAAGAAGCGCTCGCCAAAGCACGCGCCGAGAACAAGCTGGTTTTCATCAACTTCACCGGCTACGCTTGCACCAACTGTCATTGGATGAAGGCCAATATGTTCCCGCGTCCTGAAGTGACTGGATTGTTAAAGGACTTCGTGCTGGTGGACCTGTATACCGACGGCACCGACGCCGCTTCCGAGCAGAATCAGCAGCTCGAAGAAAAGCGCTTCGGCACCGTTGCCATTCCCTTTTACGCCATCGTCGATCCGGACGAGCACACCATCGCGACCTTTCCGGGCCTGACCCGCAATGCGTCGGAATTCGTGAATTTTCTTAAGAGCCGGGATGCCAAAATAGCGTCCCGCCTATAGCTTTCCCCAGCCCTGGCAAGCACTTACGCGGCAGCAAACAGAGGAATTGGCCCACCCCGTCCGAGATACTTCTTGACACGAGCCCCGAAAAATAGTACTAGAGTAGTACTAGCCAGGGGACTTTAGGAATATGCGCTTAGGGCCTTTGTAGCAATGTTTCTAGGTAGTTTCATCGTTTCAGTTTAAGCGTTACCTGAAATTGATTACGTACCAGTACCCCTGTAGAATCTAGATGCGATTGGTCGATATACATATATGAACGAAACCTTCACGACAGTGGACGACAACGGAGTGCACCACACCCCTGCCGAGCCGAGGAAGGGCATGATTCGTGTGCTGATCGCAGACGACCACCCCATCGTGCGCGACGGCCTCAAGAAACTCCTCAGCCTGGAGGAGGACTTCCAAGTCGTGGGCGAAGCTTCGGACGGATGCGAAGTGTTGGACCGCGTGCAGGAACTGGATCCCGACGTTCTGCTGCTCGATCTCCGCATGCCCAATCTGGACGGCCTCTCCGCTCTGCAAGCCTTGCAGCAGACCAACAAGCGCACCCGCGTGATCGTCCTTACCGCGTCTGAAGACAAGAACGAATTTGTGCAGGCCATGAAGCTCGGTTGCTCCGGTATTGTGCTGAAGCAGACTGCGCCGGAGCTGATCGTAAAAAGCATCCGCAAAGTTCACGGTGGCGAAATCTGGCTGGATTCACATACCACGGCGGCCGTCATGCGGCAGTTTGCGGCCCCCGGCGAGATTTCCGGCGGCGGTTCGGGAAAAACCCGCGAACGGTCGCCTCTCAGCCAGCGCGAGCGCGAGATCGTTCAACTGGTCGCCCAGGGTTACAAGAACAAGGAAATGGCCGAAAAGATGTTTATCAGCGAACAAACCGTCAAAAACCACCTGCACAACATCTTCGATAAGCTGGGTGTCTCAGACCGTCTGGAACTGGCTCTCTACGCCATCCATAAAGGTCTTCACCTCACTGCGGAACGCTAATTTTCGTCGTTTTTTTCTCCTCCCGCGGGCTGGCGAATCGTCAGCCCGCCCTTCCCCCGCCCTGATCCTTAGATTCCGCTACCGTCTCCGCCTCAGTCGTTTTCCCAGCCCCTTTTGGTACTTTCCACCCATTGCGGCCTATGCCCCATGGGAATAAAGTCCTTGGTACGGAGCGTGCCAAAGAATGCGACTTACCCTTGTTCTTTCCTTGCTTGGCCTCGCTGGAGCGGCTTCACTCTCAGCTCAAGTGCCTGTGATGCATAAAGTAGAGCCGGATAGCGGCAAGATCGGATCGGTTTTGCGGATCAACGGCAATTTTCTGGGGAAAGCCAGAGTGGACGAAGTCTACCTGACGGACCATACCTTCGACATGAAAGTGAAGGTGCTGGATCAGACCGATGACTCTATCGAGTTCCGCATTCCGCCCTTCGTCAAGCCCGGACGCCTGCAGCTTCTGGTGAAGACCACTGGCAAAGAACCGCTGCTGCTGGAGCAGCCGGTTTACATCACCGTGGAAGAGCCCAAGGAAACGCTGGAAGCCACCGCCACCAAGACGCCGCCCGCCGACGGAACGCACTGACGGCGGTCCGGCCCAGCGGGCTTATTGCTGCTGCTGTTGTTGCTGTTGGTGAGCTGCCAGCTCCGGGTCCATAGCTTCTTCCCGCAGCGCCGTCGACCAGTCTTCGACTCCCAGCTCGGGCTCGATCGGCGGCGCATCGGACGGAGCGACATGCACGGCTACCAACAGCTGGCTGTCGGCCGAACCCTTGAACACACCCTTGGTGGGAGGAACGTCGGCGTAATCGCGCCCCACCGAGGTGCGCACGTGCCCCTCGCCGGCCAGCACGTTGTTGGTCGGATCCAGACCGACCCATCCCAAACCCGGAAGCAGCGTCTCCACCCACGCGTGGGTAGCGCCCTCGGCCGAGCGTGTCTTATCGCCCGCTTTGTGAAATAAATAGCCGCTGACGTAGCGGCACGGAATTCCGATGCGCCTGGTCAGGGCGATCATGATGTGCGCGAAATCCTGGCAAACCCCCTGGCGGCTTTCGAGCGCATGATCGATGGGAGAATCCACCCGCGTGCTTTTGGGAACATAGGCAATCTTGGAATAGAGCAGCGCATTGAGATTCAGGACAAACTCCAAGGGATCGTTCTGGCGCGCCTTGAGCTGCGATTCCACGCTTAGTTCGTGGGCGAATTGCTCCAGCCGCTCGGTGGATTGGCCGAACTGGCTGGGCATCAGCATTTCGATATAGTCGCCCGCGGCGATCATCCCATCCAACTCGCCCCAGGCGCTCCGACCTAGCGTTTGCGGCAAGGCCGGCGGCTGCACATCCACCAGCGCGTCGGCGACAATGGAGAGCTGTTTATGCCGGCCCGGCACATCGAAGTGATGCACCATGTTGCCCAGGTAGTCGCGGTAGAACTGCACGCGCGCCTTGGGCTGCACAACCAACTGGAACGAGAGGCAGCGCTGAGGGCCGTCGGAGCGCGGCTGCATGCGCGCCTCCATCAGGCTTTCGCTGACGTGCGCGCTGTAGCGGAATTTTGTCAGATGGCGAATGGAGTAATACATTTAAGCTTCGATAGCCGCCTCGACCGGATAGGTGATATAGACTTCGTAGATCGCCGTGTGGATGCGGGCGCATTGGTTCTGGATGTCGGCAAAGAATTCGGCCAGACTCGCGACCACTTCTTCCAGCGGCGTGAACATCAGACCGGCGCTCAGACGCCCGGCGATCTTGGCCACGCGCGGGGAACGCCTGCTGGCGGCCGCCTGATTGATGGCTTCGAGCGAACGCTGCAAGTGGTCGGCGGCGAAGCGGACCGAATGCGGAAATTCGTTGTTCAGCAGCAGAAACTCGGCCACACGCTCCGGCCGCAGATCGGCGGTGTAGACCTTGCAGTAAGCTTCAAACGCGGTGCAGCTCCTGAGCAGCCCGATCCACTCCATGTGCTCGCCGGAGTCCATCGGTTGTCCGGCTGGAAATTCGTGGAAGTAGATGTCGAGCAAGCGCGCGATGGCGGCGGCGCGCTCGATGAACCGGCCCACCTGGATAAATTGCCAGCCTTCCCCGTGATTCATGGTGGAGTCTGTGACGCCCTGCACCAGATGCGAGCTCTCCAGAATGACGGCCAGAAAATCCAGCGGCTGGGACTGCCACAGGCCGGCCGCTTCCATGCGCCGCACTTCGTGAAAAAGGCGGTTGAGCTGTTCCCACATCTCCGAACTGATCTGCTCGCGAACCTGGCGTGCGTTCTCGCGCGCCGACGCGATGCCGCCTGTGATGTTCCGCAACGCGTAGGTCTGAGCGCGGGTGAACGGATCGCTGTTCTCGGTTACCGCGCTGGGATGGCCCAAGCTGGCCAGCACCCGCAGCCAGCGGCGGTCTGAAGAGCGCGGATCCTGCTCCAGCATCAGGTTCAATTGGACGCCCAGCACGCGCGCGGTATGCTCGGCGCGTTCCAGATACCGGCTCATCCAATACAGACTGTCGGCGACTCGAGAGAGCATGGGCTACGAATCCAGAATCCAGAATTCAGAATTCAGAATGCCGAGGCAGGGGGCGCAGCGGACATTCTGAATACTGAATTCTGAATTCAGAATTCCTTTCATTGCAACACCCACGTGTCCTTGCTTCCTCCGCCTTGCGATGAATTCACCACCAGCGATCCGCTGCGCAACGCTACGCGCGTCAATCCGCCCGGAACGATCGTTACCTTGTCTCCGCACAGAATGTACGGGCGTAGATCCACATGCCGGGGCTCCACCCTGCCATCGAAGAAGCAGGGCGCGCGCGAGAGCATCAGCGTGGGCTGAGCGATGTAGTTGCGCGGATCGGCTTCAATACGCTCGCGAAACTCTGCGCGTTGTTCGGCGGTGCTGTGCGGCCCGATCAGCATCCCATAGCCGCCCGATTCGCCCACCGCCTTCACCACATACTTCTCCAGATGCGCCAGCACGTGCCGGCGCTCGGCGGGCTCGGTCAGCAAAAACGTTTCGACGTTGTCGAGAATCGGATCTTCGCCCAAAAAATACTTGATCAGCTGAGGGACATAGGCGTACAGCGCTTTGTCGTCGGCCACGCCGGTACCGAGCGCATTGGCCAGCGTCACGTTGCCCGCGCGATAGGCGTTGAATAATCCAGCCACGCCGAGAATGGAATCGGATCGAAAGGCCAGCGGATCGATGAAGTCGTCGTCCACGCGCCGGTAGATGACGTCCACGCGCCGCAGGCCGCCCGTGGTGCGCATGTACACGACGTTGTCGTGGACCACCAGGTCGCGCCCTTCCACCAGCTCGATGCCCATCTGACGCGCCAGATAGGTGTGTTCGAAATACGCCGAGTTGTAGACGCCCGGCGTGAGCAGAACAATGTTCGGCTCGCCGCGGCCCTCCGGCGCAAGCGCCCGCAGCGTGGTCAGCAAGGCTTCCGGATAATGATCGATCGGCCGGACGTCGGTGTGCTGGAACAGTTCGGGGAAAGTCCGTTTCATCACTTGCCGCGACGTCAGCATGTAGGACACGCCGCTCGGCACGCGGAGGTTGTCCTCAAGAACCACAAAGCGCCCGTCCGGCAGCCGGATCAGGTCCGTACCCATCACCGCGACATAAATATTCTTGGGCGCCGTAACGCCGCGCATTTGCCGCCGAAAATGCTTGCAGCTATAAACCATCTCGCGCGGAACGATACCGTCGGCCAGGCAGCGGCCTTCGTTGTAAATGTCGCGCAGGAACATGTTGAGCGCGGTGATGCGCTGCGTGAGCCCCTTCTCGATGGTCTGCCACTCGGCGCTGGTGACGATGCGCGGCAGCAGGTCGTGCGGAAAGATGCGTTCGGTGCCCTCATCGCGGCCGTAAACCGTGAACGTGATGCCCTGATGCAGAAAAGCCACATCTGCGGCCTGCTTCTTGCGCCGCATCTCCTCGGCGGGCAGCTTGAGCAGCAACTCATACAGCGCGCGATAATGCTGGCGCGGATGGCGTTCGGCATCGAACATCTCGTCGAAAGCGCTGTCTAAAACGTAGCTTGAAAACGGACCGGAAGCGATGCGCGGTTCGTCGATTCCAGGGGTGGCCATGATTCCAGCTTGATCGCCCAGCTTCGACAGGGAAGGGTTGTAATTCAGATTATCACAATTGCGTAAACTTAAGGATTGTTTTCACTCCTTCTTCACCCCTCGTCGGATCGCGAAGATATTCTCATCGCGGAACTTCTGGAATGCGGCACGGCGGGAACGGCTTACGAAGATAGCGGACTGCGGGCATTCTTTGAGAGCGATCGGGATGCCGTGTCATTGCTGCAACGCTTCGCCGAGTTTTCGCCTGAGCTGCGCGAGGAGCAATCCGTCGATTGGGAGCGCCTCACTCGCGAAGCGTGGCCTCCAGTCTCGGTCGGCGAGCGGTTCTATTTAGTGTCGCCGTGGGACGAGGCCACACCCGCTCCGCCGGACCGTCTGCGCCTCGAAATCTATCCCGGCATGGCTTGCGGAACGGGCCGCCATCCGGCGACGCAACTTTGCCTGCAGGCTATCGAACGTTATGTCCAGCCGGGTGCGCGCGTATTGGACGTCGGCTCCGGGTCGGGCATTCTGTCCGATGCGGCGCGGCTTATTGGAGCCGGCTCCGTGGTTGGCTGCGATATCGACCCCGACGCGGTTCGCATCGCGAGCCAACGTGTGCACCTTCCGATGTTCATTGGTTCGGCCGCTGCCGTTCGTTCCGGATGGGCGGACGCGATCGTCGCAAACATCGACGCCGCGACGCTGGAGCTGATCGCCCCCGAACTGGAGCGCGTCCGGAAACCAGAGTCGAATCTGATTCTTTCAGGCTTCCCGGAGTGGGACATCCCAGAAGGTTTTTCGCCCCGGGAGATTCTGAGCCTCGAAGAATGGCGCTGCTTCATCTGCTAGCTACTTTCCGGCACAAAAATGAGCGCCGGCGCCGCCCACGGTTTGCGGCGGCTGTCGAACATGCCCGGCACACAATAAAAAAGGCGGACCTCGAAAGGTCCGCCTGGGATTTTGCGATTCGCGCGATTACTCGGCTAGCGTTGGCTCCTCGCCAGGCTCGCCTTCGGTCAAGCCGCCCGCGTAGACGCTGCGGGCTTCGTCTTCGTAACCGCCGAGGTCGCCGGCGAGCGAAACTTCTTCCGCGATGGGCTCTTCCTCCACCACGTCTTCGCCCGCGATCTTGACGCCGCGATAATATTCCATGCCGGTGCCGGCGGGAATCAACCGGCCCATGATCACGTTTTCCTTCAGGCCGCGGAGGTAATCCACCTTGCCGTTGATGGCGGCTTCGGTGAGCACTCGCGTGGTTTCCTGGAAGGACGCGGCCGAGATGAACGAATCGGTGGAGAGCGACGCTTTGGTAATACCGAGCAGCACCGGCTTGCCTGTCGCCGGACGCCCGCCCGCATCCACAACGCGCGCGTTCTCTTCGCGGAACTTGAACTTGTCCACCACCTCTTCAGGCAGGAACTCGGTGTCGCCGATATCGTCCACCTTCACCCAGCGCATCATCTGCCGCGAGATGACTTCCAGGTGTTTGTCGTTGATGTTGACGCCCTGCAGACGGTAGACTTCCTGGATTTCGTTGACCAAGTACTTCTGCAGTTCTTTTTCGCCGAGCACGGCCAGGATGTCGTGCGGATTGCGCGGACCGTCCATCAAAGGATCGCCCGCCTTCACCCGCTCGCCCTCTTGCACGTTGATGTGCACGCCGCGCGGAATGTTGTAATCTTTCTGCTCGCCGTCGTCGGCGGTGATGCTGATCTTACGCATGCCTTTGGCGACTTCGCCGTAGCGCACGATGCCGTTGATCTCCGCGATGATGGCCGTCTCGCGAGGCTTGCGGGCCTCGAACAACTCCACCACGCGCGGCAGACCGCCGGTGATGTCCTTAGTCTTGGTAGTGGCGCGGGGGATCTTCGCGATCACGTCGCCCGCGTGTGCGTCTTCGCCATCGGTCACCATCAGGTGAGCGTGGGTAGGCATGAGGTAGCGTTTTTCATCGGAGCGGGAGCCGCCTTCGGGCCGCATGATGACCGTGGGGATGCGCTTTTCATCGATCGAATCGGTCACAACCCACTGCGACATACCCGTGATTTCGTCCACCTGCTCTTGCAGCGTGGTGCCTTCGGTGAGGTCCTTAAAATGAACCTTGCCGCTGACTTCCGTCAGGATCGAGAACGTGTACGGATCCCATTCGAGCAGGATGTCGTTGTTCTTCACCCGAGCGCCGTCTTCAAACAGCACCTTGGCGCCGTATACAACGGGGTAGCGTTCCTTCTCGCGGCCCTTGTCGTCGATGATGGCGAGGATACCGTTGCGGTTCATGGCAATCAGCTCGCCCTTGGCGTTGCGCACAGTAGTGACGCCGAGGAACTTGATGAACCCGTCCGAGTTGGCGTCCTGTTTCGATTGCTCGCTCGATCCGGTGGCCGTTCCGCCGACGTGGAAGGTACGCATGGTGAGCTGCGTTCCAGGCTCACCGATAGATTGCGCCGAGATGATACCCACCGCTTCGCCGCGCTCCACCATCCGGCCGGTCGCCAAATTGCGGCCGTAGCAGAGCTGGCAAACGCCGCGCTTCGATTCGCAGGTGAGCACCGAGCGAATCTTCACGCGCTCGATACCGGCAGCCTGAATGGCGCCCGCCAGGTCTTCGGTGATTTCCTTGTTCAACCCGACGATCAGGTTGCCTTCATAGTCGAACTGGTCTTCGAGAGCCACGCGGCCTACGATTCGGTCGCGCAACGGCTCGATGATTTCGCCCGATTCGATGATGGGCTCGACGTAAATGCCGTCACTGGTCCCACAATCGGTTTCGGTGATGATGACGTCCTGCGCCACGTCGCAGAGGCGGCGGGTGAGGTAGCCGGAATCGGCCGTTTTCAGCGCCGTATCCGCCAAGCCTTTGCGCGCGCCGTGCGTGGAGATGAAGTACTGCAGCACGTCCAGACCTTCGCGGAAGTTAGCGGTGATGGGCTGCTCGATGATTTCGCCCGAGGGCTTGGCCATCAAGCCGCGCATACCGGACAGCTGGCGGATCTGCTGTTTCGATCCGCGGGCGCCGGAATCGGCCATGATGTAAATCGGATTGAGGTAACGGCCGGTACGGTCGTCCTCTTCCATGGATTTGAACATTTCCTCGGCCACCCGTTCGGTGACCTTGGACCAGATCTCGATGATCTTGTTGTAGCGCTCGCCCTGCGTGATGGCGCCTTCCTGATACTGCTGCTGGACTTCGATGACGGCCTTTTCGGCGTCCTTCACCAGCTTGGGCTTCTCTTCAGGCACCACCATGTCGTCGATGCCGATGGAAATACCGGCGCGCGTAGCGTAAAGGAAGCCGAGTTTCTTCACTTCATCCAGCATCTGGACAGTAATCTGCAGCCCGTATTTCAGGTAGCAATACTGCACCAGCTGGCTGAGGCCCTTTTTCTTGAGCAGGCCATTGATGAAGGGCATCTGATCGGGCAGCACATCGTTTAAGATGACGCGGCCGACCGTGGTGTCCATGTACTGCTTGTTGAACTCGATCGGCTCGGTGTGCATCACGTTCTGGTTGTCGAACGCCTTGATCAGATCGATCACACGGCCGGTGTGGCGCAGTTTGATCGGCGAGAGCGTTTCCACTTCGCCCATTTCGAGCGCGATGAGCACGTCGTCGCTGGATGCGAAGGTGCGGCCTTCGCCCTTGGTTCCAGGACGCGCTTTGGTGAGGTAGTACAAGCCTAACACCATGTCCTGCGTAGGCACCGCGATGGGCGCGCCATGCGCGGGCGAGAGGATGTTATTCGACGCCAGCATCAAAGTAGAAGCTTCGATCTGCGCTTCGGGCGACAGCGGAATATGGACGGCCATCTGGTCGCCATCGAAGTCGGCGTTGAAGGCCGTGCAAGTCAGCGGGTGCAGCTTGATGGCCTTGCCTTCCACCAGCACCGGTTCAAAAGCCTGGATGCCGAGGCGGTGCAGCGTGGGCGCGCGGTTCAACAGAATGGGGTGATCCTTGATTACCTCTTCAAGAATGTCCCAGACCACCGGATCCTGCTGCTCGACCAATTCTTTGGCTTGCTTGATGGTGGTGCAATGGCCGCGCTGTTCGAGGCGATGATAAATGAACGGCTTGAACAACTCGAGCGCCATCTTCTTCGGCAGGCCGCACTGGTGAAGCTTCAACTCGGGGCCAACCACGATAACGGAACGGCCGGAATAATCCACGCGCTTGCCGAGCAGGTTCTGGCGGAAGCGGCCCTGCTTGCCTTTGAGCGTGTCGGAGAGCGATTTGAGCGGGCGATTGTTGGCGCCACGCAACACGCGGCCGCGGCGGCCATTGTCGAACAATGCATCGACGGCCTCCTGCAGCATGCGTTTTTCATTGCGAACGATGACGTCGGGCGCGTGCAGCTCAATCAGCTTTTTCAGCCGGTTGTTGCGATTGATCACACGGCGGTACAGATCGTTCAAATCGGAAGTGGCGAAACGGCCGCCATCCAGCGGCACCAGGGGGCGCAACTCCGGCGGGATCACCGGAATCACGTCCAGGATCATCCACTCGGGTTTGTTGCCGGATTTGCGAAAACTCTCGACGACGCGCAGGCGCTTGGCGTACTTCAGCTTTTTCTGCTGCGACACCTCGGTCTTCATGCGCTCGCGAATTTCGAGGCTCAACGATTCGACGTCAACCTTCTTGAGCAGTTCCTTGATTCCCTCGGCGCCCATCATGGCGACGAACTTCCCGGGGAATTCCTGATCCAGCTGGCGTTTGCGCTCGTCGGTGATTACTTCGCCGCGCGAAAGATCGGCCACTTCACCGGGATCTACAATAACGAACGCTTCAAAATAGAGGACGCGCTCGAGTTCACGCAGCGTGATGTCGAGCAGATAGCCGATGCGGCTGGGCAATCCTTTGAAGAACCAGACATGCGAACAGGGACTGGCGAGCTCGATGTGTCCCAGGCGTTCGCGGCGGACGCGCGACAGCGTTACTTCAACGCCGCACTTGTCGCAGATCACTCCGCGGTGCTTCATCCGCTTGTACTTTCCGCACAAGCATTCCCAGTCGGCGATAGGGCCGAAGATGCGCGCGCAAAACAGCCCGTCGCGCTCCGGCTTAAAAGTCCGATAGTTGATGGTTTCCGGCTTGGTGACTTCCCCATGCGACCAGCTTCGGATCTTTTCCGGAGAGGCGAGACTGATCCGGATGGAATCGAAGTCGGCGATCAAATTTGCTCTGTCATACGGAGAGGATCGATACATAAAATCTCCTATAAAAGCGAATTCAGAAGTCAGAATCCAGAATGGTGGGTGGCGGCCATTCTGAATTCTGAATTCTTGAATCCTGAATTCTTCAATTTAGTCGGCCGCGAGCGCCGTATCCTGGATCTCTCGCGGCTTTTTCATCAACTCCACATCCAGACAGAGCGATTGCAGCTCGCGGATCAGGACGTTGAACGATTCCGGCACGCCGGGTTCGGCGGCCGCTTCTCCCTTGACGATCGCTTCGTAGATTTTGGCGCGTCCGTAAACGTCGTCGGACTTGGCGGTTAGCAATTCCTGCAGAACGTAGGCGGCGCCGTAGGCTTCGAGCGCCCACACTTCCATTTCTCCGAAGCGTTGTCCGCCAAACTGGGCCTTGCCACCCAGCGGCTGTTGCGTGATCAGTGAATAAGGACCGATGGACCGGGCGTGGATCTTGTCGTCCACCAGGTGCGAGAGCTTGAGCATGTAGATGTAGCCCACGGTCACGGGTTGTTCGAATGCGAGGCCGGAGAGTCCGTCCCAAAGCTGGACTTTGCCGGAACTCGGCAGGTCGGCCTGCTTCAGTTGCGCCTTGATATCTTTTTCAGTCGCGCCGTCAAATACGGGCGTTGCGAAGTGGAGTCCTAGGGCGTGCGCCGCCCAGCCCAAGTGCGTTTCCAGAATCTGGCCGACGTTCATACGGGAAGGAACGCCCAGCGGATTCAGAACAATTTCAACCGGAGTTCCATCCGGCAGGTATGGCATGTCCTCTTCGGGAACGATGCGCGCGATCACACCCTTGTTGCCGTGGCGGCCGGCCATCTTGTCGCCGACGGAAAGCTTGCGCTTCATGGCGATGTAGCACTTCACCAGCTTGATGACGCCGGGAGGCAGTTCGTCGCCCTTGCGGAGCTTCGCGATCTTCTCTTCGGTGATCTTTTCGAGCACTGCGATCTGGCGCGAGGTCATCTCCTCGATTTCGTCGATCTGCTCGTTGAGGCGAACGTCTTTATTGGCGAACTTGACGCGCTTCAAATCGCGCGCGCGCAGCTTTTCCACTACGTCGCGGGTCAGACTGAGCCCCTTCGACACCAGCTTCTTGTTGGTCTTTTCGTCGTGCAGGTCGGCCAGTACTTCTTTGCTTTCCAGCAGATCGGTGAGGCGCTTGGCGCGCTCGTCGTTCAAAATGCGCTTTTCGTCTTCCAGGTTCCGATGCAGGCGCTCGATCTGCCATTCGAGAATGGACTTGGATCGCTCATCCAGATCCGCGCCCTTGCGGGAGAAGACCTTGCAATCGACCACTGTGCCTTCGATTCCAGGCGGGCAATAGAGCGATGCGTCCTTCACGTCGCCGGCCTTTTCGCCGAAGATGGCCCGGAGCAGTTTCTCCTCCGGCGTGAGCTGAGTTTCGCCCTTAGGCGTCACTTTGCCGACCAGGATATCGCCCGGTTTCACCGTGGCGCCGATGCGAATGATCCCGCTCTCATCCAGATTGCGGAGAAACGCTTCAGCGATGTTGGGAATATCGCGCGTGATTTCCTCGGGACCCAGCTTGGTGTCCCGAGCTTCGATTTCGAACTCCTCAATGTGGATCGAGGTGTAGTAGTCTTCCTTGACCAGCTTCTCCGACACCACGATGGCGTCTTCGAAGTTGTACCCGCGCCATGGCATGAACGCGACCAGGACATTTCGTCCTAATGCCAGTTCGCCCATGTCGGTGCAGGGACCGTCGGCGAGAACATCGCCCTTCTTCACCCGCTGGCCTTGCGCCACAATGGGCTTCTGGCTGATGCAAGTGTTTTGGTTCGAGCGCTTGAATTTAGTGAGCTGATAAATATCGGCGCCCACTTCACGCGAAAGCTGGCCTTCGTGCGCCCCGCCGCCTTCCACGCGGACGATGATGCGTTCCGAGTCCACCGAATCCACAACGCCGGAGCGTTTGCAGATGACGACGGCGCCCGAATCGCGAGCGGTAACGTTCTCCATGCCGGTGCCGACGTAGGGCGTTTCAGCCCGCAGCAACGGTACCGCCTGGCGTTGCATGTTCGATCCCATCAGGGCGCGGTTGGCGTCGTCGTTCTCGAGGAACGGAATGAGACTGGCAGCCACCGAGACCAACTGTTTGGGACTGACGTCCATGTACTCCACTTCGTCTTTATGCTTGAGCACGAAGTTGCCGGCCTGCCGGGCATTGACGAGTTCGGGAATGATGTGGCCCTTTTCGTCCAACTGGACATTGGCCTGCGCGATGAGATATTTGTCCTCTTCCCACGCCGACAAGTAGTCGCAATGGGCTTCCAACTCGATCGGCTGCTTCTTGCCGCTCAGCTCGCGGTTGGCCTTGTCGACTTCGCCGCGCGTCATCACGTCGCCGACCTTATAGGAGGAGTCGCCCGGATTCAGAATTCTGATTTCATCGATTACCGTGCCCTTCAGCACGCGGCGATACGGACTCTCGATGAATCCATATTCGTTGATGCGGGCAAAGCAAGAAAGCGACGAGATCAATCCGATGTTCGGACCTTCAGGCGTCTCAATGGGGCAGATGCGGCCGTAGTGAGTGGGATGCACGTCGCGCACTTCGAATCCGGCGCGTTCACGCGACAAACCGCCTGGTCCAAGGGCCGACAGGCGGCGTTTGTGCGTAATCTCCGACAGCGGGTTGGTCTGATCCATGAACTGCGAGAGCTGGCTGGAACCGAAGAACTCGCGGATCGCGGCCATCACCGGTTTGGCGTTCACCAGATCGTGCGGCATGGCCGTCGACATTTCCTGGTACACCGACATCTTTTCTTTAATGGCGCGCTCCATGCGAACCAAGCCGATGCGGAACTGGTTTTCGAGCAGTTCGCCCACCGCGCGAACGCGGCGGTTACCCAAATGATCGATATCGTCGACGGCGCCGATGCCGCGGCGCAGCTTCAGCAGGTACTTGATGGTATCGATGAAGTCCCTCTGATCGAGCGTCCGCTTATCGAGCGG
>Ga0182024_10004238_pt1 | contig 33252 bp, 34 predicted proteins | sample P32metaG_FD_120480 | JGI IMG/M metagenome (GOLD analysis project Ga0182024, IMG submission 120480) | Permafrost microbial communities from Stordalen Mire, Sweden - P3-2 metaG (Illumina Assembly) | ecosystem: Environmental > Terrestrial > Soil > Wetlands > Permafrost | place: Sweden: Stordalen... | reverse complement strand
CTCGCGAGTGATGCGCGTGCCCTTTGCTTTCGCCTCCGCCGATTGCTTCGCCTGAAGTTTATCGATACGCGCCATGTTGGCGTCAAAAAGCGCCAGCTTTTCCTCAGTCGTCAGCTCGTGCCCACCCTTCGCCTTTCGCCGGACCAGCTGGATGCGAATGCTTTCCCCCGCTGGAACCCACTCCAACTCATCGCCCGGCCGAATGCCGTACTGATCAGCAATCGCCTTAGGCACCGTCAGCTGTAGCTTAGAAGTGACCTTCCCCATTTCCTTACTATATCAAGGATGGAATCCTTACCGCAATCCAGACATTCAATTGACTATGTGGAGACAGCCGCCCTGGCTGTCTGTCGAGCCCAGCGCGACGCCTTTGACTCAGTAGTAGTGGCGAAATGTGACTCTTCGGCCACTACCTTTGACTCTAACTTCCATTGACCCCCACCCCAACTCACGAAATAATAGTCCAGCCTGGCATCCGCATCTCAGCGTGGACCCATTCACGCCACTACATCGCGAGGGACATCATGACCGACTTCAACCGCAAGGTCGAAGACGCCTCGGCGCGCGTCAGCCAAACCATCGGCACCGCCGCCGAACGTCTGGAAAAAGAGATTCCCGAGTTCATCAAATATCTCAACGACGAGGTCGTCCCCGCCGTCCGCACCCATTCCACTCGAGCCCTGCGCGTGGCCTCCAAAAAACTCACCGAGTTTGCCGACTACATGGAAAAGCACGAGCACCCGCCGAAATAACCAGCCCGGTGCGAATCGCAGCAACGCCACACCGCATCCGCGTCATCCACTTTGCCATGCTATTTTTTGTTCTGATCGCGATTCTTTTTCTCAGCGCCTGCGGCCAACCCAAAGCCGCCCGCGTCGATGTTCCCTCACCCCCGCCGCCCATAAATACAGACGCTTCCACTCACCCGTCAGCCAATCTCCCAAACTCCAAAACCATCCCGAATCCCAAGCCAGACGCCACCTCCGACCTGGCTGAGCCGACCCTCCCGCCACACGCCCATCCCTTAGCTACCGAAACCGGACTCGCCAGTTGGTACGGCCCTCCCTACCACAACCGTCGCGGATCCAACGGCGAGGTCTACAACATGCACGCCATGACCGCCGCCCATCGCACCTATCCGCTCGGTTCCATCGTCCGCGTCACCAATCTCAAGACCGGACACACCGCCCTCATCCGCATCACCGACCGCGGCCCGTTTATTCCCGGACGCATTCTCGATCTTTCCCTCGCCGCCGCTAAAAAAATCGACGTCTACCAACCCGGCGTCGCCGAAGTGAAAGTCGAATTAATGCAATCTGGCGCATCCCCCGATTCACCCGGAAAATGGGCTGTCCAAATCGGCGGATTCCCACACGAAACCCAGGCCGCCAAACTGTCCGATCACCTCAAGCGCCGCTACCACACCGCCAAAGTTCAAACCTTCCCCAGCCCCGCCGGCGACTGGTGGATACGCATCCGCGTCCCCGACGACGACCACATCCGTGCCCAAAAATTAGCCGCCGAAACCCAAACCCCCGAAGGCGCCGTCTTCCTAGTGCGTTTGGATTAGTCCGCCTCGACTAAGAAAACGCCGGGACGCGCAGACGGAACGTGGAAGAGCGGCCCTTCAGGGCCGCGTAAAGGCATATCAAATCAAGACGGGCTTCAGCCCGCGGACTAATGTGGGGCGGGCACCCTGCCCGCCGCTTTTGACTTTCGTTCGGACCACAACGAGAGTATCCAGACCACCACGACACGGGAAGGCCCAGCCTTCGCAATAAAGTTTTTGACCTTGCCTGCATCACGAACCGGGAAGGGCACGACTTCAGTCGTGCCACCAAACCCCAAAAATGACTCGCGGCTTCAGCCGCTGGGCTGACAATCCTCCCGCCGCAATGCTATCGTTTCCTCAGATAAGTCCCGAGCGAACTCCCCATGACCGATCCCCACTGCCTCTTCTGCCGCATCATCGCCGGCGAAATCCCCGCCAAAAAAATCCACGAGGACGCCCACGTCTTCGCCTTCGAAGACATCAACCCGCAAGCCCCCACGCACGTCCTCATCATCCCCAAAAGACATTTCGCCGGACTCAAAGAAGCCCAGGCAGAAGACGCCGAAATCATCGGCCGCTGCCATCTCGCCGCCGCCCAAATCGCCCGCCAGCGCAACATCGAACACGGATACCGCACCGTCCTCAACGTCGGCCCCGGCGCCGGCCAATCCGTCTTCCATCTCCACGTCCACCTCCTCGGCGGCCGCCCCCTAACCTGGCCCCCAGGATAGTGTCAAGGCACATCCACACTCGCCCAAACAAGCTGTCGTGTTGAGCGAAGCAGGAGAAGCGCGAAGCGATTCTCACGCGCAATCGAAACATCCCTACAACCACAGCGGAGCAATGAGACGGATGAATGAATCCCTCCGTGTAACCCTGTGTCCTCTGAGATTTTGGCGTCCCAAGATCCAAGTCCCGCCTTGCCGAAGAGAAACTGCCTTCAACCACGCAGTCTCTCCAGGAGATCTCCAGCAGCGGGACTGTGATTTCAAGTGCGCTTACGAAAAGACACATTCTTCTTCCCACACTTTCGCAGCAAATGCCACGCCTCCTCATAGCGCGCATACTTCTGCTTCTTCATTCCCGGAGCCACGCGAATGTTGCTCTTCAACCGCAGCACCACCCGCGCCGGCAGAATAAACCACGTCTTCTTCGCCAGCACATAGATTGCAAAAAAGTCCACGTCTTCGATCCGGTAGTAGCGAATCCCCGTTTCTCTTCAAATAGCAGATGTACCCTCCATCTCCTCGCGCCACGTCCGTCGACTTCACCTGCACCCGCCGGAACCTTCCTCCGTCCTCCACCGAAACGTCGTACCGGCTCGAATCTCCCCACGGTTTCGAAACATTAAACTCCAGCTCCGCCGCCCGCATCATAAAAATCAGTTCCACCCATTCGCCGCGTCGCTTGTAAGTTGAGAAATTCTTTTTTTTTCCCATTCCACTCGCCCCAAAAAACACAAAAGGCGCATGCCCGCAGGCTGCGCCTTCGAACCTCAGAGGGTTCCCTTCAGAAATTTTAGTCTACATCTCTATTTTACCAATTCCACCCAGGGCAACCGGAAAAGTTCCCATCTTTATATTTGCCGTGTAAGCAAGAGGATAGCTGGAATCGCCTCCGTTTGCCCCCTTGACAAAAAACCTGTGAATTAGCGTGAGAATCGTAAAGCGATTCTCACCGCGTCACCAGGCCGTCATCCCGAAGCGCGGCGTACTTCAGCCGCGTGAGGGATCTCCCATAGACACGACTTCGCTCAGGGCAGGCTTTTCATTCCGCCTGAAAAACGGCTGCACTCAGGATAACTCCGTATATCTGCCAAAAAAATTAAAATTGAGCCACCACTCTCAAGTCGAGTCTTTGGCCACGCAAACGCCGGAAGACATCCGTCAAATCCTCTCCGGGCGCATTCACTTCCCGCCCTGCGAGGGGTCCTCTAGCCGCTTCTCCTTGTGATCCAGCAAATCGTTGAGTTCCTGCACCAGTTTTACGAACTTCTCATGGTTTTGTTCTTTCGCAATTCGCTCACACAGGATGTGCATACGCTCTCGTTCGTCAGGGGTCATTGGTCCTCGAAGTGCCGCTCGCCCATGCCAACAGAACCATTCCGGTAGAACATGGGGTGAAGAAAGATGACTAAACCGGGCTCCAATCCCCGGCACACCTTTAACGACCTCGTTTATCCCACATGATATATGAAGGTCAAGCCCAAAATTCGGAAGCTGTGTAGGGCAAACTACAAAAATCAAATTCGGAACATTGTTGATTGATGATTGCTGATTATTGATTGAAAACATCCTACGTGGGCTTTTCAATGAACAATCAGCAATCAAAAATCAACAATTGGGCGGGTGGCCCGCCATTACTTTTCCCAGACCACTCAAGCGGCTCTTGGTGGCCCACTCAAGTCCGATTTTGGCTTGAGTGGGAATGTTCCGATCTTCTCACTCCTGTCACCCAATTCAATCCTGTCATCCCGTCCGTGTAGTGGAGGGACCTGCTGTTGTGACGTTACCCGATTGTGACGGCCCAGGAGCCGGTCCCACCCGCCCCGAAAGTTCTCGCATTCTTACGTGAACGCAAGCCGGACGCAGGCCATTTGGAAGAGTCTCCGAAGCCTGCCGGGCATCGCGCCCTTACAAGCAGCTTGCCCAGCGAGCAAAGATATACTACTATATAGATAGACATACGTGCACATGCGAGATTCCAAAATGCCTGCCCTCCGCCTTCGGGTTCAACTTCGCTGTCGATGCACACCCATCTCGATTTTGTCTTAAGTGTTTTCAACCGCAATCGACTTGGCTTTGAGCACAGATCCTCCGGATCGATGCCCACAACCCAAGAAAATCATGGAAGGATTGTCACTGTGTATACGCAACAAATGCAGATTGAAACCGACGTTGATTGGATCCATGAAATCGGCACGCATATTGCCCGTGGCGATACGTTCGATGAGGCGCTGGCCGCCACCGTGACTTTCGCCATTGCGCTCGTCAATTGCGACCGCTGCTTCATCTACGTCCGGGAAGGCGCAGAACTGGAACTCTGGGTTTGGAAACATTTGGATCAGGAGGACCCGGCGCGAACGAAAATCCCGCTTGGGCAAGGTTACACGGCCCTGCTGGCGGAACATCGAGTTCCAGTCGCCACTTCGACCAACGGTCGGAAGCAGTCCGAGGCGAGGATTTTTGATCAATGGTCAACCGATCCTGGCGAGACGTTCGTATCAATACCGTTGCTGGCTCGCAAGGAATTGGTCGGTGTGATTAATCTTCAGCACCACCGGGCGCGCCGATACAGCCTCCGAGAAGTCAAGTTGCTTTCCAGCGTCGGATGTCTGCTGGGCGCCGATATCGCTATCTCGCGCTTGGAGAGCCAGAATTCTGACCTGTTGATGGAATTGGAAACACGGAAGCTTGTCGAGCGCGGCAAGGGCATTCTGCAACGCGAACTAGGACTCAGCGAACACGAAGCCTTCCTGGCTTTGCAGCGCCAGAGCCAGCAGAAAAAGCGACCGATGAAAGAGATTGCTCAAGCCATCATCTTGGGGGCTGAAGTAAGGCAGAGCATCGGCCAAAACTGAATAACAAGTGGCGCGGTAGCCAAGTGGCAAGGCAGGGGTCTGCAAAACCCTTATCGGCGGTTCGATTCCGCCCCGCGCCTCCAAATATTACTGGGAAGCCCCGAATCTTTCCGGGGCGGGTGGCCTTCCTTCATGCCCTCGCTGGACATCGCCACGACAGAGGGTGCCCCATCCTTGCGTTCTTTGCAAGGGCGGGAACCTCAGGCCTGTACGCTCCGGCGTTTTGAGTCGAGGGCGACGTCGGCTAAGCCCCGAATCTCTCCGCCGCACGGGCCTTAGCCTTGGCGGCTTCTTCTTCGCGATTCTTCGGAGGGGCCGTAGTTTCGAGTGACCGCAGCAGCCGCGACGAAAGCGCAGCCACATCTTCTACTGCATCCAGAAATGCCGCTTCATTCGCCTTCGATGGCTTGTTGAACCCCGTAATTTTCCTCACAAACTGCAAAGAAGCAGCCCGAACTTCTTCCTGCGTCACCGGCGGATCGAAGTTAAAAAGCGTTTTAATATTTCTGCACATAAAAATTCCTCACGTGAAGTCACAAGTTGGAGACATAAGTTGTTACACGTGCATCGTCACGCCCGCATCATCGAGTCTGCCAGCACAAACCACCTTGTCATGCTGAGCGAAGCGGTAAAAGCGCGAAGCGATTCCCCGCGCAGTCGAAGCATCCCTACCGCGACAACTCCCGTCACGACCTCGGAGATGATCGCAGCATCGCCGCGCCATTCCATATTCTCGCGCAACCACGCTCATGAAATCAGAATGTACAAAATTGCCAGCAAAGCCGCCAAGTTTCCCATGCTATAATTCTTTATTCTCAGTCGTTTAGATCACGGAGGATTGTATCGATAAACGTTTTATCCGCACCAATGATCGCATCCGGGCGCGCGAAATCCGCGTGATTGATGACGAAGGCCAGCAGCTTGGCATCATGCCGCCTTACGAAGCGATAAAAAAAGCCCGCGAAAAGAATCTGGACCTGGTTGAGATTTCGCCCACCGCGCAGCCTCCCGTGTGCCGCATCATGGACTACGGGAAGTATCTCTATCAGCAGGAAAAGAAAGAGCGCGAAGCCAAGAAGCATCAGAAAACCATCACTGTAAAAGAGGTCAAGTTTCGTATCAACGTAGACGATCACGATTACGAAACGAAAAAAAATCACGTGCTGCGTTTTCTCGATGAAGGCGACAAAGTAAAGGCCACTATCTTTTTCCGCGGACGCGAAATGACCAGAACAGGATTAGGCCGCCAAATTCTGGAGCGCCTCATAAAAGATGTAGAACCGCACAGCATCGTAGAATTCCGCCCCCGCCAAGAAGGAAATACTCTTCATGCGATATTGGCGCCTAAGAAGACGGAAAAGGAACGGGAGAAAGAGAAGCACAGAGAAGAGAAACATAAAGCTGCGGCGCAGAGCGCGCCCAGCGCGCCTGCGGCGCAGGTGGCCAAGCCGGCGTCGTAGGATTCCTCGCTGCGCTCGGATTGACGTCTGCTCTGAGCGGTCATTCTGCATTTTGACATCTGCATTCTGACATTGTGGGAACGAATTTAATTTACAGCTGAGGGCGGAAAGCTGACAGCTGTTCTTGAGGACTTATGCCGAAACTGAAAACGCACAAGGGCGCCGCCAAGCGCTTCAAGGTAACCGGGACAGGGAAGGTGAAGCGGGGGCGGTCGCACCTGCGGCACATTCTGACGTCGAAGAGCAAGAAACGGAAACGGAATCTGGCATCTCCCGCTCTCGTGAGCGACGGGGATAAGCGCAAAGTGAAGCGCATGATTCCGTACCAGTAGAGGCGATTGAGCGATTTTTGCGATTGAGTCATTACGCGATTGAAAATCGCACAATCACCCGATCACGCAATCGCCACAATTGCTTCAGGTGTGTGAAGAGGTTAGAGATTGCCGCTCGGCGATCGCCCTTACCTCCAGCCGCCGTGTTGAAATAAAAAAGGAGAACAAACATGCCTCGTGTAAAACGCGGAACCAAACGCCGCGCGAAACGCAAGAAGATACTTGACCGCGCGAGCGGGTACTTCCTTACTAAATCGAAACTTTACCGTTCGGCGAAAGAAGCAGTCGAACGCGGGCTGAAGTTTGCCTACTCGGGACGCAAGCAGCGCAAGCGGCAGTTCCGCTCGCTGTGGATTGTGCGCATCGGAGCGGCCGCCAAGCTGAACGGGATGAGCTACAACCAGTTCATCCACGGGCTGAAGGTTGCGGGGATTGAACTCGATCGCAAGATTCTGGCGGACCTGGCGGTGAAAGATCCGGCGGGATTTGCCAGTCTGGCGACGCAGGCTAAGGGCGCGATTGAAAGGGCGGCGTAGGGCGCGGTTTCCGGCTTCCGGCTTCAGGACTGCAGCAGTTACACAGCGACCCCGGGAAGGGCACGGCTTCAGCCGTGCCGCTCAGCGCTTTTATGGTTAACCTTTTATTCCGATTATTCCGAGCGAAGCGTGGAATCTGCTTCTCGCGCGGGCGAAAGCGGTAGTGGAAACTCCCATTGAGGCTGGAGGCACAGCCCAGCTGATAGGGATCCTTCGACTCCGCGAACCGGTTCGTTTCGCGAACCGGTTTACTCCGCTCAGGATGACATTTCGTTGGAGAGTGTGCGTACGAAATTGGCATACACCGTTCCCAAACTTACGGACTATTCGGCGGCGGCGCTGGAGAAGGCTGCAGGCGAGTGCATTGCTGCGTGTGGGAGTGAGGCTGCGGAGGTTCGCAGCGAGGCGGAACTGAAGTTGTTTCGCGATCGTTGGATGGCGCGGAAGAATGGGATCCTTACACAGATCAATGATTTGTGGTTGAAGGGCGCGCCGAAAGAGGCAAAGCGCGAGGCCGGGATTCGCGTGAATGAATTGAAGGCGCGGATTACGGAACTGGTGGAAGGTGCGCACGTCGCCGGCGAGGCCGGGGATTCGTTGGCGTCGGAGCAAGTCGACATTTCGTTGCCTGGCGTGCGGCGTCCGATTGGGGCGGAGCATCCCGTCATGCGGACCTGGAGGGAGATTGTTGGCGTGTTTCAGAGGCTGGGGTATTCCGTGGCTGAGGGACCGGTGGTGGAGACGGATTATTACAACTTTGAGGCGCTGAATTTTCCGCCGAACCATCCGGCGCGGGATACGCAGGACACTTTATTTATTGCGGGACAACAAGCGAAGCCGCAGCGGGAGCGGTTGCTGCTCCGCACGCATACTTCGCCGGTACAGATTCGCACGATGGAGAAGATGCGGCCGCCGATTCGCATTGTGATTCCGGGGACGGTGCATCGCAACGATCCTCCGGATGCGAGCCACTCGCCGATGTTTCATCAGATTGAAGGGCTGGCGGTGGATACCAACATCACTTTTGGCGATTTGAAGGGGACGCTCGACCACGCCATGAAGGCGCTGTTTGGGTCGTCGGTGAAAACGCATTTCCGGCCTTCATTTTTTCCGTTCACGGAGCCTAGCGCGGAACTTTACGTCACTTGTTTTATTTGCGGTGGAAGTGGGAAGCGCGGGGCGGAGCCTTGCCGTCCTTGCAAGCAGACGGGTTGGATTGAAGTGCTGGGCTGCGGGATGGTGGATCCGAATGTGTTTGAGTTTGTGAAGGACAATGGATATGACCCGCGAACGGTTTCTGGATTTGCGTTTGGGATGGGCGTGGATCGGCTGGCGCTGCTGAAGTATGGAGTGGATGATCTGCAGTTGTTCTTCCAGGGGGATGTCAGGTTCTTGGGGCAGTTTGGGTAGGTCCTGACGAAGATGTCATCCTGAGTGGAGTCGGCGCTTCGCGCCTATGCGCGAAGGGCAGACGCAGTCGAAGGATCGCTGCCTGCCGATAACGTTCGTTGTGCAAGGGTGTTCGCAAGAAAGGCTCGTGGACGAAACTCCCTCCCGCGCTCGTCGGCGCCGCGAGGAGAAAAGGGATCCTTCGACTGCGGTTTTGCTTCGCTTTCGCGAAGCAAAATCCTCGCTCAGGATGACAAAACTTTAAATAGACTTTCGTTCGGATGACAGAATTCTTTTCGTTTCAGTAACAGATTCTTATGAAACTTTCTGCTGATTGGATTCGCGATTTTGTTGAGATCTCCGTCGATGACCGGCGGCTGGCTGAGGATTTGACTAATGTGGGGATTGGGGTTGAGGGGATCATTGGGACGGGCGCGGACACGGTGTTTGAAGTGGAGATTGGGACGAATCGTCCGGATGCAATGAATCATTATGGGGTGTCGCGGGAGGCGGCGGCGGTTTATGGAGTGGAGTTGAAGGCGCTGGCGGCTTTCGGCTCTTCCGCTGCGGCTGAAGCCGCGGATTCTCGTGGCGCGGATGACGCGGCGCTGAAGCGCCGCTCTTCCACGGTTGCCCTGGCGGCTCGTGGCTCTGAACTCCCACTTCTCGCAAAAGAGGCGAGAAGTGGGGCACCCCAGACGGAGCATCCACCCAAGACGCAACAGGCTGCGGGTTTTCCGATTACGGTGGAGGAGCCGGGGCTTTGTCCTCGATTTTCTGCGCGGGTGATTCGCGGGACGCGCATTGTGGCTTCGCCTCGGAAGATTGCGCACCGGTTGGCGCTGCTGGATCAGCGGGCGATTTCGAATGCGGTCGATGCTACCAATTATGTTCTTTGGGAGATGGGTAAGCCTACGCATGTGTTCGATATGGATTTGCTCGAGGGCGGACGGATTGTGGTGCGCAAGGCGCGCGATGGGGAGACGCTTCGGACGTTGGATGGCGTTGAGCGGAAGCTGAGCTCTGAAGATCTGGTGGTCTGCGATGCGCGGAAGCCGGTGGGACTCGCGGGAGTGATGGGCGGGTACGACACGATGATCACAGAGAAGACACGGAACATTGTCATCGAGTCGGCCTGGTGGGACCCGGGGATTGTGCGGCGAATGTCGCGGCGGCATGGAATCCATACCGATGCGTCGCACCGGTTCGAGCGTGGGGCGGATTTTGAATCGACGGTGGTGTCGTGCGATCTGGTTGCGCGGATGATTTTGGAATCGGGCGGCGGAGGGTTGGTGGGCGACGTGGTAGATGTGGTGTCGCGTCCGATGGATCAGGCGCCGGTGGTATTGCGGTTGAGCGAAGTGCGGCGGATCTTGGGCGAGGGACTGGATTCGGGTGAGATTTTTCAGCTGCTGAAGCGGCTGGGTTTTACGCTGGTTCCAGAAGGGCAGGGGGGTACTCAGGATGAGGCGCAGTTTCGCGTGCACATTCCCAGCTGGCGATTGGATGTGGAGCGTGAGATTGATGTGATTGAAGAGATCGCGCGGCTGCATGGATATGACAAGTTTGAAAACACGCTTCCGGCTTATAGTGGCGCGGTGGTGGAGTTGCCGCATGCGGCCATGGATGCGGCGTTCCGGGCGCGGGCGCTGGCCCTGGGATATAACGAGGCGATGTCGTTGACATTTATTTCGCATGCGGATGCGGAGCGGTTTGAATCGTGCGCGAGCTTTCCCTCGGCGGCTAAAGCCGCGGCTCCATTGGCAACTGGTGAACGCAGCGCTGAAGCGCTGCGCCACCCAAAATCAGGCTCTGCCTCAGCGGCTAAAGCTGCGGGGAAGTCGGCGGAAATGGCCCGACTGAAGTCGGGCCCCTCCCGTTCGGTTGCGGGATCCGAGTTAGGGGCTTCCGGCTTCGAGTCTGGGGCCTCCCGTTTCGCTGGGGGATCGGGGTCGGGCGCTTTCCGTTCGGCTGCTGGATTGGAGGCGGGCGCTTCCCAACTTATGCGGGTGTTGGAGTTGGAGAATCCGTTGAGCGAGGAGGCATCGGTGATGCGGACTTCGCTGGCGCCGGGGATGCTCGACATGCTGGCGTGGAATTTGAATCGCGACGTGGCGGAGGCGCGGCTGTTTGAGATGGGCAGCGTGTATGGCGTGGCAGACGGTTCAGAAGACGCGCACGTGGAACCGCGACGGGCATGTTTGGGCGCGACGGCGGCGGCGGTGCGGGCCGCGTTGCCGGTGGGTAATGCGCTTGATGTGAGCAAGGATGAGCGGGCGGCGGCGGCGGAGATTTTTCGCGGATTCAAGGGGGATGTGGAGAATTTGCTGGCGGCGTTTTCTGGGGAGGCGAGTTATGACCGGGAGACGGCGGAATATTTTCATCCGGGACGGTCGGCGCGAGTGCTGGTGAATGGCGCGCTGGTCGGGCAGTTTGGGCAGATTCATCCGGAAGTGGCGGCGGCGCGGAAATTGCGGCAGGATGTTTTTTTGGCGGAGTTCGATCTGGAGGCGCTGTATGGGCTGGGACTGCGGCCGGTGAAGTTTACGCCTCTGGGAAAATATCCGGCAGTGGAGCGGGATTTTTCGTTTGTGTTTGAGGATGGGATTGCGTTTGAGAAGATGCGCCGAGCGGTGGTGAATTTGGGGATTGAAGAGTTGCGGGAGTTTCGTCCGGTGGAGATTTTCCGCGGCGGCACGGTGGCGGCAGCAAAATATTCAGTGTTGTTGCGGGTGAGATTTCAGTCCGCGGAGCGGACGTTGCGCGAAGATGAAGTGGCGCAGTGGTCGGGGAAGATTGTGGGGGCGCTTGCCGGGCTGGGTGGGGCGCAGAGGGCGTAGGGCAGAATCTAGGATCGGGAACTAAGATCGGAATCTAAATCAAAGTTTAGGATCAGAATCTAAGATCAAAATCTAAGATCAAAATCTAAGATCCGAAATCTAGGAGCAAAATCTGCGGGAAGTGTTTCAGCTGATGCTGGCGCATGAGAGCGGGGAGTGGGAGGCGGCGGAGTTGAGCAAAAGTATGCGGCTGGATTCGGAAGAAGTGGCGGGGAGTATTGGCAGGCGCAGCGTGGGCGCGGCAGGTTTCGACGGGGGAGTGAAGACGGCAGAGCTCGGGCCTCGGACTTTAGACTTCCGGCTTTGGGGATGGATTGAATCCGGGAAGTCATGTCCTCCTGTGCAAAAGACGGGTGGGATGGGCCTTGCGCGGTTGGGCGAGGACGAGTACGATAAAGGTGTTCTCATTTAGGCCTCGTTCCCGCGCAGGCCTTCCGCGCCAGCCGATTCGAGGCGGCGCCTTTAACGGATCCGATAAACGAAATCGATAGAAATAAAGTTTTCATACGCCGAATCGTAGTTTTCAGGAGTTGGGGATCGTTCCCCTGGTTTGTCTAATCGCCATCCGCAGGTGCGTGGATGTAAATGCTTGAGAATGGCGGAGCTGCGTCTTAGGCTTCGTCGCCGGGCTTGTTGAGTTGGGTGGGAAGGGGCTGACTGGCGCGGGAACTTTTGGGGTCTGTAAAAATCTGCAACAGCTTCGGGATCTGTAAACCTGCAAAAACTTTGGGATTTGTAAATCATCCAATCGTGCGAAAGAGTTTGAGAGGACTATGAACGCTGGACCAGGAAGACCCTCCGGTAGTGGAGGAGGGGGAAGAAGAAGGCGGCGCGGACGCCGTCCACACAATCAGCGCGGACAGAAGCCTGGGCCGGGCTTGAGCCGGGAAAATAAAGATGGCATCTACACGGCGCCGATGGACCACAGCTATCGGGCTGCACTGGCTGGGGGCAATAACAACGGACACAAGGGCGGGGGACGGCAAAGGCCGGGATTTGCGATGCAATATCCGCAACCGGAACCGGAACCGTTGCCGGTAAATGGAGACGCGAACTCGCGCATCTTCGCCTTCATTGAAGATTTATTTTTTATGGCGAAGATTCAGGAGACGGCGCGCAAGCTCAACGTGAAAGTTGAGTTCGTGAAGACGGATAAAGATCTGATGGAGCGGATGGAGCAGAATGGCGATGAGAAACCGTCGCTGATTATTTTCGATCTGAACCTGGCGAGCGTGAAGCCGCTGACGCTGATTCCGAAGTTAAAGAGCAAGCTGAAGAAGGGTACATCGATTATTGGATTTCTGTCGCACGTCCAGGGAGACCTGAAGCAGAAGGCACACGAAGTGGGATGCGACATGGTGTTGCCGCGGTCGGCGTTTTCGCAGAACTTGCCGCAGTTGCTGCGGCGGCATGGCGCGCCTGAGGATGTGGAACCCACGGTGCAGTAGTGCGCCTGGATCCTGGAATAGCGACCGGGCGCTGAGTCACGAAGACACACTCACAGAATCTTTGCCGAAACAAGTCTTTTCCGAAACAGAGAGATCTGTTCTATTCCGTCGGGCGGATTTTGTGGGGCAGTAGGGATGCTCCGACTGCGCGGGTGAGAGTCGCTTCGCGCTCCTTACCTCTTCGCTCAGCAAGACAAATTCTGAAGAACTCCGCAACAGGGTGAGTTATTCCACAAGGTATAAGCGAAGTCCGTCAGGAGACTGAGCGATACGAGACTGAGTCATGCGTGACTGAGGTCATGCCTCCTATGGCAACGGACTTGGGGCCGCGTTTGCGAGCGGCGATGTCGAATTGCTTTACCACCCGCCGGATCACTTTGTCACCGACTCCAAACCGTTGCCCAATTTGAGCGTGGCTTAGATCAGTTCGAGCGGTCAGCATGGCTGCGAGCTGGTGATCGAAGTGGCGGCGAGCGTGGTCGTATTTTTCTCTCAGATTTACTGCCTGAAACGGCATTCTCCCTCTCTTAAGGCATGGATGAAAGCTCGTAAGCTGGGATGGACAGTTCACGTAACTGGCGATGGGAGAACCGTCCCCCCGAACGATTCTCCCTCCGGTACTTCGCCACTCGGAATGGAATGGTCAACTGGCTGGCGATGGGAGAACCGTCCCTCCCCGAACGATTCCCCCTCCGGTACTTCGCCACCCCAAGATTGGCCATCCAAAACTTGGCAAAACTGCTGGCACCACCGAGACTGCGACTATCAGGCTGCGCTCTCGCCCTCAGGTTCAAGGCCTTCGTCGCGCTCGTGGGTAGATGAAGCCTCCGGTGCTTCGATCCACGATGCGAGACGATGGCGAAACTTGAGAAGCTTGCCTGATTCGTTAAGGGCACATACTCCGATGATGGCGAACGTTGAAATCCATCCTCCGATAATTAACTTCACGACGAAAGACATAACACGTACTCCAATTTCTAGGGGGAAGCGCATTCAAAGCGTTCTCGCTGTAATTGTGCGAACTGGTCGGCAAGCGTTTCATGGTTGCCGACATTTCTTGTGATCCCCAGGAGCCGATTCCGCCGTGCTTGTTGGTGTACCTTGTTCGTGCAATTCGGAACGGGCGTGACTTTCTCGCAAAAGATTGAGAAATGCAATGCGCCGAAGGTGAAACGTTGGTGAGTCGAAGGTGAGTTGCCAAAGTGCTAAAAAGACAAGGGTTGCTATAGGGTGGGGGAGGGACAATGGCCGCGAAGGTGCCGCGATGCGGGGAGGCTGATGGGTGCAATCTGTTTTTTGGTACATCAGCGTTGCCGGCGATGGTAGAATTCCGCCCACGATGTGGGGCCCTAGTGCGGCGGGAAATTATGGGGCGGGGGAAGACTTACCGTTTTGGTCCGTTCGAGCTGCGCACCACCGCGCATGAATTTTTCAAACACGGGACCAAAGTAAAACTTCGTGGACAGCCGTATCTGATCCTCGAAGTGCTTCTGAGTCGCGCGGGGAGCACTGTGTCCCGCGAGGAGATCAGAGAGAAGCTTTGGCCCGCCGATACCTTCGTTGATTTCGAACATGGGCTCAACACTTCAGTCAAGAAGCTTCGGCAAGTGCTTTGCGATTCAGCCGACCAGCCTCGATATATAGAGACGATCCCGCGCCTGGGGTATCGCTTTATAGCTGCCGTGGAAGTTGTGCCGGAAGAGACTGAAGCGTTAGTCGGACCAGCAGCCGGAGCAGCGGCCGAAGCATACGCGGGGGCGGCTGAGCCTGCGGCGCTTTCTTCGGGACCCGTTTCGTTGCCCTCCGTACCAGCATCTTTGGCGTCGGCGTCGGCATCGGCATTGGCGCCCGTGGAAGAACAGCCGCGTCCCGCTCCGTCATATAGTTCACGACCAGTTTGGAGACTGGCGGCGCTGTGCTTTGGTGTGGTCGTAATCCTGGGCGCATTCTTTTTTGCTGGGTTCGCAAAGAGGCGGATGCAGTGGATTGCCGGCGCCTCGAATGGATCAACGAATGCGCCCGCGAGGGCGAAGCGGTTCGACTCCATCGCTGTATTGCCGCTGCAAAATCTTTCTACGGATCCCGCACAGGAGTATTTTGCCGATGGAATTACGGACGAGCTCATCACCGAACTGGCTCAGTTCAGTGGTTTGCGCGTGATATCCCGAACATCGGTGATGCAATACAAGGGCGGGAATAAAACCGTGCCACAGATCGGGCGGGAACTGGGTGTGGACATTGTGATCGAGGGAACGGTGGAGCGCGAGGTAGACCGGGTAAAAATTCGGGTGCAGTTAATTGACGCCGCCAACGATCACCATCTTTGGGCCCGCGGCTATAACCGCGAGTTCAAAGATGTAGCTGGAAAGCACTTTAGCGCGCGACATCGCCGGGGAAGTGGAGGCACAAACGGGAGAGGCCGGAGTTCGATCTCATTCTTCGGGCCGGATAGTTCAGCCGGAGGCTTTTGAGGCTTACCTGAAGGGGCATTATTTCCAGAACCAGCGGTCGGAAACGGGACTCAACAAGAGTGTCGAGTACTTCCAAGAAGCGATCGCGAGAGATCCAACATTTGCGGCGGGCTATGCTGGACTGGCGGGGAGTTATTTGTTGATGGGAGCTGACGTGCTGCCAGCGAATGTGGCCCGCGCGAAGGCCCGGGACGCAGCGGCGAGAGCGCTGGAACTCGATCCGGAGTCGGCCGAGGCCCATGCAGCCATGGGTATGGTTGCGTTGTACTACGAGTGGAACTGGAAGAATTCGGAGCGCGAGTTTCGGCGGGCCATTGAACTGAATCCGGGGTATGTCACGGCGCACCAGTGGTACAGCTATTATTTGAGGGCGATGGGGCGTTTGCCCGAAGCGTTGCAGGAAGCGCAAAAAGCCCAGCAGTTGGATCCACTGTCGTTGCCGGTGAGTACGACCCTGGCGGGACGGTACCGTGATTTGAAGCAGTACGATCAGGCGACGGCGCTGTGCCAGCGGATGCTGGAACTCAATGCCAGCTTCGTGCCCGCGCACGAGATGTTGGCAGCGGTTTATGAGGAGCAAGGACAGTTGCCGCCGGCCATTGTGGAGTGGCAAAAGTCAGTCGAGCTTTCCCACGAGAATCCGCCGACACTGGCGTCTCTGGGCCATGCCTATGCGCTGGCGGGCAGACCGAAAGAGGCGCGCTCGATTGCTGCCAGGCTAGAGCGAATTTCCAAGCAACATTATGTAGCTGCCTGGGACATGGCGATTCTGTTCGCGGGACTGGGCGATTCAGATCGCGCATTTCGCTACCTGGAAAAGTCGTACCAGGATCGCGAGAGCCAGGTGCCTTTCCTTCTGCAAGACCATCGACTTAAGCCCTTGAAGGCTGACAGTCGTTTTCAAAACCTGGCGCGGCGGGTTGGATTGTCGGCTTGATGCGACGCGTGGGCAGGAGACCTGCCGCGACGATGAAGGCGCTCGAGTCTGGTTTGAGGATCTCCAGTTTTTGCTTCCAGAATTCCTGAATCGTCGGTGATGCGTAAGTTCGGATAGACTGTGCCGACATTTCCCAGAGGTGGTAGGAATGCCTCGACTGCGCGGGGGAATCGCTTTGCGCTTCTCCGCTTCGTTCGGCATGGCAGTGGCTTGGTGGTGACGGCGAAACGCTGATTTATTTCTCGACGTCGTCTTTACTTCTCCAGGGCGCTACTCAGCTGAAAGGGATCCTTCGACTGCGTGACTGCTTCGCCGCGCGAACCAGTCACTTCGCTCAGGATGACAACCGGGCTTTATGTTTATCAGAAGTGCGGCGTGGCTGGAACGTGGCAAATCTTCTTCCGCGGAGGCCGCCGCGAACGCAATCGCTGCCCGCAGGTGCTCAGCTTTCAGAGCAGGAAAGTCGGCGTCGAATTTCTTCGACGGAATCTCCTGCGGCGAGGCTCGCCAACGCAGTGCGCAGCGTAACCCGAGTGCCCCGGAAAACCGGCTCACCGCCGCAAATCTGCGGGTCTCTTACCGGACCCTTGGCGAAACCTATAAGAAAATATCATATTCCTGGAGGCGGCATTCTGTATGTCACCGTTCTCTCAAAGAAAAGCGAACGATGGGCCGCCCGCTCCACCCATGAAAATCGTTTTCAAAAAGCTGAGTGAAAGCGTAGGCTTCCACGGTCGGATTCCTTGGACTCCGTGGAGGTGTACGCGATGCACTCCCGTTCCTGGTTTCGGAGGAGCCTTTGCGCGTTCATCGTTTGGATTGCGTGCTTGCCTGCCTTTTTCGTTCCCCGCTATCTGCTCAAGACCGAACACAATCCCCCGGTCGGCGTCTACATTGCCGTTATGGGTTTGGCGGCCGCTGTTGTTACATTTCGTGAAAAGATCAGACCTTCGGAGAAAGCTGCCTGGATCGTACTGGTCACTCTTCTCGTGTTTGCTGAAATCACGAATCTCTACGTTGCCGATGCAGACCAACTCGCAAAGTTCACCAAGGTCTCTGACGCTCTTGACGCGACCAAGAAAGGCTTGAACGCAACCGTTGCGGGTATCGACGTAACAGTCAGCAAATTGGACGTCGCAGCAGCCCATAGTTTGGTTTACTTCGACCGAACGACCGGGCAAATTACGAGTGTGAGCCAGGCGCTCAGCAGATTCCAAGAGGAAGAACAGCGGACGGCCGAGCGACTAGCCAGGGCGCCGTTGTCCAATATGCCGTGGGCCGATCTGGCTGCCACGGCACACTCAATAGGAAACGAGATGCGGTACTACCTGCGGATATACACCGCGAGAGACTCGGAGTTGGCCGTTCGGTATCACGAACACTTAATAGTGACGCAGGGCCGTCCGTTGACACCGAAGGAGGCCGCAAATTGGATCGCGGAAGAGAAGCAGAAACGATCAGAGCTGCAAGCCACCTACGAAGCCGATGTCCTGGAACTCATTGCCGTCGCAAATCGAGTCCGGGGCGAAATGCTAGGAAGACTCGTTCCGTCGAACCGACAGCCGGATGATGATCTCAAGAAGGCGTGGTTCGAGAATCCCCGTTCAGATAAGAGTCTTTCGTTCTTGTATAAATTGAATGAGAATGCGGATTACTTGGAACAACTAGCGCAGAGAATGCCGCATCTGTAGCCGCTTGGGAGGTTGCCGGCCACGGTACAACCTGGCGCCCGCATGGGCAGATCCTCAGGGTCTAGAGCCCATATTGGTTTAATAGGCGGCTTACGCGGCGCTGAAGCGCCGCTCTTCCACGAAAAGCCCTCAGCGCACGGTAACCTCAGCATCGAGTTCATTTCTGAAGAGTGTCATTTGAACCGTGCTTCCGCAGGTCGCGTTTGGAATTTCCTGGGCGCAGGATATTTCCAGAATCTGATCTCCGTGGCCGCCGTCGCCTGCGGGCAGGCCGCTTCTTATATCCAGGCTGTAGGGTCTGATTCTCCAGGCGGGAACGCCATTGATGGCGCACCGTTCCAGCAGCAAATCCTGAAAAGGTTCCCCTATTTGTTTTCCGAGGATTCTGCGTTCCTCTTTGATCTTGATCGGGGTTCCGACGTCGACATTCAACGTGCCGGGGAACAATTCTTCGCCAGTTGCTTTACGGAAGACCTCGGGAAAGTCAGTGATTCGCCGCCGGAAATGTCCGAATCCCGAAACGACTTTACCTTTTACGACGATCATGTCTTACCGGCGGCGTCACGGACGCGCGAGTCGCGTGCTTCGCGAATGGCCGCGAAATTGATTCTCACTTTTCCTCGGCCTTCCACAGAGAAGTCTCATCGTCCACAGCTTCTTCACAACAACACGACCGTTTTGTGTTGCGAAGAAGGACGATTCTAGCTGAGAGTGGGTGCAGCGAAACGTGATTTCCTGAGCTTGCCGGATGATTGCGGCAAAGCCAGCGGCAGCCGGTAATTCTCGAAAGTGAATTGCCGGGGGGACATCCAGAAATGTGCGCAAGCGCGACTGGTTGCCCAGGCATTGCGGCCTCCCTCCCCCATTTCGCTCTTTGCTCTTCGAAGCAGAGAGTGGGACAGGGCCGCTGGCTGATCGTGCGGTTGTCGATGCGTGATCACAAGGTCGCGCATTTGCAACTGGCTTTGGCAAATGCGGCGGTCTTGATGCGTGGCGCTTTACTGCGGCGTGCTAAAGGCGACACCGCTGATGCGCACACATTGAGAGCGCTGACGGGCCGAAGCGATCATCCGCCGCCAAGCGGTGATCAGGCAGAGCAGGAAAACCACGTTCGAATGCGGTCTGGGTGGCTGGCCCGGGCCGCATTTGTTTTCCCCACCTTCATTCCTCTTGATCTTCGTATTATCTTCGCCTACACTCCCATCTGAATGAGAGCGCAAAATAACGTTCCAAGTTTTTTTGATTTGGTCTGAGTTTTCCAGAGCAACTGCTTCGCATTCACAAGGGTCTCGCGGGTAGTGTGGTATTTCCGACAATCTATCGAGAGAGGATTCATTGGCAACCACCGATTACAGCATCAGCTCCCTGCCGGCGAACGTTGAGGCCGAGCGATCCATTCTCGGCGCAATCCTGCTGGACAACTTCGCTTACAACCAGGCTGCCGAACATCTGCGAATTGAAGATTTTTCTCTGGACTCGCACCGGCGCATTTACTCGCGCATGGTCGACCTGGCGGAATCGTCGCGTCCGATCGACATGATCACGCTGATCGAGGAGCTGGATCGGCACAAGGATCTTCAGCCCATCGGTGATGTGGCTTATGTTTCGAGCCTGGTCGATGGCGTTCCCGACCGCCCCAGCATTGAGCACTATGTGAAGATCGTGCGCGATAAGGCATTGTTGCGCGGGCTGATTTCGGCGGCGAGCACGGCGATTGCTCGAGCGGCGGACCAATCGGACGCGGCCGAAGACGTGTTGAGCGACGCCGAGGCCGCGATCTTTCAACTCTCGGAAAAGCGCATTGGACGCGGCTTCATGGGTGTGCAGGAAATTGTTCGTGAGTCGTTTGGCTCGGTGGATGCGCTGCTGCAACGCGGCCAGAGGATTACGGGGCTCGCCACGCACTATACCGATCTCGACGAGATGACTTCAGGCCTGCAGCGTTCTGATCTGGTGATCATCGCTGCGCGACCGTCGATGGGCAAGACCGCCTTCGTGATGAATATTGCCGAGAATGCCGCGATTGAAGATCAACAAGTGGTTGGGGTGTTCTCGCTGGAAATGTCGCGCGAGGCGTTGCTGATGCGCCTGTTGTGTTCGCAGGCGAGAGTGGACGCGCACAAGATGCGCACCGGGTCGCTGTGGCAGGATGATACGAAAAAAGTTGTGCGCGCGATGGAGCAACTGGCGCACGCTCCGATTTTCATCGACGACACTCCCGGAATTTCTCTGAGCGAGATGCGGGCCAAGGCGCGCCGCTTGAAGCAGGCCCAGGGCGGCAAGCTGGATTTAATCATCGTGGATTATTTGCAGTTGATGTCGGGCGGGGGCAAGCGTTTCGAAAATCGCACGCAGGAAGTTTCTGCGATTTCGCGCGGACTGAAGGCGCTGGCCAAGGAACTTGCGGTACCAGTGATTGCACTCTCGCAGTTGAGCCGCGCTCCGGAAAGCCGCGGCGGAGATCATCGTCCGCAACTTGCGGACTTGCGCGAGTCGGGATCGATTGAACAAGATGCCGACCTGGTGATGTTTATCTTCCGGGAAGAGGTTTATAAGCAGGATGATCCGGAACTGCAGGGCAAGGCCGAGATTATTATTGCCAAACAGCGCAACGGCCCGATAGGAAAAGTTCGAATGGCGTTCCTGAAAAACAGTACTCGCTTTGAATCTCTGGCGGAAGGCGAAGCCGGATTGGAAGGGTAAGCGGACTACAGAAAACACCTTAGAAAGGCCTCAGTAAGTCCCTTAGGACGTTATGTTTGCGAAGGCAGCCAGAAGGTGCGGCATCCTGTGGAAAAGATTGTGGATTGAAAAACACCTTCGAGATTTATTTCTCCCCCAAAAGGCACGACCTGCTTCGGGATTTCGAAAACATGGGCGTTAAATGCATGAATAGTAACCATTTATATAATTCACGCGACATTAATATAGGCATTCTCAACGCGGATGGACTTTCTTTCCTATTTTGAGATTTGCACATTTTGGCGAAGTCGTGCTACGCGTTTTCGGGGAAATCCGCACACTTTTGCATCTGTCAAACGACAGCGACTAGACCGCGCAGTTTGATGAGAGCGATCGTTTTTGCCGATACCACAGGCCGAAATTTTGGAGAGCAGCCGACCTAGTTGTTGCCCTCGCCTACTTTCAGGACGGCCAGAAACGCCTCTTGCGGGATGTCGACGCGGCCGATGCGCTTCATGCGTTTTTTGCCTTCTTTCTGCTTCTCCAAGAGCTTACGTTTGCGCGAAATATCGCCGCCATAACATTTCGCGATAACGTTCTTGCGAATGGCATGTACGGTTTCTCGCGCGATGATCTTTGCGCCGATCGATGCCTGAATGGCGACTTCGAACATCTGGCGAGGAATGAGTTCCCGCATCTTGGACACCAGAAGTTTTCCGCGTTCGTAGGCGAAGTCTCGGTGCACGATGATGGAAAGCGCGTCGACCGGCTCGCCGGCAACCAGGATGTCGAGCTTCACCATCGGCGATTCCCAATAGCCGGCCAGATGGTAGTCGAGGGATGCGTAGCCGCGCGAAACCGATTTGAGGCGATCGTAGAAGTCGAGAACAATTTCGTTCAGAGGCAATTCATAATGCAGCATCACGCGGGAAGAACTGACGTACTCGAAAGTTTTCTGCTTGCCGCGCTTTTCTTCGACTAACGCGAGAATGCCGCCAACGTATTCTTCGTTGGTGAGAATCGTAGCGAGGATTACGGGCTCTTCAACTTTGGCGATTTCGCTGGGATCGAGCCAGCGCGACGGATTATCGATTTCGAGCATCTCTCCGCCAGTCTTCGTGATCTTGTAGCGAACACCGGGAGCGGTGGTGATGAGATCGAGATTGAATTCGCGCTCCAGCCGCTCTTGAATGATCTCCATGTGAAGCAGGCCCAGAAAACCGCAGCGGAAGCCGAAGCCGAGCGCGACGGAGCTTTCAGGTTCAAAGAAAAATGAAGAATCGTTCAGCCGTAATTTTTCCAGGGCCTCCCGCAGTTGCGTGTGCTCGTGGGCGTCGACCGTGTACAGGCCGGCGAAGACCATGGGCTTGATTTCTTCAAATCCGGGCAGAGCTTCGAGGGCGGGGTGGGCGTCATGGGTGATGGTGTCGCCAATTTTCGTGTCAGCAACATTCTTGATGTTGGCAATGATGAAGCCGACTTCGCCAGCCACGAGTTGATCGATCTCGACGGGCTTGGGGGTGAGCACACCGAGAGTTTCGGCGTCGAAGGTGGTGCCGTTCCACCAGAGGCGGATTCTGTCGCCTTTGCGCAGAGTGCCTTGAAACACGCGAGTGAGTACGACGACGCCGCGGTAAGCGTCGAACCAGGAGTCGAAAACCAGCGCCTGGAGCCGGTTGTCGGGCGAGCCCTTGGGCGGAGGTACACGCTTCACAATCGCTTCCAGCACTTCAGGAACGCCCTGGCCGGTTTTGGCGCTGATCAGAACCGCGTCGGATGCGTCGAGGCCGACGGCGGTTTCAATCATTTCTTTCGTGCGCGGGATATCGGCGCTTTGCAGATCGATCTTGTTGATGACAGGAATAATTTCGAGGCCGTGATTGATGGCGAGATACGAATTTGCCAGCGTTTGGGCTTCGACTCCCTGTGACGCATCAACTACGAGCAGGGCTCCCTCACAGGATGCGAGCGAGCGCGAAACTTCGTAGGAAAAATCGACGTGACCGGGCGTATCGATCAGGTTGAGCTGATAGGTGTGCCCGTCTTGCGCAGTGTAGGCCATGCGAACGGCGTGAGCTTTGATGGTAATGCCGCGCTCGCGCTCCAGGTCCATGGAATCGAGTACCTGCGCCTGCATTTCGCGCGCGGTGAGCGATCCAGTCAGCTCCAGCAGGCGGTCGGCCAGTGTGGATTTGCCGTGGTCGATATGTGCGATGATCGCGAAATTACGGATGAAAGCTGCGTCCATGAGGGGTTAATACTTGATTCTAGCAGGGGAAAAACAGTTCTCAGTTGCCAGTTCTCCGTTCGCAGTTGCGATCATTACGGGAACGAAGTTATCGGGTGGACACGCATCATGGCGTAGTCGGGTAGAATCCTGCTCTGTTCGAAAGTTGAAAGGAAATCATGCGCAAGCTTTCCGTGGTCGGGCTGTTTTTGCTGCTTTGCTCTATCGCTCTTGTGGCTCAGACTCTTTCGCCGAAAGTGCAACCGTTTGTGAAGGTGAACTCGCCGGTTGTTGCGCTCTCTCACGTGCGTGTGATCGACGGCACGGGTGCGGCGGCGCGCGAGGATCAGACCATCGTTGTCAGTCAGGGAAAGATTGAGGCCGTCGGCGACGCTTCCGCAACCAACATCCCGAAAGACGCGCAGGTGCTCGATCTGCACGGCTACAGCGTGATTCCCGGCCTGGTCGGGATGCACGACCACATGTTTTATCCCATGGGCAACGGAGTCTTCGGCGAGATGGCGTTTAGTTTTCCACGCTTGTATCTTGCCGCGGGCGTGACCACGATTCGAACCACCGGAGCGCTCGAACCTTACACGGACCTTGAAATGAAAAAAGCGATCGACGCGGGAGAGATGCCCGGACCGAAGATGCATGTCACCGGCCCGTATCTGGAGGGCAAGGGCTCGTGGGCCATTCAGATGCACCAACTCACTGGGCCGGAGGATGCGACCCGCACGGTAAATTTCTGGCTTGACCAGGGAGTGGACAATTTCAAGGCTTACATGTTCATCACCCCGGCGGAACTTGGCGCAGCCATTGCTGCCGCTCATAAGCGCGGAGCGAAAGTTACCGGGCATCTGTGTTCCGTGGGATTTCGCGAAGCCGCCAATCTTGGTATTGATGATCTCGAGCATGGCCTGTTTGTCGATACGGAATTTCAGGCTGGAAAAAAGACAGAGGAATGCCCGGAGAAGTCGGAGAATCCTGAGCTGATGTCAAAGCTCGACGTGAACGCCGGACCGCTGCACGACATGATTCTGTACCTGGTGCAACACCACGTCGCCGTGACTTCGACTCTTCCCGTATTCGAGATGGGAAGTTTTTCGGGACGGCCCACGCTGCAGAAGCGCGTGCTCGACGCTTTGTCGCCGGATGCGCGCAGCGCACTGCTGTGGAATCGAGTTCGTTCCAGCGATGCGGCCTCGTTGCATCAGAGATACGGCACCGACGTTTCCCCATGGCCGACCGCGTTTAAGAAGGAAATGGAATTCGAACATGAATTTGTGCAAGCCGGCGGCTCGCTGCTGGCCGGACTCGACCCTACAGGGATGGGGGCGTTATCGCGGGCTTCGGCGATCAGCGTGAAGTGGAATTACTGGTCGAGGCGGGATTCACGCCGCTGGAAGCGATCCACATCGCGACCGCCAACGGGGCCCAGTTCCTGGGAGAGGCGGACCGCATCGGAACAATTGCCCCGGGCAAACAGGCGGACCTGGTTGTGATCAAGGGCGATCCCTCGACAAAAATCGAAGACATCGAAAATGTGGAGACGGTCTTCAAAGACGGTATCGGCTACGATTCCGCCAAGCTGATCGAATCGGTGCGCGGCGTGGTGGGCAGCCGATAACGCGAGTAGCTTGCACCGATAGGCGACTACGAGAGTTGTACTGCTGCCAGCTTCCCATGTTTCACTCGCGACTCGGCACGCGGTACGTTTGAAATAAAATCAGAGCCCATGCTTGTTCTCGCTTCCGCTTCGCCGCGACGCCAGGAACTTCTGCGCAATGCCGGAATTTCGTTCATCGTGCAGCCGGCGGACATCGATGAAACGCCTCTAGCAGATGAACCTCCCGGCGAATGCGCTGTGCGGCTTGCTCGCGAGAAGGCGCTCACTGTCTGGCGTACACGGCCAGAGAACGTAGTGCTGGGAGCGGACACGATTGTCGTGATTGATGAGACGATCCTCGGCAAGCCGGTCGACTCTGAGGATGCGGTTCGCATGTTGCGCTTGCTCTCGGGGCGAGTGCATCGGGTGATCACGGGGGTGTGCGTGGTGAAAGCAGTAGCCGGCGAACTGGCGGCCAACAGTAAAGTTGTGCCGCATGCCGGCGAGGCGGTGCAAAATTCCGACAAAATACTGAGAACTGAAAGCCAAGAACCGAGAACTGCATCCGAAACCACGCTGGTCACGATGAATGAGTTGTCCGACGATGAGATCCGCGAATACGTTGCGACCGGCGAACCCATGGATAAAGCGGGGGCGTATGCAATCCAAGGAATGGCCTCGCGCTGGATTCCGCGCATTGAAGGCGATTACAGCAACGTGGTAGGTCTGCCGATGGCTCTGGTTTACGCGATGCTACGGGGCCGAGAAGACTTTTGAAGTGCGGTTAGAAAACAACGGCGGATCGATTGCTGACTTTGCAATCTGTCAAAAAACAGAACGCTAAACTTTCTTTTGTTCTTCTTCCTTCTTCTTGGCTTCCTTCTTCTTGGCTTCCTCTTTTTCGGCTTCGGGCTCTTTCATGGCGGATTTGAAATTGCGGATACCTTCGCCCAAGCCCTTGCCTACGGCGGCGAATTTGCTGGTGCCGAACACGAGCAGCGCAATGGCAACGATCAACAGCAAATGCAACGGCTGAAATAGACCTTCACCCATAACTCCTCCGCCGGGAGCGGTCGCAGCCATCTGCGTCCAGGCTCCCGAGCCCCTAAGAAAAGTTTAGGCTACCGCCTCTGCAGAGTCAAAGGCCGACCTTCCGCGCGCGATTCAGACATGAAAATGCTTACCTTGGTCGTCGATGAAAGTCTATTCTCGAAAGACAGAACTTTCATGGGAGGTCTCTCGCGTGTTCAAGGCTCGAATTGTTATCGTCGCACTCCTGCTCGCATTCACAATTCACCCTGTCATTGCCGCATCCGCGCAAAATTCGACTGCATCGGGAGAGCAGCGCAAAACCAGCGAGCCTTATACAGGAGATTTGTCGGTCTTCGATTCTCCGGGCCGTGAAGATCGGCTGCAGATCAAGCGCGTGATGGATATTCTCGGCATTGCGCCGGGAAAATCTGTCGCCGACATTGGCGCCGGATCAGGATGGTTCACGGTGCGAGCGGCGCGGCGCGTGGGCGGAAGCGGAACTGTTTACGCGGTGGACATCAATCCGGAGGCGACTCGCTACATCAGTGAGCGAGCACAGAAGGAGCAGTTACAAAATGTGAAGGCCATTCTTAGCACGCCCGACAACCCGCTTCTGCCGGCCGGTTCAGTGGACGCTGTGTTGTTGCTCAAGGCGTATCACGAAGTTGCGCAGCCGGTAGTTTTGCTGCGGAACTTGCGTGCAGCTCTGCGTCCGGGGGCCAAGGTGGGAGTGATCGACCGCAACGGCAACGACGAGAACCATGGAGTCGGCCGTGACGTTGTGATTCGCGAGGCCCAAGAGGCGGGCTACAAACTGTTTGAGCAATATGACTTTGTGAAAGGCGACAAGATGGATTATTTCCTGGTCTTTACGGAAGCAAAATAACCTCTTCCACGGCCGACCAAGTGGTGCGGGTCAGGTCAGCAAATCGGGGAAGGTCGGCATCCGAAGCCGCGCCCTGCGGAGTGTTCCATGCAGCCTCCATGGCCGCCCAGCTGTCGAAGTAAAGTTCGACGATGGCATCCCATCCCGGCGATCTTCGAATGGGATCATCGCAAGGATAATTCTGGATGTACTTTCTCAAGCCAGGGAGATTTTTCGCAAGAGGTCCGTGAATGTTCTCCAGATGATGGCGAAATTGCGTGTGACTCAACTCGGGGCTGCGGAACAGGACAACCATGAACTTGAGCATGCAATCATCCGTGATATGAATCCTGATTTTCCGTCAATTACCCGGCGATCAGGCGGTTTCGATCATTCTCGCCAGGAGCAGCGCGCGTCGCGGCAGCTCCGAGATGACGATATGTTCGTGCAGGGCGTGTGCACCCGCGCCGAAGCCGCCCATGCCATCCAGCGTAGGAACGCCCAAAGCAGCGGTAAAGTTTCCGTCTGAACCGCCGCCCACTGCTGCCTCTTCCAGCTTCCAATTAATTTCCCTGGCGATCGCCTGCGCCTTTTTGTAGAGTGCGGCCACGCCGGCGGTTCGCTCCATGGGCATGCGGTTAATACCGCCTTCGATGTGTAGCTCGCAATGTTTGTCGAAGGGCTTCAATGAACGAATTTTGCGATCGAGCGTGGTCGCCTGTTTTGCTTCCTTGATGCGCACGTCGATTTCCGCGGTGGCTTCGGCTGCGATCACATTGGTTCGCGTTCCACCGCGAACCACGCCCGCGTTGACGGAGAGACCGCGACGCAAATCATTCAGTTTTGAGATGGCAACGATTTGCTGCGCGAGTTCGACGATGGCGCTGTGGCCTTTGCCGGGATCGAGGCCTGCATGGGCGGCAATGCCCTTCACGTTCAGAATGTATTCTCCAACGCCTTTACGCGCGGTTTTTACCGCCCCGCGAGCTGCGGCTGGTTCGAGCACGAGAACGGCGGACGATTCCATGGCCAGGGTTTCTGTGATCTTGCGGGAAGAATGGCTGCCAACTTCCTCATCCGAAACTAATAACACCGTTACAGGGCGGAGCAATCCTGAATGCTCGGACTGCAGCGCCTCAATGGCATACAGCATGAGGGCGATGCCCGATTTCATATCGAGTACGCCGGGACCGTACAGGCGGCCGTCCGCGATGCGACACGGCATTTTTTCCAGCGTTCCGAGGGGATAGACGGTGTCGAAATGACCGAGCAGCAGAACGGGCCTAAGCTTTTCGCGGCCGGGAAAATCAATCTGCACGCTATCGGCGAAATGCTCGGCGCGGTGAATGCGGGCGTGCCCCCCCGAAGCTTCGAAGCGTGCCGCGAGCAACGTGCCCATGCGGTCGGCGGCCAGTTTGTTGTCGCTGGGAGATTCGATTGCGGCAAATTCGCGGATGGTATCAACGATCTGTTGCTGACGAGCTTCGAAGTAACGCAGCCGCTCGCCCCATAGTGCATTGGATTGAGTTTTGCCAGGTCGAGCTTTGGCACGCCAAGCTTTGCCTGATTCGGCTTTGCCGGGCCGCGTTGATTCTGCTTTTTTCTTGCCTTGCATCGCTGTGGCTCGCCGGCCTGGGTGAGAGTACGCCCCTCGGGCCGCAAGCCGTACAGTATAATCTTGAAGCCGTTTTGAGATGGAACGTTTTGCAATAGCCATGAATAAGAGCACCCCTGTGACGGAATCTTCGCCCGATTCGACGAAGACCGGGCTCGACATCCATGAAATTCTGAAGATCCTGCCGCATCGCTATCCGTTTTTGCTGATCGATCGCGTGCTTGAGCTGGAGCGCAAAAAGCGCATCGTTGCCATCAAAAACGTAACCATCAACGAACCCTTCTTTGCGGGGCATTTTCCGGGGCTGCCTATTATGCCGGGGGTGTTGATCGTGGAAGCGATTGCCCAGGCGGGGGGCGCGTTGCTGCTGACCGAAGTTGAGGATCGTCGCGACAAAGTGATGATGTTTACCGGGATTGAGCGAGCCCGATTCCGCCGGCCCGTAAGCCCGGGCGATCAGTTGCGACTGGAGGTGCACGTCACCGGCTGGCGCTCAGTACCGGGAATGACTGCGGCGAAGATGCAAGGGTACGCGTACGTCGGGGATAAGCGCGTGGCCGAAGCGATTGTTTCGTGCCAACTGGTAGACAGTTCGCGCGGGCGGGCATCGAGCGGAAACGGCAATGAAGGATAGCGATCGCCGGGCTGCATTCGAATCCGCAATCGACTCCACAAATTCAGGTTCATGAACCCAACCTCATGACTTCGCCCAAAGCTGCAATCCCGGGAGCGATACATCCGACGGCGATTATTGACGCGCGCGCGAAGGTCCCTGCATCCTGCAAAATCGGTCCGTATTGCGTGATTGGAGCGGCCGTGGAGATGGGCGAGGATTGCCGCCTGGCGTCGCATGTGGTAATTGAGGGACACACGAAAATTGGCGCCGAGAATACTTTCTTTCCCTTCTGCGCCATCGGCATGGCGCCGCAAGATGTTACATACAGAGGCGAGTCGACGCGGCTGGAAATCGGCGATCACAATGAGATCCGCGAGTGTGTGACCATTAATCGCGGAACGGTGAAGGGCGGAGGTTTAACCAAAGTCGGCAGCCACTTGCTAATTATGGCCTACACGCACATTGGCCACGATTGCGTGATTGAGGATCACGCCATGCTGGTGAATGGCGCGACGCTGGGCGGACACGTGACGGTGGAAGAATGGGCGGTCGTTGGAGCGTTGTGCCCGGTGCATCAGTTCGTGAGGATTGGCGCGCACTCCTACATTGGGGGCGGGACGACGATTACACAAGATGTGCTGCCGTATTCCATGACCTCGGCTGCACGCAACACGCATGCCTACGGGATGAATAAAGTGGGCCTAGAACGACGCGGATTTTCAACCCAGCGCATTGCGAAGATTCATCACGCCTACAAAATCCTGCTGGCCTCGAAGATGAATACGTCGCAGGCGCTGGAAAAGTTGAAGGCGGAGTCCGATCGCGGCGACGATGTGGACCTGCTGATCCGATTCATCGAGAGAGCGGAGAGAGGGATCATCAAATAAGAGTCGGGCCGGGATTAACGTTGAGCTTGTTTTCTCACCGCGCTGTCCAGTAATCCTTCCATCTCGTCCATCACGCGATTCATTTTGTTGACCGTCAATTGCAGCGGTTCGTCGGTGGTCATATCGATGCCCGCATCCTTCAGCAGTTCGATGGGATATTTCGACCTGCCCGCCGAAATGAATTTCAAATATCGCTGGGTCGCTTCCGCATCGCCGGAGAGCACTTTTTCAGACAGCGCAGACGATGCAGTAAACGAGGTTGCGTACTGAAACACGTAGAAAGAATTGTAAAAATGCGGAATAAAGGCCCACTCGTTGGCGATGAAATCGTCGACGATACACACGCCTTGATCGTGGCCGTAATACTTCCTGACAATCTCGCTGTAGAGTTTTGAGAGAGCGTCGCCGGTGAGGGACTGCTCCTGTTCAACCATCTGGTGTATGCGTAGTTCGAAGTCTGCGAACTGAGTCTGGCGAAAAACGGTTCCCTTGATGCTCTCAAGATAGTTTCCCAGCAACGATAGACGCGTCGCATCATCTTTGATCTTTTTGAGCATGTAATCGATGAGAAGTGCTTCGTTGAAAGTGGACGCGACTTCCGCGACAAACGTCGCGTAGGACGACAAGGGATACGGCTGAGTTTTATTGGAAAAGTAGCTGTGCATGGTGTGGCCGAGTTCGTGGGCCAGGGTGCTCATGTCGTCATACTTTCCGTTGTAGTTGAGAAGCATGTAGGGGTGAACGTCGTAGGCTGCGCCGTTGGAGTACGCACCGGCGTGCTTACCTTCCGTTGGATACATATCAATCCAGCGCTCGGTGAAAGCGCGCTTCGTTCCGGCGGCATATTCGCCGCCAAGCGGGACGAGAGCTTGCAGAATGTTGTCTTCAGCGACGTCTACGGGATACTTCAAGTCGACCGAAGAGACCAGCGGTGCATACAGATCGTAATAATGAAGCTCGCTGAGCCCCATCATTCGTTTACGAAGTTTTAGATAGCGGTGAAATGCCGGCAGATTGCGATTGACTCCCTCGACTAATCGCGAATACACGGAAACGGGAATATTGGGGCCGTCCAGAGCGGCGACAAGCGAGTTTTCATAATTGCGCGCGCGCGCGTAGAAAACTGATGTCTGCACGTTGGAGTTCATCAGCGAGCCCAGGGTTCCGCGATATTTTCCCAGAGCGGTAAAAAAAGTCTCCATGACGTTTTGCCGATCGTCGCGAGAGGGTGACGCGCGGTGGAGCGCGAAGGCCGCTTTGTCGAGCTTTACGGTCTTGCCGTCGCTCAGAGTGACGGAGGGATAGGGAAAATCGGCGTTGGAAAAGATGCCGTAAACACTCGATGGGCCGCTTGCCATCACCGACGATCCTGCGAGGAGTTTTTCCTCAGCGTTGCTGAGCGTGTGGACGCGGCGTCGCGCGATGTCGGCGAGGTAATGGCGGAAAATCTGCAGGCGAGGCTCTTGCGCGATAAATTGCTGGATGGTCGCGTCATCCGTTTTGAGGATTTCCGGTTCGATGAACGCGGTTTCAGTTCCGAAGACGGACGCGAGCTGAATCATTTCCTGCTGCATGCCCTGGTAAATGCTGATTCGAGTGTCCTGATCAGAGGCCATGCTGGCATATACGAATAAGCGCGTGATCTCTTTGTCGAAGTAACTCTGCATGTCTAACGCGTCCGCCAACCGCGATGCGGAAGAGGCCAGCATCCCTTGAAACTGGCGGAGCTGCGGCAACTCGGACGCGAGTTTTTCTTTCACGTCACGCCACGCCTGGTCTGACGGATAGATGTGCGTGAGATCCCATTTGTGCTCGTCCGGCACATTGTCGCGATCGTGCTCCTGGCTTTGCGAAACGAGAGTTGAGGCGGCGAAGAACGCGAGCGGGCTGGACAGGTAGCGCAAGACGGTTGGGAGATCAACGTGCATTTGCGACGCTCCTTCACAACTTAGATGGGTTCCGAGATGAAAGAGAAGCGAGAAGCATGGATCGGAAAACATCAGATATTAAATATCAAGCATAATTCTCAAACATTGTAGCGAAAGGTTTCTTTTTGATGCCAAATGCTAGACTGACTTGACGATCGCGCGAGGATGTGCAGATGTTAATCCGGTTCATTGAGGCATCGAAAAGAGGCGTTATTCAGTGACAACACCGCGATGCTTAGTCATTTGCCTTGCGGCTGGGCTGATTACGATCGTCTATCCAGTCTTCGGCCATCCAGTCTTCGACCATCCAGTCTCGGGCCATCCAGTCTCCGGCCAGAATCCAGCGTCGCCGCAATCCTCGGTGCAACGCTCGGAACATCCGGCGCCGCCGACGCGGGACCCTAACACTGCGGGCTACGTGACGGCGAAGGAGTTGCCCGACCGCGTAAATCCGCCCGCGAATGCAGACGGTAATTTCATCCTGGGGCCTACGCATCAGGTTCCTCCGTCTGCGCAGGATGAAATCCCAAAGGGTGCGGTGATCGAGTTCACGATGAACTCGTCGGACAGCAAGATTTATCCGGGCATTGCGCGTGACGCGGGCACTTTCGGGACTCCAGATCCTGTCGACCCTGCGAAACTGGTGGTGACGACAAGCCATCCTGCGCCTTACACGCGGAAGGTGGCCGTCTATGTTCCCAGGCAGTACGTTGCCGGCAGCGTCGCGCCTTTCATTGTGGGCGCGGATGGGCCTGATCTGCTGCTGTTCTCGACTCTGGACACTCTAATTGCCGAACACAAAGTTCCGGCGATGATTGCCATTTCGATCGGTAACGGAAGCGGGGATGCGCAAGGAAGTGAACGCGGTCTGGAGTACGACACCATGTCGGGAGTCTATGCCGAGTTCGTTGAGAAAGAAGTGCTGCCTCTGGTGGAATCGCAGGCCCACGTGAAGCTGACGAAAGATCCCGATGGCCGGGCGACGATGGGTGGCAGTTCGGGAGGGTCGTGCGCGTTGATCATGGCGTGGTATCACCCTGAGTGGTATCACCGTGTTCTTACCTATTCGGGAACATTTGTAAACCAGCAGTGGCCTTACAATCCGCAAACGCCGCATGGCGCTTGGGAGTTTCACGAGCATCTCATTCCCGAGAGCGCGGCGAAGCCGATACGACTGTGGATGGAAGTGGGGGACCGGGATTTATTCAACCCGAATGTGATGCGCGACAACATGCACGACTGGGTTCTGGCCAACGAGCAGATGGCGAAGGTACTGGCGGCCAAGGGATATCACTACCAATTCGTGTTTGCGCGCAACGCTGGGCATGTGGAGCGGGCGGTGAAACAACAGACGCTGGGCGAGGCGCTGCAGTATGTGTGGCAGGGGTATCCGGTTGCCGGCGGCGAGAAGGGCGGCAAGAACTGAGCCTGCCGGGGTCAATGAGTTCTATAAAAAGGGATGTCAAGAAAAAAGTTCTCCCTCGGCCGGAGGGCGAGAAGATTTTGTCTCGAGATCCAGCCCACTTCACTGTAAGAGTGCCTCTCGATTTGCGCG
>Ga0182024_10004237_pt1 | contig 33257 bp, 21 predicted proteins | sample P32metaG_FD_120480 | JGI IMG/M metagenome (GOLD analysis project Ga0182024, IMG submission 120480) | Permafrost microbial communities from Stordalen Mire, Sweden - P3-2 metaG (Illumina Assembly) | ecosystem: Environmental > Terrestrial > Soil > Wetlands > Permafrost | place: Sweden: Stordalen... | reverse complement strand
TCCGGATTCTTATGGATAAGTATGCCCGAGGTGCTGAAGCCGGGCTCTATAAAAGTGGTGTGGAATACCAGTGTATATTTCGAACTGGCGGAGGATTTCTTTCCGGAGGATCTTTCAAATTCAGAAGTAAATCTGGGTTCGAATGCGTCCTTTCGCTGATCCACCCAGGTTTTCGCCCAGGCGTCCCCATCCCCAGGATGCTTTTTGTTTCTTTCTGCAATCTTCTTGTTGACAAAATCCTGTTCATTGTGGAATTTGCCAACGCTCAGGCTATCGTATCTAAATTCCAGGTTAAAAGTCTTTTCAGCTCTTACCGAACCCAGATCGCCTTCGATCAGTTTTACCTGCTGGGCATTCAGGAAAGAACCGGAAGCCAGTAACAGGATAAGTAAAATTATCCGCTTATTTTTCCTCATGTTTTTCAATTTACAGGTTACAAATAAAGATAAATATAGAAAAAAAGCTGACGGTAGCCATATCCGGCAGCTGTTTATTCCTTCAGTAAAAAATGTTTCAGAACCTGGTAGTCAGCCCCAATTTTATCAGCAATCTTTTTCTTATTCAACAATGCCTTTACGGAATCCGGTAAAGCAACTTTTTCACCCGTCACTTTTTCTACCACTTCGTAAAACTTTACCGGATGTGCGGTTTCGAGAAAGATCCCGGAATATTCCGGATGATTTTCCAGATAGCGCTGTAACGCAAGGCAGCCGACTGCGCCATGCGGATCGAGTAAATACCCATACTTATCGTAGATTGACCGGATGGTGGAGGTAGTTTCTGTGTCGGAAATGCTTTCGCTGCTCATGACCTGTTTCAGCGGTTCTACCTCTTTATCGAATAATTCCAGCACGCGCACGAAATTACTCGGATCTCCTACATCCATCGCATTTGAAAATGTGGATTTTGCTTTTGCCGGCTTGTAAACACCGGTTTTCAGAAACTCAGGTACAACTGCGTTTGCATTGCAGGCTGCAATAAAATGGGTCACCGGCAATCCGGAATGAGAAGCCAGCAATCCCGCACAAATATTTCCAAAATTCCCGCTGGGAACGGAAATCACAGTCGGTTTGGTTTTGTTTTTCCATTGCTTCCAGGCCAGAAAATAATAGATCTGTTGTGGCAACCACCGGGCGACATTAATTGAATTGGCAGAGGTTAAAAATATTTCCTGGTTTAATTCCTTATCCGAAAAAGCCTGTTTTACAAGTGTCTGGCAATCATCAAAGCTTCCATCAACTTCCAGTGCGGTAATATTTTCCCCCAGTGTGGTTAGCTGCAATTCCTGTACACGGCTCACTTTTCCGGAAGGATACAGGATCACTACGCGTACACCTTCCACATGAAAGAATCCATTGGCAACTGCTCCGCCGGTATCTCCCGATGTAGCAACCAGCACCGTAACAGGTTGAGCTCCCTGCTTCATGAAATATCCCAGGCAACGGCTCATGAAGAGTGCACCGACATCTTTGAATGCCAGGGTCGGCCCATGAAATAATTCCAGAACAGAAATATTTTCCGAAAGTGTTACCAATGGAATATCAAAAGCAATGGTCTCGGCAACTATTTTCTTAAGCAAGTGTTCCGGTATTGTATTTCCAACATAAGGGCTGATCACTGAAAAGGCAATTTCCTCATTGGAATAATCACTGATATGTTGAATCCATTCCTTTGGAAATAGGGGAATACGCTCGGGAAAAAACAATCCCTTTTCAGAACCCAGTCCCTGTATGGTCGCGGTACGGAAATCAGCTTTTTCTAATGGCTTATTTAAGTTATAATAAAGCATGCCCTCAGGTTTGGAATTAGATTAAACAATGCATTTTACCCCAGTCTTGTTGATCGTGGTGACATAGGTATGATAGTGCAGCCCGATCCGGTCGTAAATGGATCTCATAACCAGTTCCACAGAGATAGCGGTGGCTTCATTGCTGCTGAGCATGAATACAGAAGGGCCCGATCCTGAAATGCCTCCGCCAATGGCGCCCGCTTCTTTACATTGCCTTTTTATCTCATGGAAGCCCGGGATCAGGATTGACCGGATGGGCTCAATAATCACGTCTTCCAGTGAGCGGCCTATGAGATCATAATCATTCTTCATCAATCCGGCTACCAGCCCCGCAATATTTCCCCATTGCCGGATGGCATCCTTAAGTAAAACCTCCTTACGCAAAATCTCACGGGCATCCGAAGTGCGTATTTCAATTTGCGGATGTACAACCGTGACGAATAAAGAGGGCGTCGGGATCTGAATAATATCAAGCGGAAAAATGGAACGGATCAGTGTGATACCACCATAGATACAGGGCGCTATATTATCAGCGTGCTTTACGCCGGAGGCAACTTTTTCACCAAACAACGCAAACCGTACGAGGTCTTCTTTCGAAAAAACATTACCAAGCAATTCGTTTGCGCCAACAACCGCGCCTGCAGCGCTCGCTGCACTGGAACCAATACCGCTTCCCGGTTTGATCTGTTTGGTGATGGTTACTTCGAAGCCGGCATCCATGTCCAGCGCAGAGATCATTTCAAGCAATGGTGCGCCTGCGGTATTCAGGGCAGGGTCTGCAGGCAAAGGATAATCTCCCGTAGTTTTTATGATTACCTGCCTCTTATCCAGCAAACTCAGATTCATAATATCATAAGGCTCCTCAAGACAAAGGCCCAGCACATCAAATCCGCAAACAAGGTTGGCAACAGTGGCTGGTGAATGTATGGTAATCTCTTTCATGAACTGGCTATGGATCAGGCGCTGGCAGCGCGGATGATATCGGCAAACACGCCGGAGGCAGTCACTTCCGCACCCGCTCCTGCACCTTTTATCACAAGGGGCTGTTCCGGATAGCGGTCAGTATAAAACAATACAATATTGTCCTTTCCATATAAATGGTAAAAGTCATGCGCAGGATCAATATGCTGCAGTCCCACAGAAGCTTTACCATTTTCGTAGCTGGCTACAAATTTCAGCTTTTTCCCTTCTGTTGCCGCTGCATCATATAAATGTTTAAAATGCTGTTCTTCTTTTTCCATGGACTTATAAAAATCGGGTACCGATCCTTCCATGCATGATGAAGGAAGAAAAACCTCATTGCTGATATCTTCCATCTCCATTACGTTTCCTGCTTCCCGGGCAAGGATCATTATTTTTCGCATCACATCTGTTCCGCTGAGATCAAGTCTGGGATCCGGTTCGGTATAGCCTTCATCCTGCGCTTCTTTAACAACTTTCCCAAATGGCCTTTTGCCATTATAGTGATTGAATACGAAGTTCAGTGTTCCACTGAGCACTGCTTCGATCTTGCGTATCTTATCCCCGCTCCTTAAAAGGTCATTCAGTGTGCCGATGACAGGAAGGCCAGCGCCAACATTTGTTTCAAAATAAAAAGCCGCGTTGAATTCTTTGGAGAGATCCTTCAGTTTACGATAATATGCATACGGAGATGAACAGGCAATTTTATTGCATGCCACAACGGCAACACTTTTCTCCAGGAGTCTTTCATAACTGCTTCCCACTTCCTTATTTGCAGTCATATCAATAAATACAGAATTTCGGAGGTTCTTGGAATGAATAGTTTCTTCAAAATTGGCCAGGCTCATGGGTGCTCCCTGGTCAAGCAATTCCTGCCAGCGGGCCAGATCTATTCCTTCTTCATTCACAAGCATGTGACGGCTATTGGCCACGCCGGCAACGCGTACCTGTAACCTCAGCTGTTCAAAAAGAAAATCCTGCTGTTGCTTCAATTGCTGGATAAGTCTTTTCCCCACATTACCGGTACCCGTTATAAACAGATTCAATTGTTTATAGGTCGCTTCGAAAAATTCTTCGTGAAGCACGTTGACTGCCTTTTTCACATCTATCGTTGAAATGACCGCGGAGATATTCCTTTCTGAAGATCCCTGGGCAATGGCCCGCACATTGATCCCATTCCTGCCCAGCACGCCAAATAGTTTACCGCTGATGCCGGGATGACTTTTCATATTGTCACCAACGAGCGCAATGATGGCGAGCTCTTGCTCCACGATCAGCGGTTGCACGTCACCGTTACGAATCTCGACGGCAAATGCTTCATCGATAGCAGATTTGGCAACCGAAGCATGCGCCCCGTCCACACCCACACAAATAGAATGTTCAGAAGATGCCTGTGTTATCAGTATCACGTTGATCTGCTGCCCGGATAAAGCCTCGAATAGCCTTTTTGAAAATCCCGGGATCCCGATCATTCCGCTGCCTTCCAGGCTCAACAACCCGATATTGCCGATACTGGAAATGCCACGGATATTGCTGCCACTGCGCCTGGAAACCTTTTCGATCAGGGTTCCCGGATCCTCAGGTGAAAAAGTATTTTTAATCCTTACCGGTATGCCCTTGCTCATCAGCGGTTGCAATGTGGGCGGATAAATTACTTTGGCTCCGAAATGAGAAAGTTCCATGGCTTCCTGGTAAGAAATATTTGAAATTACCCGTGCATTGCTGACCAGCCGAGGATCTGCCGTCATCATTCCGGAAACATCGGTCCAAATCTCAATGCTGCCGCAATCCAGCGCACTGCCGAAGATGGCTGCAGTGTAATCTGAACCTCCCCGCCCAAGGGTTGTCGTTATTCCCAGCACATCGGCGGCAATAAATCCGGGTACCACCAGCAGGCCTGCGTCGGAGGACTGAAAATATTCAATCATCCTTCTCTTTGTAGTCCGGAAATCAACCTGGGCATGTCCAAATCTTGAATCCGTAACGATTAGCTCGCGGGAATCCTTCCAGCTGTTCTTTACGGCCTGGGTGTTTAGGCCGGCGGATAATATCCTGGAAGACAGGAGCTCGCCGAAGCTCAGCACACAATCTTTAGTGCGTGGTGAAAGTTCACGCAATAGGTAAATCCCTTTGAAAATATCCTCCAGTTCGTTACAGATTTTCTTCACCATACTGAGAATTCCACTTTGGCTGGCCAGGGGAATAAGCTGGCGCACCGTGTTCAAATGACGTTGCTCGATCAGGGTAAGAGAATCCCGGTACGATTCATCCCCCGAAGCAGCAGCGATGCCGCATTGCAGAAGGGTATCCGTCATCCCTCCCAGTGCAGAAACCACAACGATCGTCCTGTCTGTCTCGTGCGCTTTTCTCACCACCTCGATGGTCTTGCTTATATTTCCGGCATTGGCTACAGAAGAGCCCCCGAACTTAAGAACCTGCATGGATAAATATTTTGATAAGGTAAATATGCAAACAATAAGCTGCATCCGGTGTGCAGCAAGAGCCCAATGGAGATATGGTATTGTACAACCCCTTACAGGGTTGTGATGGCATGGATGATGGTAGCACCGATTGTGCGGGTAATTGCAGGTATAGCGATAATATGGTTGCTTGAATGAATCACGGCAAATAAAGGAGGAGCTAAGTTAATGAATAATTTTAAAGAAAATAAAACAAATCGATCCAATTTATTAAAAACCCATTGATTTAGCTCAATTGTTTTGATTTCTTATTATATCCTCCTTGATTTGTTGAACGAATTTTAATTTCGTGTTATGAGTAACCAATCTTCCGGATTGTCCGAGTTCAAGAACCTGGTCGGTATTAAATTTCAGCTTTACAACAGTCTATTTACCTCCCTTCCTTTTCACCGCATCGAGAAGACAGGTATTTTTTTGTCTTTATTGCTAACCTATTGCGAAGAAGGGTATCCTAAGAAATTGAGTCCGGTTCAGATCATTGATGAATTTTTCAGTAAGCATTCGCCAGATGGAAATGACCGGGAAAAGGCGGATATACTCTTTCGTTTCGTCCAGTATGTGGAAAGGCAGGTTGTGCTTTTTGATGCGCTGGAAGATGCAGCTTTTACGAGTGTGAATGATATGGGGGGTGCCGGATCACTGAAGCACCTTTCATCCGAAATAGTTCAATACAACAAAGAAGGTGAACTCAGGGAAAAACTGAAGGACTTTGCCGTGCGATTGGTTCTGACTGCGCATCCTACGCAGTTTTATCCCGGTCCGGTTCTGGGTATTATCAACGATCTTTCCCGCGCTGTAATTGAAAATAATGCTGCGGAGATCAATACATTCATGCAGCAATTGGGAAAGACGCCCTTTCTTAAAAAACAAAAGCCAACACCCTATGATGAAGCGGTGAGTCTGATCTGGTACCTGGAAAATGTCTTCTACCATGCAGCAGGTAAGATCCTCTCTGCTTTGAAAAATCAGTTTCCTGAAGCCGTTGCAGACCAGAATCCGGTGATCCAGATGGGCTTCTGGCCAGGAGGTGACAGGGACGGCAATCCCTTCGTAAAAACGGCAACAACCTTGAAAGTAGCCGAGGCACTTCGCGAAGCTATCCTGAGGTGTTATTATTTTGAAGTTCGCCGTTTGAAACGGAGGTTAACATTTAAGGAAGTTGACCTGATCATAGCGGAAATGGAAGAGCAATTATATCAGGAATTGTTTGATCCAAACCCGGAAGCCCCTTTAAAAATCGAGGATATGCTTGCCGCAATGGGGAAAATCAGGGAAATTCTCATATATCAGAATAATGGGCTTTTCCTGGACCTCGTTGAAAATTTCATTAGCAAGTTGAGGATTTTCGGATTGCATTTTGCAACCCTGGATCTCCGCCAGGATAGTTCCGTGCACATAAAAGTATTAAAGGCCGTCCAGGCGAGAGAAAAAGCATTCCCCAATAATTACGATTCTCTTTCTGAAACAGAAAAAATAAAGGTGCTGAGCAATCTGAAGCCACTCGCGGAAACGACTTTTGAGGATGAACTGGTGAATGACACCCTGGATAGTGTTCGTGCAGTAAAAAAAATCCAGGAAAAAAATGGTTCTCTGGGCTGTAACCGTTATATCATCAGTCAGTGTAACAGCGCCTTGAATATGATGGAGGTTTATGGGCTATTCCTTCTGGGCGGTTGGAAAAAAGAATTCCTCCCCATCGACATTATACCCCTGTTTGAAACAGTGGAGGACCTGCACAATGCGGCGGGAATCATGTCAACCCTTTATTCAAATGAGGATTACCGTGTTCATCTGAAAAGAAGGAATAATACGCAGACCATCATGGTCGGTTTCTCCGACGGAACCAAGGACGGTGGTTATCTCATGGCAAATTGGGGCATTTATAAGGCCAAGGAAGAACTTACCCACATTTCCGAACAGCATAATATCCGGGTTGTATTCTTCGACGGCAGAGGAGGTCCGCCAGCCCGCGGTGGAGGGAAAACGCATCGTTTTTATGCTTCCCTGGGGAAAAATATTGCCAACAAAGAGATACAATTGACAATTCAGGGTCAAACTGTGAGCTCTAATTTCGGCACCGTGGATTCCGCTCAATTTAATATTGAGCAACTCGTTCATGCCGGAATTGCCAACGACCTTTTTTCTGCGAGAAAAGTGACACTTAACCAGGAAGAAGAATCCCTCATGGAAGAAATGGCGGCAATCAGTTACAAATCCTACACAGCACTCAGGGATCACCCGGATTTCATGGAATATCTGAATGAGGTGAGTCCATTGCAGTTTTATAGTGAAACGAATATCGGAAGCCGGCCCAGCAAGAGAAAGAATACCGGGAAAATGGAATTCAAGGACCTGCGGGCAATTCCTTTTGTGGGTTCCTGGAGCCAGCTTAAACAAAATGTGACCGGCTATCACGGTGTAGGCACTGCCCTTGAGGAAATGGAAAAAAAGGGCAAATGGCAACAGGTGAAACAGTTATATGCGAATTCACCTTATTTTAAGACCCTGCTGGACAATAGCGAAATGGCCATGAGAAAATGTTTTTTTCCCCTGACTGAAAGCTTCTCGCGGGATCCGCGATTTGGAAAAATATGGGCCCTCATTTACAATGAGTTTGAACTCACGAAAAAGTATATTTTTAAACTTTCTGGCAAACAGGAGCTTATGTCTGACTACCCGATCGAACAGTTATCCATACAGATGCGTGAACGAATCGTTTTGCCCTTAAGCACCATTCAGCAATATGCCATCGTAAAATTCCGGGAAGCAGTGAATTCGGGCTCTCCGATGAGGGAAATCTACGAGAAACTTATTATTCGCTGTTCATTCGGCGTGATCAATGCAGCGAGAAACTCGGCATAACCGCTATCCAGTCTCCAGGTACAAGTATTGCTCCTCTTAACCTTCCGGTTTGGGTATAGGAATATTTTGCTATTTTTACGGCTGATTATACTTTTTCTTCATCCTGGATACTATATAAACTACAGATCCACCACAATTTAACTTTTTAGATCTGATACAGAGATGATCAAGCGTTTCTTCTGGAATCTGTATTTTCTTACCTTCCTGAATGGCTTTTTGTTGGCCACGCTTTTCTATTTCAAAATGGAAGCGGATTATGAAAAGGAAGTATTCCAGGCCATTCGTTCAGATCTTGATAACAAAGTTAGTCTGCACGATTCACAAGACTCCATAGTGGTCAAGGTCATGCACGCCTGTCATAACCTGCTCAACGAACGGGAACCCATTTTTGAAGGCAAATCATTGGACGGATTTAAGGCAGGTCTCCTGCACCCGGCTACCATTGATCTTATGACGGCAGATGGGGCCTGCGCCAGTTTTTCTGCTGTTTTGGCCCGGCTCCTGGATGGTTATCATTATCCTGTCAGAATTGCCCAGATGAAGGCAAAAGGTGAATTTGCCAAACATAATGTAGTTGAGGTGGAAACCCGGCATGGATGGGCGGTGCTCGACGCTCTCTATGACCTTTATTTTATCAAACCGGAACACGGCCTCGCCAGTTTTGCCGATGTAAAAAACAATTGGAATTATTACCGGCATCAATTGCCAGCAGGTTATGACACGGCGTACCATTATGAAGATGTACGTTATTCCAATTGGACCAAAGTCCCTGTCATTTTTCCAGCCATTAAAAAAATATTGGACCTCACTCTCGGTAAACCGCAGGCAGATGTCATTTCAGTACGAACCTATTTCCTGAAAATGTATGATATCTGCTTTAATATAACACTTGCTCTTTTTATAATTATTTTCCTGCTCACTTTGCTGAAACTTATCCAAACAAAAGTATTTCCGCAAAGGAACATTCCCGTTACATTTTCAAATATTTACAAATATCTGCGCATGCGGTTTATCAATTGGAGAATACGCGGAGAAAGTCAGGCTTAGCCAGGAGGTTTCCCACATATCCACATTTGATACGGTTTGACTCATTTCATTCCATCGCACATCTTCCACATTATTTATATTTGAATCTCTAAATCGCCGGGATGCTTAAAGTTGCTGTATTTGGGGTCGGACATCTGGGAAAGTTTCATTTGAACAACTGGAAAGAAATTCCGGAAGCCGAAGTGGTGGGGTTTTATGATCCGGATCCCCAAACGGCAGCAACTGTTGCAGAGAAATTTAAGATTAAAAGTTTTGATGACGTCGCGGAGCTCATGGACCAATGCGATGCTGTAGACATCATTGCTCCGACCAATTTTCATTATGAACTCTGCGAACAGGCCATCCGCAAAGGCAAGCACGTTTTTGTAGAAAAACCGCTGGCCAATAATATGGAAGAAGCCAGGAAATTGATGAAACTGGTGAAGGAATCAAATGTAAAACTTCAGGTGGGCCATGTGGAAAGGTTTAACCCCGCGTTTCTTGCCCTCGGTGAAACTCGCCTTCATCCGATGTTTATAGAAGTTCACCGGCTGGCAGAATTCAACCCAAGGGGTACCGAAGTAAGCGTTATCCTGGATCTGATGATTCACGATATCGATATTATTCTCCACATTGTAAAAAGTGAAGTAAAAAATATTTATGCCAGCGGAGTAGCAGTGATGACGGATACGCCGGATATTGCCAATGTGCGCATTGAATTCAATAATGGTTGTGTGGCCAATCTTACCTCAAGCAGAATTTCTATGAAGAAAATGCGCAAGATGCGCATATTCCAGAAAGATGCTTATATAGGAGTGGATTTTCTGGCCAAAAAAACGGAAATTATAAGTTTGAACAATCTTCAGGACCCGAACGGATTTTCTTTCGAAATCGAAACACGCAATGGGAAAAAATCTATTTCTGTGATCAATCCTGAAACACCGGAAGTTAATGCCATTAAGCTGGAGCTCGAAAAATTTACCGAATCTATTCTTCAGAATAAGCCTACTCTTGTATCTGAAGTGGATGGATACCGGGCCATGGATATTGCCCATCAGATACTTCAGAAGATCGGATACAATTCCATCAATAGTTAAAAATGCATGAGATCGAACAGGAAAATCCATATAATCTGGTATGTGCTGAGCGATTTCCTTTCAGCCGTGCTTTCATGGATTATTCTGTATTTTACCCGGCGCATCCTGCTTTCAGAACCTCTTTTTCAAGACGGGACCATTTATCTCAATAACCGGTTCTGGCTTGGACTTGCACTTATTCCTGCAGGATGGCTGATTTTTTACGGTCTCACCGGCGTTTATCATTCACTCTACAAGAAATCAAGGCTGACAGAATTTTCCGGCACGGCTGTCTGCAGCCTCATCGGCTGCACCATTTTGTTTTTTGCCATTGTAATCAATGATCCGCAAACCGACTACCGTTATTATTACAAAGCTTATTTTACTTTCCTGCTGACGCATTTCCTGATCACCTGGTTCGGGCGCTGGCTCGTTTTAACCATAACTAAAAAACAGATCCGCAAAGGGGAAATAATTTTTAATAGCATGCTGCTGGGAGCCGGGCCGATCGCTTTGAAAACATACGAAGAAAGCAGGCTAGGCCTGGCGGGAATCGGATATCACTATACAGGATTTATGAATGCAGGATCTGCTTTTGTTCCGGAAATCCCGCTTCCTACGCTGGGTCCAATTCAAGACCTGGAAAAAATAATAGACCGCGGAAAAATCCGCCTGGTGGTCCTAGCTCTGGAGAAAAGTGAAAATGGGGAAGCAGAAATCATCATTCAGCGGTTGAGTGAAAAAGACGTGGAGATAAAGATCATTCCGGGAATCCTGGATATCCTCTCAGGCTCCGTAAAAACAAGCAATTTGTTCAGCGCGGTCTTAAGTGATATCCATACCGGACTTATACCTGAATGGCAACAGCATATCAAAAGGTTATTTGATGTTTTAATCTCGGGGTTGGCGCTTATTCTTTTTTCGCCCCTCCTGCTTTATTCGGCTATCCGGGTAAAACTCAGTTCCCCGGGCAAAATTTTTTATTCCCAGGAAAGAACAGGATTTAAAGGAAGAAGATTTTTTATCCATAAATTTCGTTCCATGGTGAAGGATGCTGAAATGGAGGGCCCTTTGCTATCCTCTGAAAAAGACCCCAGGGTAACCAAATGGGGGAAGACTATGAGAAAATGGCGGATTGATGAACTTCCGCAGTTGCTGAATGTACTGAGGGGTGAAATGAGCCTGGTTGGGCCCAGGCCGGAACGCCCTTTTTACATTGACCTCATCATGCAGAAGAATCCTTATTTCAAATACCTGCTCAAAGTAAAACCCGGTATAACATCCTGGGGAATGGTACAATTCGGTTACGCGGAAAACGTTGAAGAGATGATTGAGAGGATGAAGTATGACCTGATTTATATTGAGAATATTTCACTGGCACTCGACTTTAAGATCATGATGTATACCTTACTAACTATTTTTAAAGGCAAAGGACGATAACCCGTTCAAACCGGCTCTCCATTTGAAAAAAATAATCATTTTCCCGGTGTTGCTCTATTCAATCCTTGCTACTGGTCAACCTGCATGGAAGCAGGATCTCCGCTACCAGCTTGAAGTAAAACTCGATGATAAGCTGCAGACGCTTGACGGAATCATGAAGCTCAGGTATATCAACAATTCTTCGGACACGCTTCATTATATCTGGTTTCATGTATGGCCAAACGCATACCGCAACGACCGGAGCAGCTATAGCGAGCAATTGCTTCAAAATGGAAAGACAGGTTTTTATTTTTCAGATAAAGAAAGCAAGGGATATATCAACCAGCTGGAATTCCGCGTGGATAGCGAAATGGCAACAGTCCAGGATCATCCGGAATACATTGACGTGGTCAAATTGATATTGCTGAAACCCCTAGCCAAAGGTGATAGCGTCCTCGTCTCCGCATCTTTTCATGTGAAGCTCCCTTTTAATTTTTCCGGCACTGGCCATGTAAGTCATAATTATCAGGTTAGCAACTGGTATCCCGAGCCTGCTGTCTACGACAGAAAAGGATGGCATCCGTTGCCCTTTCTGGAGCAGGGTGGCGCCTATCATGAATCCGCTGATTACAATGTGGATGTTCAAATTCCGGTCAATTATATGATCGCCGCCGGCTCCTTACCTGAAAGTTCGCAGGACAATACGGATGGCAGCAGGTCATACCGCTTTTCATTGAAGAATGCAAACAGTTTTTCGTGGGTTGCAGACAAACACCTGCGCCAGAAAAAGGATTCCGTTCAACTGGAATCAGGAAAAATAATTGCGCTTGATCTTTTTTATTTCTCCGGAGACAGCAGCATAATGCAAATGCAACTCCGCCTTGCAAAGCACCTCATTCAGCAGCTTTCCCATGAACTTGCGGAATACCCTTATTCCGGCTTGACCATCATAGAAACCCTTAACCCTCAGGAACAAAGTTTTTCCGGAATGATCCAGTTGGACAAATCTGCGTTACGAAGGGATCCTGAAAATGAACTGCGTAAAGCCATGCTGGGCCAGTGGTTTCAGGCAATCATCCTGAACAATGAGAGGTCATTTGCATGGTTGTCGAAAGGGTTTATATCCTATTTTAACCGGAAGTTGCAGCCAGTCGTTTCAAAAAAAAAGGATAACTGGACCGCCCTGAAAGACGACCGTTTGTGGCTGCGGGTAGCTGAAAAAGAAAAAACCACACAGCCTGTCAACACAGCATCCGAAGAACTCAGCCGTGAAAATTATTGGCTGATCGCAGGAACGAAATCCGCCTTATGGTTTGAATCACTTGAGAACACGGTAGGGAAAATGAACTTTGATAAGAGCATGCGTATTTATTTTGATAAATGGGCATTCGGCCATCCATATCCGGAAGACCTGAAAATGGTCTTTCAAAAAAACACAGGAGCCAGTTTGGACAGTGTTTTTGCTAAATTGAATACCTGTCAATCCCTTTTTTCTCCTGTTCCGGCCAAAAAGCTGAAACCGGCTTTTATATTTTCCGCCATTGAAACCGACAAATACCAATACATCAATATCGCGCCGGCTATTGGATATAACCGTTATGACCAGGTAATGCTTGGCGGGATGATCAATAATTTTAATCTGCCAGAAAATAATTTCCAATTCCTTTTCATTCCGCTCTATGCTACCGGGAGCAAAACACTGGAAGGCACAGGCAGGATCAGCTATTCCTGGTATCCGGAGAAAAATTTTCGCAAAGTAACCCTGGGCTTAAACGGTTCCCGCTTTTCCAGCAACAGCGCAACAGACAGCACTGGATTGGCTTTATTTGAAAGTTTCTCAAAGATTGTTCCCTACCTGCGCCTGGACCTCAAAAAAAAATTTGCAAGGAGCACGGTGGAAAAATGGATCGACTTCAAATCCTATCTGATCACCGAAAAAATATTTACAGGATTTGCCGTCTCTTCAAAAGATTCACTGAATCATCCCAATGCAATCATCGAAACTTTTCGATATGTAAATCAGCTAAGCTTTAATATCCGGGATGCGCGGGTTTTGTATCCGGATGATGCAAGGCTTGAATTGCAACAAACGGATTTGTTCTATCGCATAAACCTCAGCAGCCATTATTTCTTCAATTACCCTGCAGGAGGCGGGATGCGCGTTAGATTCTTTGCGGCTAAATTCGGCGCCTGGAATCCAAATAATCATCAGGACTTGACAAGGTATGAACCCAAATTACTTGGTGTAACGGGTGATGAAGATTACACCTATGATCAGTATTTTATTGGCAGGTCGGCTTCCTATGCCATTGAAAACAGTTCAGTGGCCAATGCCGGTTTGGCAGCCCAGCAAATCTCGATAAGAGATGGCGGGTTAAAACTCCGGATAGATGCATATGATTATGCACAGGGAAGATCTGCAGACTGGGTGAGCGCTTTAAACTTTTCGACTAGTCTTCCGCAGGATCTGTTCCCGGTGCCACTACCTGTCCGCATTTTCTTCGACGTCGGCACCTATGCTGAAGCATGGAAGCCAAATGCGCAGACCAGCCGGTTCCTGTATACCGGAGGAATTCAGCTTTCGCTTTTCAGGAACCTATTAAATATTTACGCACCTCTGATCTACAGCAGCGATTTTCATGACCTTATAAAAACAGTAGGATTCGCTAAACGTATTACATTCAGCATAGACATTCAAAATCTCGATCATATAAATGCAAAATCTTTATCAGATCATGAATTCCGTCAGTGAAAAAAATATTAGTCTCTTATCAGCAGAAAAAATTGATCTGGAAAAATGGGATCGATGTATTCGTTTGTCCCCAAACGGACTGATTTATGGTCATTCCTTTTACCTAAGTCGCATGGCCAGGAATTGGGCCGGACTGATTTTGAACGATTATGAAGCAGTTATGCCATTATCCTGGAACAGGAAATATGGTTTTAGTTATTTATATCAGCCTCCCTTTACGGCTCAGTTGGGAATTTTTTCCCGTGACATTATTGATAAGCACCTGACTGATGCCTTTATCCATCAGTGTAAGAAAAATTTCTCCTTTTGCGAAATGCATTTGAATCACGGAAACTGCGTTGCAACGCTGCCTGAGCAGGCAAATTATGTTTTAAACCTTCAGCCAGGTTATGAACAGATCCGTAAAGGGTACAGAAAGGATCTGATTCAGAATTTAAAATATGCTGAGCAGCAGGTATTACATTATGGCGCCTCTTCCGATTATCGGGAGGTAATTACTCTTTTCAAAAAAATATATGGGAAAAGGCTTGCTCATGTCGGGCCGCCTGACTACCAACGATTTTCTGGAGTTTGTTCAGATCTGTTTGAAAAGGAAATGGGAATAGTGAGAACGGTAAAGGATAACAACTTGCCGGAACTCCTTGCAGCTGGTATTTTCTTAAGAGACGAGAAAAGAATTTATAATATTATGAATGTTACCTTGGCGGCCGGGCGCGAAAGAATGGCAAATCATTTTCTATTGGACCGGATGATAAAAGAATTTTCAGGACAGCAATTAGTGCTCGATTTTGAAGGTTCACAGATCGCGGGCATTGCGGAGTTTTACCGTCAATTCGGGAGCACACCGGAACCCTATCCTTTTTTGAGATTTAGCCAACTGCCTGTTCCTTTCCGGTATTTTAAAAAACGCTGAACGCGGAACCAAAATTACGCAAACCAACTTTCCGTCCACCTGCAATTTGTTGCAATCCATTCCAACCCAGTTTCGCCTTGTTTCGGCGTGAAGCGCATTTTAGAATTTTCAAATTCTCAAATTTTCACATCTCCCCACCATTCCCCCTTTATATTCAAATTTCCAAATTTCTTTCCCTCCACCCAAGAACAGCTTCTGCAACCAGCAAATCTATTGGCCGCGTTATTTTGATGTTGGAATCTTCACCCGATATATAATGAATCGTTTGGCCTGTTTGCTCTACCACCGTGGCTTCATCCGTAAAGCGTTCGTCATGCTCTTGTTTAAATGCATTCAGCAGGATGTCTGACCGGAACGTTTGAGGCGTCTGAACGATGCCGATCTTGTTTCTGTCAATTACATCAAATCCTTTATCCGATCTCATCCGCAGGCTATCCTTCGCAGCGACAACGGGAACGGCGCTTCCAGTTTTTTGTGCTTCGGTAAAACAGTTTTTGATTAGTTCTGATGATACAAGACAACGAACTCCATCATGGATAAAAACAATGGCGTCTTTTTCTGTTATGCCCCTCAGTCCATTACGGACAGACTCAAACCGCGTTTTACCTCCGGAAACAATTTTGATTTGCAATGGAAGAAGAGAAGCCATCCGGATTTCCTCTGCAGTCGGAAAATGCTCCGGCGAAACCACCAGGATAATTTCCAGATCTTCAAATGCATTTTGGAAAGCAGCGATACTGTGCCAGAGAACGGGCTTATGTTTAAGAAGCAAAAACTGCTTTGGCGTAGCGGTTCCCATACGGGTTCCATTGCCGGCTGCTACGATCACTGCAATTTTTTTGATCATTCCGCTAAGCTAAGGATTCATTGATATAGCGCGATGAGTTCTTCCTTTTCACTTGTTTTATAAGCACGGTACATACCCTTGCTATTGAACACCAGCGCAGGCTTACCGTGGTGATCGACTCCGATCATTCCGCCTTCTCCTCCAATCGCCACCAATTTTTTTTGAACCACTTCTGACATGGCTTCTTCCAGGCTCATGTTTTTATATTCCATCAGGCAGCTGACATCGTAGGCGGCGACCGTCCGAATAAACATTTCTCCGTGACCGGTACAGGAGATTCCGCAGGTTTTGTTATTGGCGTACGTACCACATCCGATAATCGGACTATCCCCTATGCGCCCATATTTTTTATTTGTCATCCCGCCTGTACTGGTTGCTGCCGCCAAATTCCCGTTCCTATCCAATGCCACTGCGCCCACGGTTCCGAATTTCTTATCCTTCATCAACTCTTCCAGGCGTTGATGGGTATGATCAAGGGAATATTTGTCTGAATCTCTGAGCTCTTTCCACTGATCATAGCGAAACTGGGAAAAGAAATATTCATCGGGTTCAAGTTTTATGCCTTGTTTAATCGCAAAATCATTCGCTCCCTTACCGCTCAGAAAAACATGGTTGCTGTTCAGCATAACCTCCATTGCCAGCTCGATCGGATTGCGCACATTCCGTACGCCGGCCACTGCTCCCGCCTTCAGGGTTTTTCCATCCATGACCGCAGCATCCATTTCCTGAACACCCTTTTTTGTAAATACGGCGCCGCGACCGGCATTAAATAAAATATTGTCTTCCATCAGTACGATCGTGGATTTGATGGCATTTACTGCTGATCCGCCTTCCTCCAACACTGCATAGCCCGCATTCAAAGCAGCTTTGAGTGATAGCAGATAAGCAGCTTCCAGGTCCGGCGTCATATCTTCCGGAACAATTGTACCAGCTCCTCCATGTATGGCCAGCGTAAATCGACTCATTTTCCAGTTTTCAAATTAATAATCGCTGGCAGGCTTTCAGAAGCCTTGGTTTGTCAATGGCCACGGTACCTACTGTTTCACAAACCAGACCACCAGCCAGATTAGCCACTTCAGCCATCAGCTTAACATCTTTTGTTATGGCATAGATAAGCGTGGCTACTGCAATCACTGTGTCACCGGCACCCGATACATCGGCAACATTTCTGATATGAGATGGCACAATATCCGAATCCTGACCATCTTCATAAAAAACCCCTTTTTCGGACAAGGTTATAAAAGAAATACGGTGCCCAAGCCGTTCCTTCAATTTTTGATGGATTACCCGGAGAAATTCTTCGTTCACTTCTTCCGGCAACAAATTCAAAGCTTCCCGGGCTTCTTTCAGATTTGGCTTGAATATATCCACGTCTTTATATTGAAAGAAATATTTTCTTTTGGGATCCACCGCGGTGATCACAGCGTATTTTTTACAGAGTCCGATTACAGCTCCAATTACGTTTTCTGTAAGAACACCTTTATTATAGTCCTCAAAAATCATGGCCTGAGGTGATTCTTCCAGAATAAATTTCTCCACCTGACTGACCAACTGCCGCTCCTCGTTTTCCAATAGCGGATGATCCGCTTCCCAATCGAGCCGCAGCATTTGTTGGTTTCTGCTGATCACCCGCATCTTATTTGTGGTGATCCTGGTATCAGTCTTAATCAGGTAAGACGTATTGATCCCCTGATGCTGAAGCAACCCGGATAAAATCATTCCGTCCTCATCCCCGCCCAATACGGAAAACAAGCTCACCTGTGCTCCCAGTGAACTTAAGTTAAGTGCAACGTTTGCGGCGCCGCCAATGCGTTGCTCTCTTCGGTCCACTTTAACAACAGGAACCGGCGCTTCCGGAGAAATTCTCTCTACCTGCCCCCACCAGTAAGTATCCAGCATCACGTCTCCGATCACACCGATTTTTACCGAGGCAAAACTTTTAAATAGCTGTTTAAAATCCATTTCCATATTAATTCCCGGACGTTTTCCGATTACCTGACGCGGCTATAAAATAAAGTGGTATTCCCAGCAGCGCTATTATTAATCCAGGCCAGGTAAATTCAGGTTTATAAATAATCAAGAGTGTGCAGAAACTGATTCCCATCAGGATATAGAGAATGGGCAAAACAGGATATCCGAAAGCTTTATAAGGTCTTGGTAAATCCGGTCTTTTCTTTCTCAAAATAAAAATCCCTGCTATGGTGAGCACATAAAAAATGACTACTACAAAGGAAATCATATCCAGCAGGTCCCCATATTTTCCACTGAGACATAATATGGATGCGACAACAAACTGTGCCCATAGCGCCCAATGTGGGACAGCATTTTTATTTAAGGTCCCCGCTTTGCTGAAAAATAATTTGTCTTTTGCCATGGTATAATAAACCCGGGCGCCTGACAGGATCAACCCATTATTGCAACCAAATGTGGCGACCATGATAAGCAGGGCTATGATAACCGTGCCTCCTTTGCCAAAAATAACATTGGCAGCAGTCACTGCAATCCGGTCTTTTTCTGCGTGTGCGATTTCATTCAGCGGAAGTACTGAAACATACATGAGGTTGGCTCCTATATAAATGATGGTTACAATCAGGGTGCCAAAAAAAAGCGAGGCTCCAATATTTTTTTGCGGATTCTTAATTTCTCCTGCAATAAACGTGACATTATTCCAGGCATCGCTGCTGAATACGGATCCAACCATGGCTGCAGCAATACCACCAAAAAGGGCAGCACCACTGATCGGCTTGATATTAAATCCCAGAGCAGGGTTACAGGCATCCCTGAGCGAAGTTTTGGTCGCAGTCCATGCCCCGGCCCAGTTGGCGTGCCACACCTCCGGACGAAAAGCCACAAATCCAGCGAGGATCAGTCCGAACAATGCGATCAGCTTTGTAGATGTGAAAATATTCTGAATACGTTTTCCTCCCTGGATTCCACGCGTGTTGGTATACGTTAGTAATCCGATAATGCCGATGGACGCAACCTGTGCAGCACTGATACTGAAATAAGAAGGATCACCGCAGGCATTGATTCCTGTTCTCAGACTGATCAGTTTATTATCCTCGCTGAGTGCCGGGATCAGGTAGGCGGCATATTTTGAAAAGGCAACGCCAACCGCCGCAATGGTACCCGTTTGGATGACAGCAAAAAAACTCCAGCCATACAGGAATCCGATCAAAGGATTATACGCTTCTTTAAGATAGACGTACTGGCCTCCTGCTTTTGGAAACATGCCGCTGAGTTCTCCGTAACTAACCGCTGATGAAATAGTCATGAAACCGGTGATCAGCCACACCAGGATAAGCCATCCGGTACCTCCCACATTCCGAACAATGTCTGCGCTGACGATAAAAATGCCGGACCCGATCATGGAACCGGCAACGATCATAGTTGCATCCATCAATCCCAGGGAAGGAATAAAAGAAGGGTTTTCTCCGGACATAGACCAATTTAAACCGGAAGATAGTAAATCAGAAGCAAAACAGATATGGCGGGCGTTCTACTTATTCTTGTACGCGTCATTCAACCCCCTGACGAGGTCCCCGGTAATATTGTACGTAGTATCCTTGACATAAATAAACGAATTGGATTCATAGGAAATGATGTAACTGAACCCTTTTTCCTTATTATATTCCTTAAGATACTCTTCAATTTTTTTACGGATATCTGCTTTCAAATCTTCATTATGCTTTAGCAGGGACTCCTGGAGGGTTTGTTTTTTCGCCTGGTAATTTTGCTGCATCTGGGAATATTCCTGCTGTGCCTGTTCGCTCTCGGCCTGGGACATCGTATTTCCCTTTTTCTGCCATTCCGCAATCTTTTTCTGGTACCCCTTTTCCATTCCGCTCAACTCCTGATTCATCTCATTTTCTTTTTCCTTCACCTGCGCAAGAACATCCTTGAAATAATTATAATGCGCCTCAAGGGAATCCAGGTTGAAATAGGCGATCCTGAACGGAACTCGGGAGTTCTTTATTGAGGAGACCGAAACAGCAGCCTGCGTATTTGCATGTTCGTGATGGATGATATAATACAGAACGCCCGTAAGCAGTAATGCAAGAATACCAGGAACCATCGCTATGTTTCTCATAGATGCCTACCATTTAAATGAACGATCCGGATTGGATCAATATACCAGACATAAAAGTAGGAAGCATTTCTGCTTCCTACTGCTTATTAATTCTTAAATTTTATCCTATTCCTCCTCATCAAATTGCATGGCTTCACGGGAAGTCTGCAGCAGTTCATATTCTTCCTTGCTGCCTACGATCATGTTTTCAAACTCACGCAAACCTGTACCGGCAGGAATGGGATGACCCGTGATCACGTTTTCCTTCAGGCCCATCATGTCATCCGTTTTACCCTGGATGGCGGCTGAGGAAAGCACTTTGGTAGTTTCCTGGAATGACGCAGCGGAGATCCAGCTTTGTGTTCCCAGTGATGCTTTGGTGATTCCCAGCAACATGGGAGCCGAAGTGGCTGAATGGGCATCCCGGAATTCGGCAAGTTTTTTATCATTCCTGCGCAAAATGGAGTTTTCTTCCCTCACTTCCCGGAGACTCACGATTTGTCCGGGTTTAAGCTTGGTGGATTCACCTGCGTCCGTGATTACTTTTTTGTCAAAAATCCAATCGTTCTCGTCGAGGAACTCAATTTTATCTACTGTTTCATCTTCAAGAAAACGGGTATCTCCGGGATCAACAATATTGAGCTTGCGCATCATCTGGCGCACAATCACCTCAATGTGTTTATCATTGATCTTCACACCCTGGAGACGGTAAACTTCCTGGATCTCATTCACCACATATTCCTGAACGGCAAACGGGCCTTTTATAGAAAGAATATCTGCCGGTGCCACCTGGCCATCCGACAACTGAGCGCCCGCTTTGATGAAGTCGCCATCCTGCGCCAGGATCTGGCGGGTAAGCGGCACCAGGTATTTCTTTACAATACCATCTTTGGCTTCCACGATGATCTCACGGTTTCCACGCTTGATATTTCCAAAGGTTACTACGCCATCTATTTCAGAAACAACGGCAGGATTACCCGGATTACGTGCTTCAAACAATTCAGTTACCCTGGGAAGACCTCCTGTAATATCTCTCAGTTTACCCAAAACACGCGGGATCTTAACGATAACCTGGCCTCCACGCACTTCATCTGCCTCATCCATGATGATATGACTTCCAACCGGAAGGTTATATGATTTTATTTCCTTGCCCCCATCCACAATGATGGAAGGGATCTTGGTTTTATCCTTGGTTTCAATAACCACTTTTTCGCGATGGCCTGTTTGTTCGTCAGCCTCTTCCCTGTAGGTAATTCCTTCCAGTACATTTTCAAATTTCAGCCTGCCGGCGATTTCGGTAATGACCACGTTATTGAATGGATCCCAGGTGCAGATAACTTCTCCCTTGGACACTTTCTGGCCATCCTTCACGGTGAGCGTTGCGCCATATGGAACATTGTTGGTGATCAGCAGCCGGTCATTCTTCACATCCATAATTCTAACTTCACCCGTACGGCCAATAACGATCGGAACTTTAGTGCCTTCATTATTTTCAGCAAGTACCGTCCTCAGTCCGTCGAACTGAATGGTGCCGTCAAATTTCGCCATGAGGGATGATTCAACGGATGCTGAACCTGCAACACCACCCACATGGAATGTACGCAGGGTTAACTGTGTGCCCGGTTCGCCGATGGACTGTGCCGCAATAATACCCACGGCATCTCCCTTTTGGGCGGTGTATCCGGTAGCAAGGTTCTTACCATAACATTTTACGCAAACCCCTCTCTTGCTTTCGCAGGTAAGTACAGAACGGATCTCAATGGTTTCAATACCTGCTTCTTCAATCTTCTTAGCCACCTCCTCGGTAATCTCTACACCGCCTTTAGCAATGATCTGGTCAGATCCCGGATCATATACATCGTGCAGGGAAACACGTCCGAGTATCCGGTCGTATAAAGGCTCAACGATGTCTTCGTTATCTTTCAATGCAGTCGTTGCAATTCCGCGCAGGGTTCCACAATCTTCATCCTTGATCACCACGTCCTGTGCAACATCCACCAAACGGCGGGTCAGGTAACCCGCATCGGCTGTTTTCAATGCCGTATCCGCAAGCCCCTTCCGTGCCCCATGCGTGGAGATAAAATAATCCAGCACATTCAACCCACCCTTGAAATTGGAGAGGATAGGATTTTCAATGATCTCGCTGCCAGTGGACCCTGATTTTCTGGGCTTGGCCATCAATCCGCGGATACCCGCCAATTGTTTGATCTGTTGCTTTGAACCACGCGCTCCGGAATCCAGCATCATGTAAACAGAATTGAATCCTTGTTTGTCGCTGCTTAATTCGCGTATAAGGGTCTCCGTTATACGTGTATCCACTCTCGACCAAATATCCACAATCTGGTTATATCTTTCGTTATTGGTAATTAATCCTGTGTTGTAATTATCCCATACCTCGTCTACTTCACCTTTGGCGTTGACCAGCAATTCTTCCTTGCTGTCCGGGATGATCAGGTCGTTGATGCTGAATGATAATCCTCCGCGGAAGGCCATTCTGAATCCGAGCGTCTTGATATCATCCAGGAATTTTGCCGTTTTCGGAACATTTGTCCATTTAATGATGTTCCCGATGATTTCGCGAAGAGATTTTTTTGTCAGCAACTGATTAACGAACCCAACCTCCGCCGGTGTGAACTGATTGAACAGTACCCGGCCCACGGTGGTTTCCAGCAATTTCTTTTCCAGATGGTCAGTTTCATTCCGAACATTCACTTTCACCTTGATGAAAGCATGCAGGTCGATCTGACCCTCATTGTAAGCAATGATCACTTCTTCCGGACTGTAAAAAGCTTTTCCTTCCCCTTTTACTTTTTCCTTGGCAGTTGACCTTTTGCCCTTGGTTATATAATACAGACCCAGTACCATGTCCTGCGAAGGCAGGGTAATTGGAGTACCATTCTGAGGGTTGAGGATATTATGACTGGAAAGCATCAGCAGTTGGGCTTCAAGCACAGCTGCGCTGCTCAACGGTACGTGTACGGCCATCTGGTCACCGTCAAAATCCGCATTGAATGCCGTACAAACGAGGGGATGCAATTGGATTGCCTTCCCTTCAATGAGTTTGGGTTGAAATGCCTGGATAGATAAGCGGTGAAGTGTCGGGGCCCGGTTTAACATGACGGGATGCCCTTTCAATATATTTTCGAGGATGTCCCATACGATGGCTTCTTTCCGGTCAACCAGCTTGCGCGCTGATTTCACGGTTTTCACAATTCCCCTTTCAATCAGTTTACGAATAATAAAAGGTTTGAAAAGTTCTGCGGCCATGTCTTTCGGTAATCCGCACTCATGAAGTTTTAATTCAGGTCCAACCACAATAACTGAACGGCCTGAATAATCCACACGTTTCCCGAGCAGGTTCTGACGGAACCGGCCCTGTTTTCCTTTGAGCACATCACTCAATGATTTCAATGCACGGCCCCCTTCAGCCTTTACTGCATTGGATTTGCGGCTGTTGTCGAAGAGGGAATCGATGGCTTCCTGAAGCATTCTTTTTTCATTCCTCAGAATCACTTCCGGCGCTTTGATCTCCAGCAAACGTTTGAGACGGTTGTTGCGGATGATCACCCGGCGATAAAGATCGTTCAGATCTGATGAGGCAAAACGTCCGCCGTCCAGGGGAACCAGGGGACGAAGCTCTGGAGGGATAACCGGAATATATTGCATGACCATCCATTCCGGACGGTTTGTAATACGACTATTGGCATCCCGGAACGCTTCCACTACACTCAGACGTTTTAATGCGTCTGCCTTTCTTTGCTGGGAAGTTTCATTAGCGGCTGCGTTCCGCAGATCAAAGGAAAGCTGATCCAGGTCGATCCGCTGGAGCAAATCATGAACGGCTTCAGCTCCCATTTTCGCTATGAACTTAGATGGATCATCATCAGGCAGAAACTGATTCTCTTTCGGAATTGTATCGAGAATTTCGAGATACTCTTCTTCTGTCAGGAGGTCTCCTAGATTTTGATTTTTATCTGCGCGTATACCCGGCTGAATAACCACATACCTTTCATAATATACAATGCTCTCCAGCTTCTTTGAGCTCATGCCCAAAAGGTATCCGGTTTTATTGGGAAGACTTTTGAAATACCAGATATGTACAACCGGAACAACCAGTTTGATGTGGCCCATCCGCTCGCGGCGAACTTTTTTTTCCGTCACTTCGACACCGCATCGATCACACACAATTCCTTTGTAGCGGATTCTTTTATACTTACCACAGGCACACTCATAGTCCTTTACGGGTCCAAAAATGCGTTCGCAGAACAGACCGTCTCTTTCAGGTTTGTATGTGCGGTAGTTGATGGTTTCAGGCTTTAAAACCTCTCCGTAAGATCTTTCAAGTATGGAATCGGGAGAAGCAAGTCCGATTGTAATTTTTGAGAAGGTGGCTTTGGGACGATTTTCTTTTTTAATAGCCATATTTAAATGTCAGGTTTTTAGAAATTACTCGGGTCCATGCATACGCGTAGCGCAATAATGGAATGGTCAACATCCGCAAAAATTTGCCAATATGTTGATAACCAATAATTTACGATTAAAATGAAAGTGAAAATGCCAGCATAAGGAGGGCAAAGGTACGAGGTTTGAATTAAAAGACCAAGATTTACCTTCATCGGAGAACTTCACGGAGCAGAACGCTAATTTCCGGATCCGCCTGCTGATCCACTAAGAAGAAACAGGTTTTAATGATCTTTCTCCCAGCAGTAATTCAAGGAGGATCAGGAATCCTGCCAGATAAAAAGAAGTGGCAAACCGCTCCTCGTAGGAAGGGAACAATAAAAACCGCCAAAAAAAAATCAAACCCACACTTAAAAGCAGGAGGCCGCTTTTTTTCCGGATATTCAGTTTACGCTGGAAAAGGGCAAGTAAGGATAGCAGGAGCAGGGCCGGGATAAAACTTTCACTGACAGATAAAAAATAGATCAGTACCTGGACCCCATAAGCATGGAATGACTGAATGTAAGTAACATGAGTAAACCACCAGAAATTCTTCTCAAAATGAAAATTTATACAAAAACAAATCATTCCTGCCAGAAATAAACTTACTAAATAAACCATTCCCGGAATGCGCGTTGCTGAATTCTTTCCCGGCCAGTATTTCATCGAGGTTAAAAGAATAACTACGGAAACAATATTATCCATTCTTATGAAAAGGGAAATCAGCAATAGGAGAATTGTCCACAAATATTTTCGCTCGAAATAAATACGGTAAAAACAAAAAAATAGAAAAAGATTCGACAATGGATCAGGGGAAGATAAACGGGCCAGTATGATTGAAGGATTTATCAATAATAAAAGAGCAGAAAAGACCAGCGCTGGTAAAGGATCAAAAACCCTGGCTGACCAGGAAAAAACAATCCATCCGATCAGGAAAAAGGAAAATAGCGAGGGTATCAGTGTAGACAGTATGAACGATATTCCCAGTTTGTGGAGGCCTACTACCGAATAAACGTACAGGGGCTTTATCCTGTAAAAATCCAATATATTTTTATCAGTATGTTCCAACCGGTTAACATGAGACGCCGCTTCTTCCCCGCTCATTTCAGTGTGTAGAACTTCTTTTGCAGCAGATAATGCATTTTCATCGGTGGCTCCCTGGCTGGAAAAAACAGCTGCAATATAAAAGGGCATATCCCCATTATGCCCCGGTACCAGGGATAATGAAAAACTAATCAGCAACAGGAAGAGCAGGAATAAAAGTGTTGCCTTGTTTAATGACATGATAGCAATTAAATAAGCTGGTCCAGCTAGGTTTCCGATGTCAGGGAGTTCTGAACGGATTTAGCTGAATTCCGTTCGAGAAATTTTTCCCGGATGATTTTTTGTACCGGCACTTCACGGATCTTACTTTCAAGCCAGGAAATAACGTCGAGATAAATAAAGGCCCTGGTTTCGAACCGGCTCTTCTCATAGGTTTTCAGCTTCTCCAGCAAATGACCGAATTCGGGTTTTAGTTCTTTGGGAGAAAGTTTAAAAGATTTTCGCAGAAACCTGAAAATTTCTTCTTCAACAAGGCTCAGGTTTTCCATTTTGGCCATGAAACGGTAAACTGATTTGATCAGGTATTCCAGCAGATCATAATTACCCAGTTCATAGTGGGCGATCAGGTGAAGCAGGCGGGAATAGCATTGCAGATCCGTACGTAGATCCATTTTCCAATGGATGATCTTATTCAGGTATTTGATCGTTTTTTCATAATCCCCACTTCCGAAATAAAGCGAAGCGAATTTATAGTAGAATATGAGAATGCGGTGACCATCGAGATAAATTTCATATTCCTTCAGCTTCTTTTCTATATAGGGAACAAGCGGCAGGCCCTCCGTAAATGTGCCGTCAATAAAATGTTTATTGATTTTAGCGATATGGAGATATACGAAGGTCTGAATGCGGTTATTGTCATTTTCCTGAACAGGTTCTGAATGAAAGAATTCTTCAAACCTGTCCAGGGTCTCCACAAATTTGGGATAGTTGAGTAAATTAAAATGGGCGCCGAGCAAATTGTGCATGCCCTTGATAAAATGAGCGGTTTCTATTCGGGTCATCTCAGGTTCTTTTTCAAAAAGATCCACCCATCGCCGGGTATACCGGTAATAGGAAAGAAAATCCTGTCCGATAAACGCGTACCAGCTATAGCTTTGGTAAAGATATAAGTTGGAATAAAATGTCTGGTAGGCCTGGGGCTGCGCGGGTAGCCTGGAGTCAAAAAATTCCTTTACTGCTATTTCATCCTTTTCGTTCCGGGCAACACCATGCTGAATATACCAGCTATACAGCTGGAGAGATAAGCTGGAGAGTTTTGCTGTAAGCACCAGTTGCTCATTCGCGATTTCCATCTCCATGGCCAGGCGGCCGGCCCGGTCCTGCATGCTTCGCGTAATATGAAGCGCTTCAATCTTTTGTTCGAAAAAGAGAATTTGGAGCACATAACTGATCTGGTGCAGATCACGGGCATATTCCTTGATCCGGTCAAGCAGCTTCAGGCTTTGGAGATAGAGGCCCTGGTTATACAGAATCTCTGCATGGTCGAGCTGTTCGTGCAGCTGGATCACGATATTATTTTCATGCCGTATCAATCTCAGGCTGGACAGGATCTGTCTGTACAGGTGTGCCTTGCTATTGGAGAGCTGCTGCTTGCTGAGGCCCTTGTTTTTCTTAAGCAAACGTACTTCATCATAAACCTCCATTCTGTCTAACGCATCGAACAATTGGATGATTTTCAGGTTTTCAGAAGAGGAGTTTCGCTTGACATAGAGCTTAAAATTCCTTTTCTCTGACTTTTTCAGAGATTTAACAAGTTGAAACAGCGTATCGGAAGACCGGTTGGGCATCGTAATTTAAAATGGTTAAACCCTTATCCGGACTGGGTTTCAGCCCAGGAACCTGCTTTTCAGGCCTGTAATAGTAAGCTGAATTTGATTTTTCTGCCGGAATAAACAAAAATAACTTCGAATCCACTCATTCCCAAAATGATATGAAAAGCGACAAAATATATATTTTCGATACGACGCTGCGCGACGGGGAACAGGTGCCCGGATGCAAGTTGAACACGAAAGAAAAGCTTGAACTCGCCCTGGAACTGGAAAATCTGGGCGTGGATGTGATCGAAGCAGGGTTTCCCATATCCAGTCCCGGGGATTTTCTATCCGTCACGGAAATCTCCAAAGTTGTAAAACAGGCGACCGTTTGCGCGCTCAGCCGTGCGGTGGAAAAAGATATTGAAGTAGCAGCTGATGCCCTGAAAGGCGCCCGCCGCCCCCGCATCCATACCGGAATTGGAACCTCAGATTACCATATAAAATCTAAATTTAATTCCAACCGTGGAGAGATATTAGAAAGGGCCGTCCAGGCGGTGAAATGGGCCAGAAATTTTGTGGACGAGGTGGAGTTTTATGCGGAAGATGCCGGGCGCACTGATAATGAATACCTGGCCAGGGTAATTGAAGCCGTAATCCGTGCCGGAGCCTCGGTGGTTAATATTCCGGATACTACCGGATATTGCCTTCCGCACCAATACGGGGAGAAGATAGCCTACCTGATCAACCACGTGGATAATATTGATAAAGCAATCATTTCCTGTCATTGTCACAATGATCTCGGCCTGGCTACCGCTAATTCCATTGCCGGTGTGATTGCGGGCGCCCGGCAAATTGAATGTACACTCAACGGCCTGGGCGAACGTGCAGGCAACACGGCGCTCGAAGAAGTGGTTATGATTCTCCGCCAGCATGCCGATCTCGGATTTTCAACCGGTATCAAAACGCAACGTCTGAACCCGGTAAGCAGGCTGGTGGCTGATATCATGCGAATGCCGGTTCAACCCAATAAAGCTATTGTGGGCGCCAACGCGTTTTCTCACTCTTCCGGGATCCATCAGGATGGGTTCCTGAAAAATACACTCACGTATGAGATCATCAACCCTGACGAAGTAGGCGCCGACGGATCTAAAATTGTGCTCACTGCAAGAAGCGGCCGCAGCGCGCTGGCACACCGCCTGCATAAAATAGGATATGACTTCACGCGCAATGAAATTGATGTGTTATACCCAGAATTTCTCCGCATGGCCGATACCAAAAAGGAAGTGGGTGAAGAAGATTTGCATAAGCTGGCAAGAGTGACTGTTTGAATTATTATTCCGGCGGAAAATTCTCTGCCGTCAAATTAAAGCAATGCCAAAAACATTATTCGAAAAGATCTGGGATTCACATGTGATCAAAACTATTCCCGATGGGCCTTCCATCCTTTATATTGACAAACATTTTATTCATGAAGTAACCAGCCCCCAGGCGTTTAAGGGTCTTGAACAACGCGGTCTGACCGTATTTCGTCCGGATCAGGTGATCGCTACAGCGGATCACAACGTGCCGACCCTTAACCAACATCTCCCTATCAAAGAAGAACTTTCCCGGATCCAGGTGGATACCCTGCAAAGGAACTGCTCGAAATTTGGAATTGAACTTTACGGTCTCGGGCATCCGTTTCAGGGGATTGTTCATGTAATCGGCCCCGAACTCGGTATTACCCAGCCGGGAATGACCATTGTTTGCGGGGACAGTCATACTTCCACGCACGGGGCATTCGGAACAATCGCCTTCGGCATTGGTACCAGTGAAGTGGAAATGGCCCTTGCCACGCAATGCCTGATGCAGCATAGGCCGAAACTGATGCGCATCAACGTGCAAGGCAAACTGAATAAGGGCGTCTTATCAAAAGATATTATTCTCTATATCATATCCAGGATCTCTGCCAGCGGCGCCACCGGCTTTGCTGTAGAATATGCAGGTACAGCGATCAGGGCGTTATCCATGGAAGCACGCATGACCATTTGCAATATGAGCATTGAAATGGGTGCCCGTTGCGGAATGATTGCGCCGGACGAAATCACTTTTAATTATATCAAAGGGAGACCATTTGCTCCCCGGGGCGAAGACTGGACCAAGGCTCTGGCAACCTGGAAGACCCTGTTTACAGACGAAGCTGCAAAGTTTGACCGTGAACTGCATATTGACGCTTCAGACATTGAACCTATGATCACTTATGGAACGAACCCGGGAATGGGCATAGGCATATCCGGCAACATACCGGGAATGCACGAAATAGAAGAAAAAGAAAAATCTTTTTTTGAAAAATCCCTACTTTATATGGGCCTTGAAGCTGGCGCGGGTATAAAAGGGAAAAAAGTCGATTATGTTTTTATCGGCAGTTGTACCAATAGCCGGATTGAAGACCTGAGAATGGTTGCTGAGTTTGTAAAAGGAAAGCAAAAAGCCGCCGATGTTCAGGTATGGATAGTTCCCGGCAGCAAACAAGTGGAGCAGCAAGCCAGGGCGGAAGGTATCGACAAGATTTTTGCGGACGCAGGATTTTTATTGCGGCAGCCTGGATGCTCGGCATGTTTGGGAATGAATGAAGACAAAATTCCCGCAGGTAAATATTGTATCTCTACCAGCAACCGGAATTTCGAAGGAAGGCAGGGGCCGAATGCCCGTACTTTTCTGGCCAGTCCCCTTACCGCCGCAGCCGCAGCCATAACGGGGAGTGTGAGCGACGTGAGGGAGATGATGTGAAGAGGAATTTGAAAATTTGAAAATTTGAAAATGAAGCCAAATATACTCGCTGATAATTTGAATGATTTAAAATTGTATTATGGCATTTTCAAATTATCAAATTTTCAAATTAAATAAACCTACTGATAAAAAATGCAAGCTTTCAAAACCATAACCTCCACAACCGTTCCGCTAAACGCCGAGAACGTAGACACGGACCAGATCATTCCGGCGCGGTTTTTAAAAGCTACCAGCCGCGAGGGATTTGGAAAAAATCTTTTCCGGGACTGGCGTTATGAGAACGACGATGAATCAACGCCAAGAAATGACTTTGTACTGAATGACCCGGCATTTCATGGGAGAATACTGGTTGGCGCAAAAAATTTCGGATGCGGCTCCTCACGTGAGCATGCGGCCTGGGCCATTAAGGACTATGGCTTTGACGTGGTGGTAAGCAGTTTTTTTGCAGATATCTTTAAAAATAATGCGCTCAATAATTTTCTGCTGCCGGTAACCGTGAGCGAAACTTTCTTAAGCGAAATGTTTAAGGCGATCAAATCGGATCCATCCACAACCTGTACTGTGGACCTGGCTGCGCAATCCATTACCCTGAATAAAAAGAACGGACCGGCGCTCTCAGAAAAATTTGAAATCAATCACTATAAGAAAACCTGTCTGCTGAATGGGTATGACGATATTGATTACCTGCTCAGTATGAAAGAAGAGATTGCCGCATTTGAAAATAAACGGATCACCTCAAACATATGAAAAAAAACATCGTTGTCATTGAAGGAGATGGGATCGGTCCTGAAGTTACGCGGCAGGCCGTTAAAGTGCTGAATGCTGTTGCGGAATGCTTTCATCATGAGTTTCATTATCGCTATTGCCTCATGGGTGCAGTTGCAATAGACAAAACCGGCAATCCATTGCCGGATGAAACTATCGATGCTTCGCTGCAAAGTGACGCTATCCTCTTTGGCGCAATCGGTCACCCGAAATATGACAATGACCCGACTGCCAAAGTAAGACCCGAACAGGGTCTGCTTAAACTCAGGAAATCCCTGCAGCTATTTGCAAATATCCGCCCAATTACCACCTATCCTTCATTGCATCATTTGTCGCCATTGAAAACAAAAAACCTGGAAGCGGTGGATTTCATCATCTTTCGGGAATTGACCGGTGGAATTTATTTCGGCAAAAAAGAAACCAATGCCGAACAGACAAGGGCATTTGACGAATGCACATATACCAGCGAAGAAATTGAGCGAATAGCACATCTTGCTTTTAAACAGGCGCAGTTGAGGCGGAAAAAGCTTACGCTGGTTGACAAGGCCAATGTGCTGGAAACCTCCAGACTTTGGCGAAAGACAGTTCAGGCAATGGCAAAAGATTATCCGGACGTTGCCGTTGATTTTTTATATGTGGACAATGCAGCCATGCAAATCATTTTGAATCCTAAACAATTTGATGTACTACTCACAGAAAATATGTTTGGGGATATCCTCAGCGATGAAGCCAGCGTGATCAGCGGTTCCCTGGGATTGCTGCCTTCTGCTTCTGTTGGTAAAAGCAGCGCCTTGTTTGAGCCAATCCATGGTTCCTATCCGCAGGCCGCAGGAAAAGACATCGCTAACCCGTTGGGTTCCATTCTTTCGGCGGCTATGATGCTGGAGCATTTTGACATGTTGAAAGAGGCGTCCCTGGTGAGGGAGGCTGTCGCGTGGACCCTCAACAATGGATTTGTTACAAAGGATATTGACCCGGTGAATTTTTATTTCACTTCCACGATCGGGGAATTGATCAGCGATTACCTCGTAGGAAAGATATCCGGAGATGACCTCAATAAGGAAAATATCGAATTGAGGAAGTCGACGATCATTTAGTTCTTTGTTTTTTAAATTGCGGTTCGTATATTCGCACTCAACGTCACTCATGTTGAAAAACAGAATATATAATAAAGTTATAATCGCCCGCCTGGTGGTGGTCATTATTATTATTATTATTTCTGCACTTCATGGAGTGGGTTGATCACGTAAGAAAAATTAAAACATCATACACGACCCGCCTCCGAAAAGGCGGGTTTCTTTTTTATCTATATGGCGGAACTCAACAAATATTCTAAGGTACTCACACAGGATGAGACGCAGCCAGGTGCACAGGCTATGTACTATGCTATTGGCTTTTCCGAAGCGGATTTTAATAAGGCGCAGGTGGGCATTGTGAGTATGGGCTGGGAGGGTAACCCCTGCAACATGCATCTGAATGATCTTGCCAGATCAGTTAAAGAAAGCATTAATAAAACAGGACTGCTCGGATTAATTTTTCATACCATTGGAGTGAGTGATGGGATGAGCATGGGTACGGACGGTATGCGCTATTCCATGGTAAGCCGGGATATCATCGCCGATAGCATCGAAACCAATGCAAGTGCTCAATACTATGACGCCATTGTCAGCATTCCGGGATGCGATAAAAACATGCCGGGATCCCTGATGGCTATGGGAAGATTGAACCGGCCGGGCATTATGTTGTATGGCGGAACCATCGCACCGGGTCATTACAAAGGCGAAGATCTAAACATCGTTTCCAGTTTTGAGGCATTGGGACAAAAAATTGCAGGCAACCTGAGCGAAGCTGATTTTAAGGGCATTGTGAGGAATAGTTGTCCGGGGGCCGGCGCCTGCGGTGGCATGTATACGGCTAATACCATGGCTTGCGCAATAGAAGCCATTGGAATGACTTTGCCTTATTCCTCCTCGAATCCAGCCCTCAGCGATGACAAACAAAAGGAATGCGAAGCCATCGGTGCGGCCATCAGAATATTACTTGAGAAAGATATCAAGCCGAGGGATATCATGACGCGCAAAGCATTTGAAAACGCAATAACCATAGTGATGGTGCTGGGAGGATCCACCAATGCCGTACTACATTTGATTGCCATGGCAAGAAGTGTGGACGTTCCGCTGACCCAGGATGATTTTCAGGCAATCAGCAACAAGGTTCCGGTGCTGGCGGATT
>Ga0182024_10004236_pt1 | contig 33273 bp, 27 predicted proteins | sample P32metaG_FD_120480 | JGI IMG/M metagenome (GOLD analysis project Ga0182024, IMG submission 120480) | Permafrost microbial communities from Stordalen Mire, Sweden - P3-2 metaG (Illumina Assembly) | ecosystem: Environmental > Terrestrial > Soil > Wetlands > Permafrost | place: Sweden: Stordalen... | reverse complement strand
CGGCACCGCAAACGACGCCACCATCGCGGTGAAGAATCCGATGAGCATCACGACGATCGCATTGCGATAGCCTGCGAGCTTGGCCAGCCATCCACCAAAGAAGTTGCCACCGATGGATACACAGACCAAAAGGAAAAACGCGGCTGAAGAAAGCTGTTTGCGGCTCGTGAGATCCCAGGATGCGATCTCAGGAAGCTCCCGCACCATCTTGATGATCCAGAACATGAACGCCCACCAGGCCGTGAGCGAGCACGCGCAAACGACGATGCTCAGCAGCGTGATGCGCAGCGTCGGTCCGGTGAAGAGCAACTTGACGCTTTGTTCGCCCTTGGTGGCGGCGGCTTGCGTCCATTGCTCGGGTTCGGGGACGGCGCGACGAATCCAGAAGACCAGAAATGCGGGCAGGACACCGACGAGAAACACATATCGCGGCTCGGCCGCCAGCAGCCACGCCGTCAGACACGCCAGCAGCACACCGATATTCACACCGGTCTGGAGGATCGCGGCCAGCCAGGGGCGCCAGCGCGAGGGCCAGGTTTCGGCCAGAAGGGAGGAGCCCACCGCCCACTCGCCGCCGATCCCAAGGGCGGCGATGAAGCGGAAGATCATCAGCTCCCACCAGGTGTGTGCGACGAAGGACAAGCCGGTGAAGCAGGCGTAAACGAAGATCGTGAGGCTCAAAGATCGTGCGCGACCGAGGATATCCCCCAGCCGGCCGAAGATTGCCCCGCCCAGCGCCCATCCGACAAGGAACGCCGCCTGGATATACGAGCTTTTCTGGGCGACCTCGGCGTCGGTCAGGGCCTTGCTCATCAGCAGCGCCACCATGGGCTGGGCGACGAGGCCGTACAAATGCATGTCCAGCCCGTCGAACAGCCAGCCGAGGCATGCGGCAAGCAGCGATTTCTTCTGCGTGGACGTGATCGGGGCATAACCCACGGGAGACGTGGGATCATCGAGCATCGCGGTGGTCACATGCGCTTCAGGCATTGTTGAAGAACGCTACCGCGAACCTGCGGCCGCGTCGAATTCCGCCAATTGCTCATACCAGCCCCAGCCTTGGATGTTTGCCAACGGCTGGTAGCATTCTTGAACTCTCTCGGAGCAGAACGAATGACAACTCTTCGCGTGTTAGGACTGGCCCTTTTGATGTGCATCCCCGCCTCGGCCGAAGTTCCGCGGACGGGGCCAGATGATCTGAAGCTCAGAAGCTTCGATCAGATGATGGAATTGTTCATCGTCGAGCACCACGTGCCAGGCGCGGCGCTCGCGGTCGCGCGCGGCGGCCGGCTGATTTACGTGCGGGGCTTCGGCTACGCCGATCTGGACAGGAAGACGCAGGTTGAGCCGACGTCGCTGTTTCGCATCGCCAGCGTGTCGAAAATGTTCACGTCGACGGCGACGATGCAGCTGGTGCAGGAAGGGAAGCTGCGACTCAACGACCCGTGGTATCCGATCCTCGGGCTGCATCCGCGGACCAATCAGCATATGGACCCGCGCATCAAGCAGATCACCATCGAAGAGCTGCTCCAGCATCGGGGCGGATGGGATCGGGATAAATCCTTCGACCCGATGTTTCGATCGGTGCTGATCGCGCAGACCCTGGGAACCGAGCCGCCGGCTGATCAGGAGCAGATCACGCAGTACATGCTGGGCCAGCCACTGGATTTCGATCCGGGGGCGCGGATGGTGTATTCGAACTTTGGGTATTGCATCCTAGGGCAGGTGATTCACAAGGTGAGTCATGAGCCTTACGTGCAGTACGTGCAGAAGCACGTGCTGGCGCCGCTGGGCATTCACAACATGCGGCTGGGGCACTCGCTGCCGCAATACTACGCGGCCGGCGAAGTGAAATACTACGGCAAGGGAATGGGCAGCTGCGTCTTCCCGCCGGATGTCGGGAAGAAGGTGCTGTGGTGCTACGGCGGCTGGGACTTGGAAGCGATGGACGCACACGGCGGGTGGATCGCGTCAGCGCCGGACCTCGTCCGCTTTGCGGTGTCATTTGATCATCCGGAACATTCGAAGATTCTCAGCGCGCAATCGATCCAGCAGACGTTTGCGCGGCCGCCTGGAGACGCGGGGTACACGGCTGATGGGAAGCCCAAGCCGGTGTGGTATGGGTTTGGGTGGAGCGTGCGATCGGTCGGCCGGGGCAAAATCAACACCTGGCACAACGGATTGCTTGATGGAACTTCGACGCTGGTGGTGCGCAGATCCGACGGGCTGGCGTGGGCGGTGCTTTTCAATGCGTCGGTGGACCAAAATGGAAAGGCGCTTTCCGACATGATCGACCCGCTCGTGCACAAGGCGGCTGACAATGTGAAGCACTGGCCGGAGGAGCGACGCGACTTGTTTGATGATTTCCTGAAATAGATGCGATGTTGACGCGCAGCGACAAAGCTTCGATTATCGCCGACTGCATGACAGAACTTGACGTCTCGGCGCTCATCAACGTTCAGCAGGCGATTCGGATTCTCGATTCGGTGGCGGTTTCGCCGCGCACCGAGCGCATTCAACTTCGCAACGCGCTGGGTCGACGACTTGCCCAATCGATCAATGCAGATCGCGATTGCCCGCCTTTCGATCGCAGCCAGATGGACGGCTACGCGGTTCGCCAAGCTGACGTGACGACCACGCCAGTTGAGCTGCAAATCGTTGGCGAAATCGCGGCGGGCGTGTCGTTCGATGGCACGCTCGAAGCCGGCCAGGCGATCGCGATCATGACCGGCGCGCCGCTGCCGGCGGGAGCCGACGGCGTGGTTCCCATCGAGAACACGCAACAGCTCGACGACAACAAGGTGCGGATCGAGCGAGCCGACAACCCCGCTCGCATGGTTGCGGCCCGCGGCAGCGATTGTCGCGCGGGCAAAGTAATTCTCGAGGCTGGCGATGAGCTCGGCCCGGCGCAGATCGCCGCTGCGGCGTTCGTGGGAGCGGCGGAAGTTGAAGTCTTCCAACGGCAGCGCGTCGCCGTGCTTTCGACGGGGAATGAACTCGTCGATCTCAGCGAAACGCCCGGCAGTTCGACAATTCGTGACTCGAATGGACCGATGCTCGTTGCGCTGCTGACGAAGTGGGGATGCGACGTAACCGATCTGGGACGATGTCGCGATGAAGCCGACGTCGTGCGCGCGTCACTTGAGCGTGGCCTCGCGTTCGACGCCCTCTTCGTCACCGGCGGAATGAGCATGGGCGCCTACGACTTCGTTCCGCGAACGCTCATCGATCTCGGGGTTGAGCTGAAGATCACCAGGCTGCGAATCAAACCCGGCAAGCCGTTCGTATTCGGCACGAAAGTGAGTGGCGATCGCCACTTCTTCATCTTCGGCCTGCCGGGAAATCCCGTGAGCGCGTTCGTTTGCGCCAGTCGATTCGCTTCGCGTGTGATCGCGCGCGTCGGCGGTGGAAATCCGGCGGAGCCATGGCTTACCGGACGCCTTGGCGTCGGACTTCCTGCCAACGGCCCGCGCGAGTTCTATCAGCCCGCGATTCGCATCGTGCCGCCGGGAAAAGACAGCACGCACGGCGAGTTCGCCACGATCACGCCGCTGGAGTGGGTGGGCTCTGCGGATCTGTTCACTCTCGCGCGAGCCAACGCGCTGATCGTCAGACCGGAGAACGATCCGCCGTTGCCGAAGGGGACAATTGTTCGCGTTCTGAGCATTTAGTTTTTAGTTGTAAATGCAATATTTACTTGGATTGTTGCGCGCATCCGAACTGAAGATCGCTCGGCATGGGCTAGAGGGGTTTCCAGCCCGTGCCGGGCGATTTCCGGCTGAAAACAGCCAAAATCGGCTTATAAACTAATCGGACTTTCTCAACTCACTAACCTGTCCAAGCGCGAAATGTCTATTGCTCCGTGCAACAGTGAAGGACTGTTGACAATTACAAGGAGCGGATATGTCAGAGCGTAAGAGCGTCTGGCGGCGGTTGGGCCGCGCTGTTTTGGTCAGTGCGCTTCTAGCCGGTGTCGGCGGAATGAGCACCGGGTGTATTTTTGTCGGCGGCCGTCATCATGATGACCACTGGCATCACGACGACTGGCGCTGAGCGCCTTCCAGGCGATGAACGCCTACAGGCCCATCAATGCGCTGGTGGAATTGCCGCAGCGTGAACGCCGACGACGCCCATGTTCAGAAGCAGATTCGACATGGGCTTGCCGCCCCACTTGACGAAACGGCCGGGCGTGAGTGTGCCGCCCGCGCCGCCTTTGAACTTCGATCCGGGAATGACGGGGACATGCGGCATGACCTTTTTAGCGGGCGAAGCAATCCCATGGATCAGACACTACCCGTTGGCGGCGCAATGTTCGCTTACGGGACTTTCTAAGCGCACGCCTCAATGTGGCCCAGAAGCTCGCTTAGGTCATATTCTGACTTGAGAAACGTTTTGCGAACGCCCAGTTCGGAGGCTCGCCGAATGTGAGCGCCTTCGGGATAGGCTGTGACCAGAATCACGGGAAGCGACTGCCAGCGCAGATAGCAGCGAATGACTTCAAGAAATGAGATCCCGTCCATCTCCGGCATCTTGTAGTCGAGCACGACGACATCCGGCGTGTCACGCGTTAGCGCCTCCACAGCCTCTTTGCCGTTCGGAGCGGTACGGACATTGTGTCCGTTATTTCGCAGATACTGAGCCACGGCTTCACGCGTATCTGGGTTATCGTCAATTAGCAGCACACGAGACATCATGCGGCGTTGTGCCGCAAGTGACATGCCACCCTGAGCTAACGAGGTCAGCTAGTCAGTGGCGTCTTCGTCATCACCGCGTGTTAGTAGCGCCGATGCGGCGGCGGGTTGTGTCGTCGCGACATTGCTACCGGGTTCGCGGGAGATTGCGGCACCGCCGTCGATGCGATCGCCCACTTCGATGATGCGACGATCGCCGTTGGATTTGGTGAGGGTTATCTGATCGAGCGAGATACTTGTGATGCGTTCGCCGGAACGGAGGATCTGGCCCTCGCGATACCACGTAATAGACGAACTGCCGGTGCTTTCGATGCCGGCTAGCGGCAGGATCCCCTCATTTAAAACGCCGCGAAAAATTGGGCTGCTTGGGGGACGGTCAGACCCCAGTCGACCATTTTGGCGGCCCGAATCCGCCACAGAAGCGGCCAGGCGATCGCGCGAAAAGATGCTGTGGGTTTGCAATATCGCAAACTCAGCCGGCAGATTCCGCGCGGGAAACTCCCCAGTCGATCGGGCGGTGCGCGGACTGCGATTACTGTTGCCGCGATTGCGGGACGACTGCCGGTCGCGTGCTCGGAAGCCCGAGGAGGACTGCGCGAAGCTCGTCGCAACAAGCAATGCCATCGTCAGACAAACCAGTGCCACGCATCGGTTTAAGCGCACCGACTACCTCCCGGGTTCCTATTACCTCACACAATTAGTACCGCGATCCCATGCCGTAATTCCGCCATGCCTGACGGTAAATGCGATTCCCTGGCTTGATCGGATGGCTGGCCGCGTCATAATCGCGCCATGAAGCGGCCGGCCGTCTTTTTTGATCGGGACAACACGCTGATTGTGAATGACGGCTATTTGGGCGATCCGTCCAAATTGCAACTGGTGGAGGGCGCCGCCGAGTGCGTATCGCGGGTGCGATCGCTGGGATATGCCGTCGTCGTCTTCAGCAATCAGAGCGGCGTCGCCCGCGGAATGTTCACCGAAGATGACGTTCACCGCGTCAACGCCCGGCTCGACGAAGCGCTGGTCGATCAGCAGCCGCACGCGGTGATCGATCGGCATGAGTTTTGTCCTTTTCATCCGGCAGGGACCGTTCCCGCATACACGAAAGAGAGCGAGCTGCGGAAGCCGAAACCGGGGATGATCTACCAGGCGGCGGAGAAGCTGGCGCTCGATCTGTCGCGAAGCTGGGTCATCGGCGACGCCCCGCGCGATATCGAATCGGGCAAGGCCGCCGGGTGTAAAACGATCTGGTTCAAGGACAGCAAGCTGTCGCCATCGATGGCGGCCCGCGAGCTGATGCTGACCGTGCCGGATGCGGTTGTCTCCAGCTTAAAAGAAGCGGCGGATGTCATCGCCCGCGAAGCACTGGTTCGACACTCGGCCCCGCGTGAAGTGGTGACAGCCGCTCCACCGACCCCAACTCCGCGTCAAGCTCCCACCGAGCCGCCCCCGCTACCACCCGAACCCGTTCGATCAGAACCCGAGCCGGCGTATGCCGAGGTTGCCATGACCGAGCCTGAACCACCCCCTGCCGAGACTCGTCGCGCGCCGGGACCGAGATCGGTTTCGAGTGCCAAGCCGCTCATGCAGATTCTCGCGCAAAAGCGCGCCGCGGCCCGGGCCGAAGCCGCGAGCAATTCCGAAGAAAATGGCGCCTCGGCAACTGCGACCACGCCGACCGTCATTGCCGCCGCATCCAACGCCCGGCTCGAAGAACTCGCCGAGCAAATCCTCCAGGAGCTGCAACGACGCCACCACACCTCCACCGGCGATTTTTCGATTACGAAGCTTCTGGCCGGAATCGTGCAAATCGTCGCGCTGGCCGTGCTGTTGATTGCGTTCTGGATGTTTCAAGCCAATCTGATCCCGGTGCTGATCGTCGCGCTGTTTCTTCAAGTCTTCACGGTCGCTCTGTTAATCATGGATCGGCAGAAATAGTTCGGATTTTGTTTACAGGTCGCCGGTCGCCGGCGGAAGATCGGGCTTGGCGTTTTACTGGTCGCTGAAATCCGTGCCTGAACTGGCCGCCATGCCCTCCTGGGTGGGGGAAGCAATTGTTACGCAATGTGCGACGCAATACAAAAGGCCACACAGGTGGGCATTCGCCTTCGGATCGTTGGCGCTATTTCTCGTTCTCGTTGCCAGCTTGGCAATCGGCTTCGTTTTTCGCACACATCCGACCGTAGCCGGCATCGTGGAGGTTGGACTCTTAAGCGCGATCTCACTCCACTTTCGAATTGCGTCAGCAGTTCCCTGCATTCGGCGATGGGTCGGCGGCGTGTGTCCAAGTTGCGGTTATGACCTGCGCGCCGCCGAAGGCCGCTGCTCCGAATGTGGGAGCCCGGTTGACCTCGGACTGGGTTCTCACCAGAAGGTGTTGCTCTTGTCGGCGGAACTCGAGGCCTACGCGCATCGCAAGGTATCGCCCAGCCGTGTCGAGCTCATGTTTTTTCCATTACCCGCTGTTCGTGTTGAAGACCTGAAACAGATAATACAGGCCAGGGCAATTGACGCCGTCGTCAGCGAAACAAGTCCGAGCGAGACATGGCTTAAGTCGACACACTTGTTGCTTCCGCCGCAGGAGTGGAATGAGTTCTTCAATTGGATTTGTGCAACGACTTACATTCCAGGGTGTCGTCTGGCCGCGTTTCGTGTTGTTTTCTAGCGGCGCTACTGCCAACCGTGGCATAGTTTCTTTAAGGTCTTCACTGTCGCGTTGCCGACCATGGGCCGACAGAAGTAAGACGATTCTCATTTGCGGACAGTGACCGCGAACATGCCAGCAAAATCATCTGACCGATCGGATGGATGGTCAGCGTCTGGATAGAACTTCGAAATCTCGCCATCGAGATAGAGTGCATCCTGGCACTTCAACTGATCGCGAAAGAAGACGGCAAACTCGTGAAACGTCACGCGGTCGCGCGACAGGACAAAGATGATGTTATTCGTCGAGACCACCCCGACGCCGCTTCGGATTCGGCGATTGGTCGAATCGATTGAAAACTGCGAATTGATCTGGCTGCGGCGTAGTAGCAGCGGCCCGGATTGAATCGCCAGCCGAGGCTTCGTCGCGAGGGATGGATACTCGCTGGATTCAACAATCGCGGCGGCTCCTGTCTGGTCGATCAGGAAAACGCCATTAGGCTTCAGGAAGAAGTTGCCGATGCCGTCTTTCAGATTGAGCGGCACCAGCTCATGGCCATCTTCGACGAACAGCCCGCATGGCGAAAACGTCGTGTCAAAAATCCCGGCGTTCGTCGCGAAGACAGGCGACTCGCCCGATTCCGCCGTAAGCTCGTTCAGTGCGGCGAATGTTCCGATACGCGACCCGTCCGGCCGCTTCCAGAAGAGCCGAATCGCATAGTTGTCCAACACCGCAAAAAGGGATAAGGACATTTTCCCGATAAATGTCCTTATCCCCTTTTCGCAATGCGACGAATATAAAGGTTCGGCGAGGCCAACCGGACAGATTCGAGGCTCGTTGCATCCGCGACTCATTTGCCGATAATCGCCCGACTTAGTGTCGAGCTTAGAAAGGACCGCGATGAAGCGAGCGAAGATCAGCATTATTGGGGCTGGGAACGTTGGCGCAACGTGCGCGCACTGGGCTGCCAGCAAGGAGCTGGGGGATATCGTTCTGGTGGACGTGCCGCAGGTGGAGGGGATGCCGCAGGGCAAGGCTCTCGATCTCTATGAATCGTCGCCAATCGAGGGGTTCGACAGCCGAATCATCGGTGCGACCAACTACGAGCCGACCGCCGGCAGCGACGTGGTGATCGTGACGGCCGGCGTCGCGCGCAAGCCAGGCATGAGCCGCGATGATCTGATCAACATCAATACCGGCATCGTGAAAACCGTCGCCGCCAGCGTGGCTAAGCATTCGCCGAACGCGGTGATGATCGTCGTTTCTAATCCGCTGGACGCGATGGTTTATGTCGCGTGGAAGGCCTCCGGATTCCCCACCAAGCGGATTCTGGGCCAGGCCGGGGTTCTGGACACCGCCCGATATCGCAGCTTCCTGGCCGCCGAGATCGGTTGCAGCGTCGAAGACGTGCAGGCTCTGCTCCTGGGTGGTCATGGCGACGACATGGTTCCCCTCCTCCGATACACGTTCGCCGGCGGGATTCCGATCACGCAACTGGTGAAGAAAGACCGCCTGGAAGAGATAGTCAAGCGTGCTCGCAACGGCGGTGCTGAGATTGTCGGCCTGCTGAAAACCGGCAGCGCCTACTACGCCCCCGCCGCCGCCACAGTGCAGATGGCCGAATCGATTCTTCGCGATAAGAAACGCATCCTTCCCTGCGCCGCGTACTGCGAAAAGGAATACGGCATCGGGGGGTTCTTCGTCGGTGTTCCATGCGTGCTGGGCAGCGATGGCGTCGAACGTATCATCGAGGTTGAACTCGATGACGCAGAGAAGAAAATGTTCCAAACCAGCGTCGATCATGTGAAAGAACTGGTGAAAACCGTCAAGCTCTGATCGGGCTGAGGGCTTCGGGCTTCAACCAAGCCGATTCGCTGCGGCTTGATTCAGAGCCGCGTTCTGCGGGAGCTGGATATGGGTCTGGGTATGCGGAACTTTCGCGCTGGCCGAATTTCGTGTCGTCGGCCGACTGCTCGGCTGCTCAGTGTCGTCGCCGTGGCGATGGGCATCGTCACCCTCGGCGGCTGCGCCAGCACGCCGCGCATGTTGACCGCCGCGCAGCAGCGGCCCATCGATCGCAGCCTGATAACCGGCCCGAAAGACTGCGCTGTCATTCCCTACATCCGCGGGCTCACCGCCCCCACCTCCATTGCCTGGGACACCGACGGATCGATCCTCATTGCCGAGGGTGGCAACTACGACGATGAGCCACGCATCATCGGCTTCAAAAAAGATGGCAGTGAATTCACCGTTTATCCTTACGGCCGAAGGATGTTCGTCGATATCGGCAAGCCGCACTTTACGATGTATGGCCCCATCGGAGGGATGGTCGTTTACAACGGGCTGATCTACGTTTCGCACCGGGATGAACGTGGCAACGGCGTCATCACCGCGCTCGATCGCACGGGCGGCCATACGACGATTACCGCAGGTTTGAATGCGCGCGGTGATTTTTCGATCACGGATCTGACGATTGGCCCCAAGCCAGCTCCGGGATCAACCGATCGCCCGCGGCTCTACTTCGGTGTCGGCGCGGCAACCAACAGCGGCGTCGTTGGAATCGATAACTGGTCGTGGGTACGCGAGAACCAGGACGTTCACGATCTTCCGTGGCCCCGGCTGCATCTGCTGGGCTATCGCTTTGATTCCCCCAATCCTTTCTCGGGATTGTTCGGCCCCGGCGACATCGCGGTGACAGCGCCCTTCCAGCCATTTAACGTCAGCAACCAGACTGAAGTGCAAGCCAGCGATACACCCAACGCCGCAATCTATTCATGCGATCTGAACGGCGGCGATCGCCAAGTCGAAGCCCACGGTATTCGCAACCCCGTCGGCCTGTCGTTCGAAGGCTTTAGCTGCTATTTCACCAATCAGGGGATGAAGCTTCGCGGGACGCGCCCGATTATGAACGACCGTGATTCGCTGCTGCAAATGCTTCCCGGCTCCTGGTACGGTTGGCCCGACTACACGACCGATCTGTTCAGCGTCAGTGACCAGATGTTTCAACCGCCGCCGGCGATGATCGCGCAGACGGGGTATTTGCGCATTCTAACAATCATTAACGCCGAAGGAACCAATTCCGACAACGGCGGCCTGAAGATGACCCTTCCTACCGATAAACTGGCGTCATACGTACTCGGCAAATTCTCGCCACTTTCGGGTGCCGCCAAGTTGAGCTTCGTGCCGAAATTTGGTCCATTCGACAAGCATTCGGGCAGGCAGGTAATCGTCGCTCTTTCCGGCGACGAAGCCCCGTTCGATACGAGCGGACATCCTATTGATCCCAGCGGCGGATACGGATACAAGGTCGTCGAGGTTGACCTCGATCACCACAAGGTAAATGATTTCGTGAAGAACACCGCCGGCGGCCCGGGCAGCCGTATCGATGACCGTAACCCCAATCTGCTGGAACGCCCCTTCGATGCCAAGTTCGGCCCCGATGGCGCGCTCTACATCCTCGACATCGGCCGCCTCCACATGCACGGTGGCCGCGCCGTCTACGAACCCGGCACCGGAAAAATCTTCCGTGTTGTGCCACAGGGGAAGCCAGAAATATTTCACGACTAAACGCGCGGTCGTTTCGCAATTTGAAACTTGACTGACAGTTCTCGCACGACGAGTATTGTCGACGGCGGTTTCGCATTCACGTCTGATCGAGGCACAATATGCTCGCATGGGGCGCTGCTCGCGGCAGTTTTCCGCGACGGCCGTATTTGATCGAACAATTGGAAAATCGTTGTCTGTTGTCCGGGATAACGTTTGGCACTCCGATCACGACGCCGCTGCCCAATGGATTTCAGTTCGCCGGCGCATTGGAGACGCAAAGCGACGTCACGCAAGTCATCGCCAAAAACGCCGCGGGCGGTGGATTGCTCTACACCGTTCAATCTGATGGATCATTGAAGTTCGTACAAAGCCTGAACGTATCCGGGCAAATCCTATGGTTTTCGCAGCGCCAGGAGTCATTAGATTTCGGATCACAGATTCAGATTCTGACGACAGCCGGCTATTACGTGGAAGGACCGGTCGGAGTGTTCACGCGCAACACGGCGTTCACCTTCCCGCCGGACACGATCAGCAATGCCTTTGCGTTCGTTTACAACGGCCTCGCCATCGAACGCTTCGTCGCAGACCCATCGCACCCGGGTTTGGGCAACATCGTACTGGCCGATTACACCGGCGATCTCCAATACGGCGCCCCCGTTACCGAAGTCGACACGGTGATCGCCGCCGACGTTGCGCCGCCGGCATTTGCCAGTCCAATTCTTCCGTTTCCAACGCAGCTCAACAGCCCCTCGGAATTGTATGTGAACGGCAGGAGCTGGCTTCAACAATCTGACGGCACGTTTGACCTTGCGCCATCGCAGGCGAGCGCCATTCCCGGACTGCGGGCGGACACGAAGTTTTACAACAATGTTCGACTCTTTGTTCCCAGCGACGGCGAAGGTGTCGGCTACGCTGATTTCGCATTTCCCGTCGATGGAACCAACGGCGACGATGCGGCATGCGAGTTCGCGCTTCAGGCCGATGGATCGATCCTGGTTTATCGCACGATCGACCTCGGCGGAAACTTGGACACCAGTGAGACGTTGGTTCCCGATTATTGGTCCGGCGGGGAAGGTCAGGATCTGCTTACCGCGTTGGCAAACGGTCCCGGATCGCCGGCGATCGAAATCGCGCCGTCAAAGATTAATGGCCGTTTCGGCGCGCCGGAGCTGGTTTCGTCGCCGAGTGTCACGCCGTTTGCTTCAACGACGTCCTATCCATCCTCCGGCAATCCAAGTCGTGTACTGCTTGCTTCCGAACAGACTTCCCAAGGATATGCGCTCGTCTCATTTCCGCAGACTGTTTTCAGCAGCCATGGAAGCCTGACTGCCTCCCTCCCAACTCCTATTGCTGGCGAAACCGTAACACTGACCGCTGGACTTTCACCCACGTACTACGGAAGCCCCGTCACCTTTTACGACGGAAGTCAATCAATTGGCCAGACGATACTTGCCAACGACGGAACGGCCCAGTTGGTGACGAGTCAACTGGCGGTCGGATCGCACCAGATTACCGCCACGCTCGTGGGCAGCAGTAGTTTCACTGAAACAACAGATCCATTGACGATCGTCGTGAACGCGCCTCCGGCAAATACGCCGTATGTCGCCGTGACCGCGTTTTCTTTCAAACAGGATCAGTCATTTCCGACGAATGACGCGGTGTATTCAAGTCCGCCGGACGGAACCGCGCATGTTGGCTTCACTCTCACGAACCTGGGAACCGCGGTCGCTTCGGGAAATATCGACATCAGCGCGCAGATCACGAGCACCGACATTTTCGACGCCGGCCCGTTTGCGTTGCCCATTTCGGCATTGTCGAATGTGGCAGTGAATCTGGCGCCGGGGACGAGTCAAACTGTAGGCGGGCAGATTACCTTTCCGGATGACTTGGAAGCCGGGACGTATGCCGTGACGGCAAGCATCAGTGGAGACGCCGGGTTGCATTTGAGCAGCGCCAATACAAGTCCGTTTGTCATCCAGGCCGGCCTCCCAATCGATTGGAGATTCGGCCGTACGGCACAAGGGAACGACATTCCGCTTGTGCGCCACGTCAGCGCCAATGACACCGTCACTTTCTCGCTCACCGGCGGCGGTGTGGGTGTTGTATCAACGGATGACAGCGATGTGACGCTGGGAACCAACAACCCCGATTACGCGCTTACGCTCAGCCAGACCACGTCGAACAGCAATCTTGTCGTCACGCAAACTGGAACCACTCAGTCGAACATCGCCATGCTCGCATTTTTAGTCGGTGATGCAAATGTGCTGGGCTCGGCCGATCTTCGGCAGGACACGCCGTACTCGATAACCCTTGGACCATACACATACGTCAATACAACAATTAATTCACTGCTGCTCGGAACAATTCCGCTGGCCGTATCGCGCAGCGATCCAGCGGGGACGACGCCGACCTTGCCAGGAAGCGTGAGTGGCGGCGGCGTGATACGTAACCTCACAATCGACGCGCTCAATGGCGCGAACATCGGGATCTACGGAGACGATTTCACGACACCCATGGCGGTAAAAATCGGCACGATGAGTTCAGGAAGCGAGTTCCACACGACTCAGCCGATTTCGGATTTTGAAATTGGCTCAGCCGGGCCGGGAAGTCTCATCGACGCCTACTACATCGATCTTCTCAAATCGAGCGGCGACTTCGATGCAAACCTTTCACTGTCGCAGACTCCCGGCTCCGTGCCCGCATTAGGCATGCTTCAGGTTGGCAGTTCAATCGATGGAAATGAGTCGAACGACGCCACATGGTGGTTGGCCGGCAACGTCGGCAACATCAATGTTTCTGGCAGTGTGTCGAACCTTCAATGCGTGATCGGGGCGGCCGAGAAATTCGATCAATATGGGAATCCGACCAATCCGGTGTCTTACACGTATGCCTCCGCAAGTCTCGGTCGGCTCAGCGTCGGCGGCTCGGTTTCGAACACCAACGTGGGAGCCGGCGTTGATCTTGGCGCCAGCCTCGTGCTTACCCCGGAAGCGAAACTGCTTTTAGGCGGCAAGATCGGGCAGTTAGTGATTGATGGAAAGGTTGATTCGACCTCGCATTTTCTGGCCAATCAGGTCGCCGGCATTTCAAGCTTCTCGCCGACCAATCATCTTCAATGGATCACGCAGCCGGCTAACGTGAATGCCGGCCAGCGCCTGCCGGCCTTGTCGATCACGGTTGTGGATGCCGATGGAAATCGTCTGCAAAGTTCCGGCGGATTCGTCTCTCTGAGCATCTCCAGCGGCGCAAACACTGGCGTCACGCTGCAACGCGCTCCAATTCGCGGTGGCGTCGCGACGTTCAAAAACCTCAAGCTGACGGCGGCCAGCTTTTACACGCTCGAAGCGAACGCCTCTCAAGCGGCACCGCTCGAGACAAGTCAGTTTCTTGTTAGCCCCGCCGCGCCCGCCCGATTGCATTTGGACGGATCATCTCCAGGCAACGGCGAATCTTATGACATCTATATATCGCTCCGCGACAAGTACCAGAATCTGATTACCGACAGTTCGATCACCTTCAATGTCGGCCACAGCATCGCCGATACGTATCCGGACAACCCAATCTCCTTCGTCAACGGCGAAGCAACCGTTTCGACGGCGATCCTCGGTCCTGAAATCGAAAAAACTAGGCTTGTATTCATCGCCAGCGATCGGCGGATTCCCCGCCTGGTAAAGCGATTACTCGTATAGATGTGATTCGGGGACACTAAAAGCTAAAGATTCGCCAGTCGCGAGTCGGCGTCGCCGAAGTGATCGAGCTTCACATCCATCTTGTCCATCAGGCTGAGATAAAGGCTGCTGAGCTTTCGGTTGCTGTCGCCGGCGTCGAGATAATTCAGCGAGCGGCCGGTGGCCAGCGCCCCGTTCAGGCCGCCGGCGGTGATGACGGGGATTTTTTTGTTGTCGTGCTTCGTGCCGGAGAACATGTTCGACATGAACATCAGGCAACTGTGGTCAAGCACGGTGCCGTCCCCTTCCGGCATTTCATCAAGTCGCTTGGCGAGATTCGCGAATTGACTCAGATGGAAACGGGCAATCCGCTCGTAGCCGTCGGAGGTGTCATTATGCGAGGCGCTGTGGTGCGCTTCGCGAACATCGAGGAACGGGTAGTAGAGCGATGACAGATCTCGCGCAAGAATCAGCGATGCGATGCGCGTCTTATCTGTCTGAAACGCCAGCGACATAATGTCGGTCATCAGCCTGGCGTGCTCGCGCAGATCCTCGGGAAGTCCGTTGTCGGGCCGCTTCATCGAGAAAATCGGCTTGCCCGCGTCGCGCGCATTATCCTCGGCTTTGCCTTTGTCGGCGCGCATGCGTTCAATCTTCTTTTCCACCTCGCGAACGCTCGCCAGGTATTCATCGAGCTTCGCCTTGTCGGCAGCACTGACTTGCGTGCTCAGTTTCTCGGCGCGTTCGCGAACGCGATCCAGCACGCTCAGATTCCGCAGACTGCCGCGATTTTCAAACAGGCTGTCAAACGCCAGCGAAGGATAAATCTCGTTCGGCACCGGCGAATCCGCATTCTGCCAGGAGATATGCGAGCCGTAGGCGTTGGAATAATTCGACTCGTGATACCCCGTCATCGGCTGCTCGCACGCAAGCACCATGCTGGCTTGCGCGGTATCCTGGCCGACTCGGTTGGCCAGCATCTGATCCATGCTGATGCCGCTGTGAATGATCGCGCCCTTGCTGATCGGCACGCCCGTCAGCAGGTTGCCGGTCATCGCGGGATGGATGCCGTGACCCGTGGCGGTTTTGTTGAACAGACCATGGATGACGTTGATCTTTGACTTGACCGGTTCGAGCGGCTCCAGCGTCTTGCCGAGCTGCATGTCAGCGCCGTCCCCCTTGGCCCACCAGTGATTCGGGCTGACGCCGTTGCCCATGAACATGACGGCAAAGCGTTTGGGGAACGCGATCGTTCCGCTCTCGACGGCAGCCGCCATCGCGCTGCCGCCAACGCGGCCCGCGAGGGATTCCAGCCACGGCAGCGCCATCGTCACCCCAACGCCTTGAAGGAACGCGCGACGGGCGACGGAACGACGCTTCTCGGGCTGGTTTTGCTGCTTCCGCGGCATTGTCATTCACCTTTCCGCAATCTCATCGCGACCGCGCTTGTTCAGGAATTGCGGGCTCGTGACGATGCTCTGGATTATTGTATCAAATCGGTAGCCGCTCGTTGCAAGCTTCTCGTGCATCTGCTGAACCAGCATGCTGTCCGACAGAATCGGACTGCGGCCAAGGGCGTAAGTCAGCATCTTCCGGCACAAATTGTCGATGTAATCATTCTGCCGGCGTTCGCGGATGTAATGACGCAACCCTTCGAGACCAGTCTCTTCCGCGCCGTCGGGAAATGTCGCCGATGCATCGATCGGTCGGCCGGCGAGATCTTTTTCGCGCTGCACGCCAGTCGGCCCGAATCCCTCGAAGACAAGTCCGAAGGAATCGAAGCGAGCATGACACGCGGCGCAGCTTGGATCCTGTCGATGCCGAGCGAGCATGTCGCGCAACGGAAGATCGAGCTTCGCCTCGTCGCGCGGAAGCTCCGGCACATTCGGCGGCGGCGGCGGGATGACCTCGCCCAGCACATTCTTCACCACCCAGTTGCCGCGTTTCACCGGGCTGGTTCGCAGGCCCGGCGCGTTCTTGGTCATGAACGCCGCCATGCCAAGGATTCCGCCACGGCCATACGCGTTCGCATTCTCAACATGCACCCATTCATCGGCCCGATCAGTCTGGATCGACATCCCGTAGTGCTTGGCCAGCACCGGGTTCACAAACGTGTCGTTCCCATACACCCAATCGAGCACCGATCGATTCGTCTGAAACGCATCGACCAGGAAATGAATCGGCTCCTCATACATCGCTTCGCGAACCTGGTTGGTGAAGGTCGGAAACCGCTCGCGATCCACGGTCGCAATCTCGTCAAACCGCCGGAAGTCAAGCCAGTTGCCGCCGAACTCGACGGCCAGCGCGCGAACGCGCGCGTCCTTCAGCATCCGCCGAGCCTGGGCCGCGATCACATCCGGCTGATGCAAATCCCCCGCCGCCGCGTGCGACAGCAGCTCTTCGTCCGGCATGCTCGACCAGAGGAAGTAACTCAGTCGGCTCGCCAGCTCATAATTCGACAGCGCATGCACGCCGCCTTGTGACTGCACCAGATCGATGCGGTAGCACAGATCGGGAGACATCAAAATGCTGACGATTCCCTCGCGAATCGCATCTTCGTGATTCAGCCCCGACTGCCGGCACGAACGGTAATACGCCAGCAGATCGTCTTTATCATCTTTCGACAACGGCCGACGATATGCCCGCTCCGCGAACTTGACCAGTGCATCCAGATGGCTCGGCTCGGCATCGAGCCGGGCTTTCTCAGTCCCGCGGATGTTGTCATTCATCCAGGTGAAGTAGTATTTGATCGCTTCAATGCCGCGCGGATCGCCACCCTCGGCTTTGGACAGATAGCTCTCTTCGAGTCGCTTAATCTGCGTTTCGGAGGTCAGGTCCAGCTCATCGACGACGGCCTTTGCCCCTTTTTCCTGCGCGATGCTATGCTCGCCGCGTTGGCCGCTGCCGCAGAATTGCGCGTACGTTCGGCTGCTGGCCGACGCGACAAAATCCATATCCTCCCACATCGCGTCTAGCTCTTTTTGCTGTGCGTCGCTCAACAGCAATTCATACAACGGCTGGTCATCGCGGAAGAAGCCCATCAGGCTATGAAAACCCGCGCTCAAATACCGGCCGCGATCCTTGGTCGTATCGAAGTAATTTCGACCGCGCTCCTGCATGTAGAACCGATCCGGAAATACGCGGCAGAACTGCGCGAACGCCGCTTCATATTGAGCGCGCTGCCCGGCCGGCACAGCCAGATCCGGATCGCCCGGCGTGTTCTTGACCAGGACTGTCTTGCCCGGACCGAATTGATTGTCCGTGCCCGGCTCCAGCGGTTTCAATCCCGCCGGCTTCTCTCCATCCACCTGCAACTGGGCCGGATCAAACGTCATCCGATGAGTCGCATACTGCACGTTCTTCCAGATCAGCAGCGGCTCGGTGTTCGTGCCAATTCTTCCGGCGGTGATGTTCAGAAACCGCGGCTCAACTTTCTTGCGAAGCTGAACCACGTAATCGCTCATTTGCTCGCAGCCGGCTCGCGCGAGATTGGGCTGGGATTTTGACGGCGCCGGAAGCTCTCGCCACTGTGACTGGAGCTTCACCAGCGGACCCACATCCGGCTTCTCGTCCTCAAGAGTCTTCCAAATCGTGTCGAGATATTTCGCGCTCACGTGGGCATCAGCCGCGATATCGGCCCGTGTCGCATTCGGCCGATCAAGCTCCGCGCGATGTTTGAACCGCCAGGCGGCTTCAAAGTAGTCGGCGTAATCGATGTCCTGCGCGTGATAGAGGTTGATGATCCGCTGAACGCAGTATTGATCACGATCGGTCTCGGCGAGCATCGGATGCGACGCGAATTCAAAGCCGTGCGGCTTCAGCACCAGATGCTCGGCGACATCATGAGCCGCCTGCAAATACTTCTTCAGCAGGCTCGGCGACATCATCAGCGACTCGCCGGAGTTATCAAACCCGGCGGTGTTCGACGGATCGACCGGAAACTCCTTGGCCGGCCGAATATCGGTGCCGGTCAGGTCGCGGATCGTGTAGTCGTACTCGGCGTTGCTCAGCCGCCGCGCCAGCACGATGCCCGGATCGCCCGCATTCTGCTGAATCTCAAACGCACTGGCATCCCGGAACCAGGCGACGACCTGCTGCCGGGCCTCCGCCGATGGACGCAGCTTCGCTTTCTTCGGCGGCATCTTCCCCGCGTCCAGCCGCTCGATCACCGCGTTCCACCGCCGGCTATCTTTGACCGCCGCCCCCATCGACGAATAAGCGCTTAAATCCAAGTCCCCTTCCGGCTGATCCTTCCCATGACATTTGATGCAATACTGCTGGAGAAACGGATGAACCGTGCTAGAAAACCTGTCGCTATACCGCTCGGGCGACCCCCCAGGGCCGACCCCGGCGCGCGCGACGCCCGCCATGAACATTGAGATGAAGATGATGAACAACCCGCGAAACATTTCTTCCTTATACGCGTGACACGATAGCCCGAGCTGTGACGCAGGGCGGCTGAGCCGTCCTCGAACGCAACCGACCCGACGTATTGGATTTACCCATGGCGATTGACCCACGTTGTCGCCATTGCCAACACGGCTCGAATGCCGAAAGCTCTGGTCGGCACGGGTCATGCTTTTCCGAATCGGGCTGGATCAACCCGTGAAAACCCACGAAAAGCCCTTGAGAATAATCTTGAACGCGCTGCGTTATGACATTATGGTGTGATGAAGTTTGGATTCCCATCCTATTGGCGGCTTTCGGGAGAGAGAAAATGCAACGTATTCGGTCGCGAGCCATTTTGGCCGCTGCGCTGGCGGGCGTATTTTCGGTTTCGGGTTGGGTGCGAGCGGGCACTATATCGGAAAGTGCGACCGCTCCAACCGTAAATGTGTTGACTTCACAACTGATCGACCTGGGTCCGGGCGCAGAAGACAGCGACGGCGATTACACCGACAACTCCGGCCCCGTTGGTGAAACGTTCCACATCAGCACTGCGGCGAATATCACCGCCATCACGATTCAGAACAACGGTGATTCCCAGACCGATCCGACCCTGAATTTCCACTTTGAAATCGGCACATTCAACACTACAACCGGCCTGATTACCCAACTTCAAGCCGATACCGCGCCGGAATCGATCACCGACAACAGTAGTAACTTCATTACGTTTACCTTTGCCAACCCCATCGCAGCCACCGCCGGAAGCAACTACGAGTTCAGCATCTGGTCAGAAACCAAGGCGGGTAATGGCGGCAACTGGCTCGGTCTCGCCCACAGCGCCCCCGGCACCCACCCTGGTGACGGCGGAGAATCCTTCAACTACGACGTCAGCACCACCAATCACGACAACAACGCCGACGGCCTCGGCAAGAACGGCGGCTGGGCCACCCCAGGATACGTCGCGCCGAATGTGAACAACTACGAATACGTTTTTGCGATTCAAGGCACCGCAGTGCCTGAGCCGGCAACTGCGAGTTTGGTCGTGCTCGGAGTGATGGGACTTCTGAAGCGCCGCCGGAGCTGAAGCGCAGATGAAATGCTCCGAGGTGTTGGCATTAGCAAGATGTCACGTGTGACGAGTTGCGACTTGGCTGCTTGAAGCCCAGCGTTTGCGAAACGCATCACCAAGAGTCTGGCCAAGCTTTGGCGACGATGCTGAAAATCGCAGGCAAAAAGAACAGGCCGGCAAACGCTGGTCCTCCACCGCCAAGCAAAACCATCTCGGCGACGACATCTACGAGCAGCCCAATAATAATTGCTTCACTGACCAGATACGCTTTCGAACCGGCAAACAGTCCTCTGATAAATATCAGACCAAGTGTGCCGAAAATAACCATGTCGCCCCAATTCCCGTCGGAAAGGCCCAACCTCCCGTGCATCAGCGCGTAGTCGTATGGTCGAAGAACCTGCGGCGGGATTCTGCCAGCGATGACATCGGGGTTCTCTAAAACGAGGTTGTCAGAAATCCCATCCGACCGGCGAGCCGTCATCCAATCCGCTTCGGTTTGGAAGACTTCGGGTCTGCCTGCCGAATCATGAGAGTCGGCAATGAAGTAGCCGTGGGCACTGGTACCGACGACCCATGGGGCACTCACAGCAATAGTCTCAATATCATCAACGTTGTCAGGCTCGCTCCCGGAGCTGACGTTCGCCTGCAAACGATAACGACCGTGCTGCGGATTCACTTCGCCTAAATCGGCACGACACACAACGTATCGACCAATAAGCTGAAATTGGTAATCTTCATCGCCAACCTCTGCGCGCGCGGAGCCCAATGGGATCAACGTAATGATTAATGCTGTGAAAATGGCTGCACGGAACACTGTCACCCCTTGGATGCTACTGCCAGCAGTTCGTTCCCCTTCCCATCTTTCAGCGCCTGCCTGGCTATCTGCTTGCAGAACTTGCTGCTCTTGAGCTTCTCATCCAGCGGCATCGGCTTGCCGCGGCGCTCGACTTGCTTCAGGCTGATTCGGAGCCAGTTGGCTCGTGACTTCTGCTCGACCTGCACGTTTGTGAAGCCCGCGCGCTTCAGCGTGTCGGTTAGCGTGTCGACTGTGAAGTGTGTCAGATGCCGGGGCAGGTTGAGTATCTGGGCGGCGTCGCCGAAGTAATCGAGTTCCCAGCAGTCGTAGTTGGGTACCTGAATCACGACCTTGCCGCCGGGGGCGAGCAGCTTGTACACCTCGTGCAGCGTACCGACGGGGCTGTGCACGTGCTCAAGGGCGGCGCGCAGCGTAACGACATCGAACGAGGCGGGCGCCAGATCCGGATGCGGCAGCGTGCCGCAAACGACTTTAAGGCCTTGCTTGCGAGCTGGCGCGACGGAGTCCTCGGTGAAGTCGATGCCGGTGGCGTCCCAGCCGAGCGATTGCATCCGCGCGATGAATCGTCCGCTGGCGCAGCCAAAGTCGAGGATGCGGCCCTGGCCGTGATAGGGAACGCCGAAACCGAAGTTTTCGGCCGGTTGCATGGAGGTGATCAGCTTCGCGATCCCACTTCCCAGCGCCCCCGGCTTTTTAGATGGCGACCCATACGCCCATCGGAGAACCACATCGCGCGTCGCCTGCGCGATACCAGCGCGGTCTTTTTTCTCGTGACGGTTGTAGGGTTGATAGTCGGCGCTGTAGTACGCCGGCAGGTGGGCTTCCGTGGGACGCGGGTTGGTGAAGTGCAAGCCGCACGCATCGCATTTGACGATCGTGATCGTGCGCGAAGGATCGAGCACCCAATCGCGCCCCTTGCGAGCCGGGGTGGATTGATCCGAGCCGCAATTGGGGCACGGCACAAGTTCAAAACCTTCAGGAATAACCGTCTCAACCAGCATGTCTGGATTGTCAGCCTGCACCACAACTCGGTCAACCAACGGTCTTGCCAAGCTGATGGTTTATCGGGCAGAATCACAGGCGTGAAAGGGATCAGCCTGCAATGAGCAAGTCAGACGACGTGGCGACGAGGGAAGAACTTGAACGGCCTCAAACATTTGAGGTCCGTCTACTCGCGACCACAGCCGGCAATAGCCTGTATCGCGTCTACCGCGACGAGAAATCACTTTATTTTATCCGTATCGGCGGGAACAAGGACAAAGCTGAACGCATGCATGGACATGATCCGCTTACGTTTTTGTTCGCGATCGCTCTGATGCTGCTGCAATTCATCTACATGCGCATTATTGGGGCGCGCTATCAGAATAAGCTTGAGAAAACCCGCAAAGAGTATGACTCAAAGACCCCTGCCGAATTGATGCCATTGCATCGTCGGAATTTCTCTGTTGAACTTGATCAAATTGAACGTGTTAAGGTTTATCGCCACGGCGGTTTCATCCTTAACAGAAAAAATGGGAAGCAACGGGAGGGAGACATTGAAACCCCCGATCAGTTAATTGCCGCCATGTTTGTGCTGAATGAGGCTCTCGGGCCTCGTGCGGAGCTTGATGTCCACTGGGACAGGCAAAGCAAAGGGCTCAAATCAATCACTACAACCCCGCCGAATCCAGCGAGTTCGTGAGATTGATCCCGCATTCCAGCTTGTCAGCTTCAGCCCAGCGGCCGGACCTCGCGTCGCCGCCGATTTGCACGGGGCGGGTGCAGCTCAGGGGGTTGCAGCCGATGGAGGGATACCCCTTCTCATACAGTGGATGATATGGCAGGTCATGCTTCTTCATGTACTGATAGATCTCTTTGCTGCCCCACTTCAGCAGCGGCGAAATTGCATGGCACTGATACCGCTCGGACCAAGTGACGAATTGCGCATTCGCGCGACTCTGTGATTGACTGCGGCGAATTCCGCGAAGCCAGCCGGCGGGATGCAGGTCTTTCATCGCGCGCTCCATCGGCTCGTTCTTGTTGGCGGCGCAGCACGCGTCAACATCTTTCCGCCAGGCGGAGTTTTCTTCGCCGGCGTGGTGTAGCCAGGCGATCGGGTCATTCTTGGTTCGATACGTCCAGACGTTCAGGTTCAGCTTCCGCCGGAGCAATTCCATGTGCGCATGGGTTTCGGGGAAGAGGTATCCGGTGTTGACCATGATCACGCGAATGCCCGGCACCACCTGGTTGGCCATGTGCAACATCGTCGCGGATTCAGCGCCGAACGACGAGGTCATCACCAGGTCACCAGGAAATTGGGCGGCCGCCCATTCGGCGATCTTGATCGGCTCCGATGACTCGAACATCGCGTTCAACGACGCGACTTCAAGCTGCGCCTCGGCAGGCTTCGATTCTGCAACCGGCTGTTCAATCTCTGCGTTAATCGACATCTTCGTGAGATATGTTAGGCAACAATCGTCAACCTTTTCCGCAAGCGAAAGCGGCGAGCAAGCTCACCGGCTACACAAAACATTCGTCTAACGTGCAGCGACCCTTCGCTGCACCAGCGCATCGTAAAACTCCCGTGGGATGCGCCGGCCTCGGGCAATACCGAGACCGATGTCTTTCTTGTTGGTTCCATGGAAATCGCTACCGCCGGTCTTTAACAGGCCGTAACGATCGGCAAGTTTTGTGTATTTCTCCACATGCTCGGCGTCGTGGTCGCTGTGGATCACTTCCAATCCCAGTAATCCGTTATCGACCAAATCCTTGACAATGCGATCGAGCTGGGCGTCGTTTTCGGTCCGCAACTGAATCGGATGCGCGAGCGTCGGAATCCCGCCGCTCTGCAGCACCAGGCCAATTGCCTGGGCGGCGGTGAGTCGCTCCTTGTCAAAGTAAGCGGCTCCGCCCTGCGCGAGATACTTATCGAACGCCTGCTTCATCGAGCTGACGTATCCCTTGCGAACGAGGATCGCCGCGATGTGCGGGCGGCCGATGACGGTGCCGCCGGACTCGGCTTCGACTTCCTCCATGGTGATCGCGACGCCAAGCTCGTTGAGTTTGCGAATGATCTGCGGGTTGCGATTGTTGCGGGCGTCGACCAGTCGCGTCGTGAGATTAAGCAGCACGGGGCTTTGCGGATTGACGCCATACCCCAGGAGATGCATCGTCGCCGGCTTTGGGACTTCGCAACTCAGTTCGATGCCGGGCAAAAAATCGAGTCCCGCCGCCTTAGCCGTAGCGGCGGCCTCGGAGATACCGCAGATCGTGTCGTGATCGGTCAGCGCCAGCGCGCTCAGGCCGCTATCCACGGCAAGCTTCACCACGTCGGCGGGCGCGAAAGTTCCATCCGATGCGGTGGAATGGCAATGAAGATCGACAAACGAACTAATCACAAAAACTCCTCGATCACATTCTTCGTGTAGCTGGTGAGCTTGCTCACCACATCGAGCATCGAGCAAGCTCGCTGGCTATACGAGGAGCGAAAATCAAGCAGCGAGATAACCACCTTTTTCCAGGTAATTCAGGATCTGCGCTGCCGCGTCCGCCGCACTCGTCGATTCGGTGTCGATCACAATCTCGGCCTTCTCCGGCGCTTCGTACGGATCATCAATCCCGGTGAAGCCCTTGATCTGCCCGGCGCGCGCTTTCTTGTACAACCCCTTCGGATCGCGCTTCTCGGCTCCAGCCAGCGAGACGTTCACGTAGACTTCGATGAACTCGCCGGCTCCACAGGACGCGCGAACGGCATCGCGATCCTTCTTATACGGGCTGATGAAGCTCGTGATCGCGATCACGCCGGCGTCGGCAAACAGCTTGGCAACCTCGCCAATCCGGCGGATGTTCTCCGCGCGATCCTCGGCGCTGAAGCCGAGATTCTTGTTCAGCCCCATGCGGATGTTGTCGCCATCCAGGCGATAGGCGTGCTTCTTCTTGTGGAGCAGCATCTGCTCCAGGATGCACGCGATGGTGGACTTGCCCGAGGCGCTCAGGCCCGTCATCCAAATCGTGACGCCCTTCTGGTTCAGCAGCGTCTGGCGCTCCTGCCGGGAAACAGTGCCTTCGTGCCAGGTGATGTTCGTTGCTTTCTGCTCAGCCATTGCTCAATTCGCTCCTCGAAACCGCGTTAGTGATTCACGAAAGTGGAGTGTAGAGGAATTCTATAGGAGATGGGAAGGGCGTTGGCAAATTGTGTGGGAAGCTTCGCAAAAACTGCAAATATGCGAGAGTCGGATGACGCGCTTTTTCTCTTTTAGCCGGGTTGCTTGCGACCCGTTCTTACTGAAGTTGGATGCCCTGAGAGAAATCCCGGTCGCAAGCGACCCGGCGAAAAGAGGAAAAGCAGGGATGCTCCGCATCAAGTCAGGATCATTCGACCCAATCGTTAATCCCAGCACGTCGACATCAGCCTCACGCGTGCCAACTGTTTCGAAACCGGGTAAAAGATTCCCGATATGACACCTCGCAGGCGGAATGTGCTGGTCGGGTTGGTCGTGCTGGTTGGGCTTGGCAGCGTGGTTTGGATGGTTTTGCTGTTCGCCGGGCGCATGGCGAACATCTTCATCACGCCGGGCTTGCATATCACCATCGCCGCCGATCGGGCCGACGGCGTTTCGGATGGATCGACCATCTATTACCTCGGCACCGAAGTGGGCCGCGTCGAGCGCATCTATCGCGGCCGCGACAATCGCAGCGTGGTGATCGTGGCGGATGTCAACAAGCAGCCGCCCCTGCCCAGCAATGTTCACGCCGAGATCAAGACCAGCAGCGCGCTGGGCTCGGCTTCCAACATCTCGCTCGAATTGAATGATGAACTGCCCAGTCCAAATCCCCTGCTGGATCAGGCTTCCCTGACCGGCTCCTATGAAGGATCGGGATTGATTCCCAAGGGTTTCTCGCAGCTTGCCGACGACTTGCGCAAGCAGAATCTGATTCCGCATCTGGATGAAACCGTCGTCAGCATCAAGGAGCAATCGGAGCGGGCCGGCCAGCTTCTGGGTTCGATGCAGCAATTGATCGGCGACGACAAAACACGGGACGATCTTCGCACCGCCGTCACCAACATCCGCACCGCCAGCGAATCGGCGGCTCGCGTCGGTGCGAATCTCGAAAAGTTTTCGGGGAACCTGGAAGCCATCACCATCAAGACCGACCAGACGATGTCCGACGTTCGCGTCGCGGCGGGCAAGATCGGGACGGTGCTCGATCACATCGATTCGGTGGCGGCCAAGGTCGACCAGGGCAAGGGAACCGCCGGCATGCTGGTGAATGATCCGAAGCTCTATCAAGGACTGGTGGATACAACCAAGGAACTGAACGCGACGGTGGCCGACCTGCAGCGCGTCATCCAGCAATGGGAACAGGAAGGCGTCACCATCAAGCTCGGGAAATAGCTGACGCGAGGGCAATGCGCACGGAAAGCGGGAATCAGAACACGAACCGGGCACATTCGTGGGGAAGTACCCATCTTCTCACAGTGCTCTCAAGTTGCTCCGTTACAAAGCGGATCAGGTTGTTATCATATGTGGCCTGGAGGGAGAGATGCAAAAACCCAAATCTCGTCGTGACGCTGCGTCGGCTGGCCGTTTTCGCCGTGCTTCGCACGCGGCGACATGCTACTTGGCGGAGGGTCTGGAACGCCGCGTGTTTCTGTCGTCGGCGATCGCCGCGTTTGGGACGCAGCAGACCTTTTCGGCGGGTACGAAGCCGCAATCGATCGCTATCGCCGATGTGAACGGGGATGGCAAGCCCGATCTGATCATCGCCAACGAGTCGAGCAACACCGTCAGCGTTTTGCTGGGAAACGGCAACGGAACCTTCCAGGCCCAGCAGACTTTCGCCACTGACGTCAGGCCATACTACGTGACAGTGGCGGATGTCAACGGTGACGGCAAGCCCGACATCATCGTTGTCAACGCCAACAGCGACGACGTGAGCGTGCTGCTGGGCAATGGCAACGGAACCTTCCAGCCCGAGCAGACGTATGCCGTCGGCACGAGCCCCCGTTCCGTGGCGGTCGGCGATGTCAACCGGGACGGCAAGCCGGATCTGATCGTCGCGAACTTCACCAGCAACAGCGTGAGCGTTTTGCTGGGCAATGGCAACGGAACCTTCCAGCCGCAACAGTTCTTCCCCGCCGGCACCAATCCCATTTCCATCGCGCTGTCAGACGTCAATGGGGATGGCAAGCTTGATGTGGCCGTCGCCAACTTCACCAGCGACAGCGTGAGCGTGCTGCTGGGCAACGGCGATGGAACCTTCCAGGCCCAGCAGACTTTTTCCACCAGCGGAAGCCCGGCTTCTGTTGTCGTGGCCGACTTGAACGCCGACGGCAAGCCCGACCTCGTGGTTGCTAACTCAGGCGCCTTGGGCTCGGGCAATACAATCGGCGTGCTGCTGGGCAATGGGAACGGAACCTTCCACGCGCAGCAGACGTTCGCCACGGGCACGGAACCCGTCAACGTCGCGATCGCCGATATCAACGGGGACGGGAAGCCCGACGTCGTGACCGCGAACTACGGCGGCGGCGTCAGCGTGCTGCTGGGCAACGGCAATGGAACCTTCCAGCCGCAGCACACCTTCGCCACCGGCCCGGCCCCGGTCTCGGTCGCGGTGGCCGATCTGAATGGGGACGGGCGGCTGGATCTGGCCGTCGCCAACAATGCCAGCAACACCGCCAGCGTGCTGCTGGGCGATGTGCCGCCGGTGGTGCTGTCGATCAATCGATCGAATCCGTCGGGGCCGAGCACCAGCGACAGCAGCGTCAGTTTCACGGTGACGTTCAATGAGAACGTAACCGGGGTGGCCGCAACCGATTTTTCGCTCGCGCTCACCGGCGTCACCGCGTCGACGCCGGTCGTCGTCACACCGGTGACCGCTTCGGTTTACACCGTCACAGTCAACGGCATCTCCGGAACCGGAACGCTGGGGCTGAATCTGGTCGACAACGGCAGCATCAAGGACGCCGCCGGGAATCCGCTGCAACCGGGAGGGGTGGCGGCGTTTGCGCCGCAGCAGACGTTCGCCACGGCCAACGGACCGGGATCGGTCGCCATCGTGGACATAAACGCGGACGGAAAGCCGGATGTGGTGACTGCCGCCGTTAGGGGCATCGGCGCGAGCGCGCTCCTTGGAAACGGCAATGGGACGTTCCAAGCGCCGCAGTCGTTTGGCACCGGCCAGACATCGACCTCCGTCGCCGTGGCGGACCTGAACGGCGACGGCAAGCCCGACTTGGTGGTCACAAGCCGTTTTTTCCCGGACGGCGTAAGCGTGTTGCTGGGCAATGGCAACGGCACTTTCCAAGCACCGCAGACCTTCGCCGCCAAAATGAGCCCGAGCGCCGTCGCGGTCGCAGACCTGAATGGAGATGGCATTCCTGACCTAATTGTCGCCGATTTTGGGGGCATTGTTAGCGTATTCCTTGGCAACGGCAATGGCACGTTCGAGGCGCAAGAGACGTTCGCCGTCGGCTCTCGCACTAATTCGTTCGCGGTGGCTGACCTAAATGGCGACGGCAAGCCCGATCTTGTGCTTGCAAACGATACTTACCCCGGCACAGTGAGTGTGCTTCTGGGTAACGGCAATGGAACGTTCCAGACCCCGCTGACGTTCGCCACCGGCGATGGGACATACAGCGTCGCGGTGGCAGACGTGAACGGCGACGGACGACCTGATTTAATAACCGCAAACCAAGGCTATTATAACGGTCCGGGCAGCAGCATCGGCTTGCTCCTTGGCAACGGAAACGGAACTTTCCAACCTCAGCAGACCTTCGACGGGGGCCGCTCGCCGCATTTTGTTACCGCGGCCGACATCAACCAGGATGGTCGGCCTGATCTCGTGGTGACCGATTACAGGAGCGCCACGTTGGCCGTGCTGCTTGGAAATGGCAATGGGACTTTTCAGCCCAAGCAGACCTTCGCCACGGGCGGATTTCCATTTAGCGCTGCAGTATCGGACTTGAATGGCGACGGGCGACCCGACCTAGTTGTCGCCAGCCTAGCAGGCGATGACATCAGCGTATTGTCCGGCAGCGCCAACGGCAACTTCACCGGCCAAACCTTCTCCATCGTCCCCAACCTCGACACGATTACTGGAACTACAGGTGTCGACCAAATCACACTGGTGCAGGACTTGGACCATACGCACATCGACTGGACCCTGAACGGCTCAACCATGGGCCAGATGCTCATCGGTGATCCCAATGGCCTGACGATCAACGGAGGTGGCTCGAACGATATGATCACGCTCGATTACACCTACGGCGATCCGCTGCCCAACAAGCTCAATCTCAACGGCATCTTCACCCTCAACAACCTGACCACCACCGGCAACCCGCTGGCGAACACCACGATCGACTTGGAGAAGAGTACGCTGTTTATCAACTACGGCGCACTTGGGAACGATCCGTTGGCACTGATAAAGGGTTATCTCCTGACCGGCTACAACAACGGCCTCTGGACCGGCGCCTCCGCCAACGGCTCGATCCTGTCCTCGTCGGCGGCGGCCAACGCGAATCGGACGACGGCAATTGGTTACGTCGATTCATCGGACGGCCTGATCGCTGGCCAGCCGGCAAACACCATTGAACTCAAATACACGCTTTACGGAGACACCGGCCTCGCCGGCACCGTCGGCTTCACGGACTTCATGCGGATGACGCAGCATTATACGCAGACCAGCGGCGCGACTTGGGATGAGGGGGATTTCAATTACGATGGCTCGGTGAACGCCGCCGACTTCGCGTTGTTGAAGCCCAACTACGGCCAGACGCTTCCCGCCCCGAGTTTTGCGCCGACGATTTCGCCGCCGGCTCCTCCCGCGCGACCGCCGCGTTCCGTGAGCTTGCCCCCGCCTGCAAGTGCGCTGGTGGGTTCGACAAATTCTTCCCCGCCAACGGGCGGGACATCGCTCACAATCAACGTGAGCGGCGGGACGACGACCACCACGACTGATGGCACTCACAAAAAGAAAGCGACCAAGGGAAGCAAGCCGAAAACGATTGCTGTCACGACCGTCGCGAAGAATAAGAAGAAGTCCGGCACGTGATGCCGACTTCAGTTTCTTAGCCAAACCCGAACCCGCCTTTTTTGCTCGTGCGGTTTTTCCGATTGAGTGCCGCGCTCTACAGCCGTTCGACGTATTCTTTGGCTTCGCGCAGGCCGGCGCCGGAGCACCGGCCCGGTATTATGCAACCACGGCATCGGCAACCGGTTTGGATCCCAAACGTGAAAATGCGCATCGATGATCGCTGGCGCAGATTCGTCTGCCAGCACTGGCACGCTTAGCTAGCGCCATGGCCGCGCCCGCCAGGAAATGTCGACGCGCGATCATGCTTTCATCTCCGACAACGCCTGGCTCAGAATCCCCAGTAACGACGGCTGCATCGACCGGATCGGCAGCCGATAGCTTGCTTCCCAGGCGGACTCCATGGCCGCGAGCGCCGCGCGCTGAACCGCACGGATTTCAGCATGCGACAACGCCAGCGAATCAACTAAGGGCTGGCCTTCAATGAACGAGCGCCTCAACGCCGGCCATGGTCCGGTCTGAAACACGCAGAAAGCACGACTGAAATTGAACAACGATGTATATAATATGAGGTCATCAAACCCAGCGAATTCCCGCATCACCACGTACACCAGCGGCGTAGTTGAGCGCAGCAGCTCTTCTCGAACCGACTCAGGAACGCCGGCAGCTTCGAATGCCGAGACGTCCGCTTCATCGCTGACTAGAGTCGCCGCCGGCTTGTTGAAATTATGGAAACTCGCCAGCGAAAGACCGTGCATCGTGACGCGAGCCTGTGCACTGAAGATCGGCTCATCCACCGGCGTGGCAGTCGTCAGACGATAGAGCGACCACGCTACGACGGTGCGACGATCGATAAAGTCCCTTTGGAATGACACGTGCGGCGCGGGCTCGCCGGTCGGCCCACTCCAGCGCAGTTCCGCGGGACCTGAAAAGCGCGGCTCGAACAACGTCGCGCCAAAACTCGCGATGGCGAGCGCCGCGCGCAGACATTCGTTACGGCGCGAATCGGCCACCGAAGAGACATAACTCGTCGCCGCGCCGATCGCCTGAGCCACGGCTGGCGCCCGTGCATCAGAAGCAGCAATGGCGCCCCCGGTTTGAAACCACTCAAGGCTTGATTGAAATGAACTCAATCGCTTGTTACTCGGCTTTCAGTTCTTCGCGTTGCCCATCGATCCAGCGGTAATGACATTTCAAACACTCGTTCTGCCGCGGCTGTTCGGGCGTTCGGCCAAACAGAAAGTTCATCAAGCCGGGCCACGGAGTCGGAAGCTCGTAGGTTCGCCAGGAACCGCACTGCGGACAACGCGGCTCATTCGATTCATTCATCGCTTCTGACAAAGCCTCGTTCGGATCGTCGCTCGTCGCCGTAGCTTCGAGGTCCCGCAGCACCTGCTCGGCTTCGCCACGATCTCGTTCCTGCACCTGCAATTCCACCTGGCTGAACGCGGCGTAGGGTCCCAGCGTATTCGTATTCCCGTTCAGCAGGTTGTATGCAATGCCCGCGTCTTCCAACGCATTGGCGTGAATCTGCGCATCGATCGCCGAATAGAACGTCCGCAATATCACCACCGGCGTTGACACAGGCGCGTGATTCAGCGGTTGCGGCAGTTCGTCAGCGGTGTCAGGCGTTTCAGCCATCAACGGGATTCTACGTTTGAGAGCCGTCCGAACAAAACCGCCGACAACGCTTTGAGGCGCCAAAGGTTGCGTCGACGTTGCATCACAGCGATGATCGGAGGTTGAGGTGAGCAGCGATGCTGAACGTGGGTGACCCGGCGCCGTGGTTTACGTCGCCGAGTAGTGTGAACGACAACTTCGTATTTGATACCGCCGCCGGGCGGTACATCGTGTTGACGTTCTTCGGTTCCGCGGCACATCCAGCCAGCCGGCGGGTTCTCGACGACATCGAATCCAACCACAGCCGATTTGACGTGCTGAACGCGTGCTTCTTCGGCGTCAGCGCCGACGCAACCGATCAGCGCCAAGCCCGCGTTACGCAGAAATGGCCCGGAGTCATTTATCTTTGGGACTTCGATCTCTCACTGGCGCGGAAATATGAAGTCGCCGTAGCTGGCTCGAACAATTACGCCGCCCAGACATTAATCCTCGATCCGGCGATGCGAATCCTGGCGATCGTTCCATTTGACGATCAGATGGAATCCCATGTGTCTCGGGTGTTTGACATCCTTGCCCAATGGCCGCCGGTGACGTCGATGACTAACTTCGCACCGGTTATCGAAGCGCCATTTGTCTTTGAACCCGATTTGTGCCGAACGCTGATGGCGCTGTACGACCAGCACGGCGGGCAGTCGATTGGCGTGTTGCGTGATGTCGGCGGGCAAACTGTCAAGATCGACGACGGCCGGGAAAAACGCCGGAAGGATTACATCGTTGACCAGGAACCTTTGCAGAATGCGATCGCCGACCGTCTGCGGCGGCGCGTCTTCCCCGAGATTCAAAAAGCCTTTCAATTCAATTCCACGCAGATCGAGCGCTATATCGTGTCCTGCTATGACGCCCAGACCGGCGGGTTCTTCCGCGCTCATCGCGACAACACCACCAGCGGCTCAGCCCACCGGCGATTTGCCGTCACGATCAACCTGAACACCGAAGATTATGACGGCGGCGAGCTGCGCTTCCCCGAGTACGGCTTCCGCACCTACAAACCCCCGACCGGCTCGGCGATCGTCTTCTCCTGCTCCCTGCTGCACGAAGTGCGCCCCGTGACGCGCGGCCGGCGATTCGCGTTTCTGCCGTTCATCTATGACGACGCCGCCGCGATCGTGCGCCAGCAGAACCTGCACCTCATCGCGGCGGATCTGAGACAGGTCTGACGGATTCGCATGGTCTCTTTTTTACGCCCCGACAAGTCACTACCGGAACGAGAGAAGCCTCGACCTGTTCATTTTCCCCGGACAAAACGGCACGGGGTCGGCACGGGGGTCCTTTTCCAACAATATTGGACCCGTCCCGTTTTCCGGGTCCATTACAGCACCCTCAATTTAATGAGATAATCTTCACGCCAAGTTTCTGACATAACTCGATTTTATTCGATCCAATCGTTGACATACTTACCGAGGTAACGATCGATACCTGTTTGCCGTATGATTGAGCCACTTGAACCTCCCTTGTCAGTTGGGCTGTCAGGTCGCCCACGCTTTCATTATTTAGATTCACCTTGATCTCATACCAGATGTCAGAGCCAAAGCCATCGAACTCGGCGGCGGTAGCTCCGCCCCGTTCGATGACGTTCCAAACCGCGCCCTCCTTTGCGGCGTTGATTCCAGCCGGAACCTCTTTAGAAGCCGTTTCATAACCCAAATCTCGCTGCCTATAATTACACGTAATTGACATCTCCTCAAACCTTTGCGGGAAGCCGGTGCAAGGAAGCTTTCGATGGCGGAGCCATTTATCTCAGATCTATTTTGGAATCAGAT